>Ga0307514_10000363_pt1 | contig 103797 bp, 91 predicted proteins | sample 16_EM_MG_FD_203088 | JGI IMG/M metagenome (GOLD analysis project Ga0307514, IMG submission 203088) | Populus trichocarpa ectomycorrhiza microbial communities from riparian zone in the Pacific Northwest, United States - 16_EM | ecosystem: Host-associated > Plants > Roots > Unclassified | place... | reverse complement strand
TTAATCCTACGGTGCTCAGTCCCACTCTTTCTTTTGTTGTGGTGGGTAGTAATAGTTGAGAGCGGGTGGTTGTTGTGGGCGGACACCCCCTGCCGCGCTACCTCGTTAAAGTGTCCGGCACTCTACAAGACGCAACCAAAGGATCGCTGAAGAGGAATATGGTGGGGGACGCCTTCGACCAGGGTGTTTTGAACCCGCTTCGTAGAAAGTTTTCAGCACCACCAAAACAAAAGATTTTTTTAATTGGAGAACTAAGATCGACTCAGTTTAAGGAGCTCTATCGATCTTAGTTTTCAAATTTAAAATATTTGTTGTGGTTGAGGCACTATAAAAATTGAGGTTAAGAGGGAATGTCCGCTATATGGTCAAAAAAAAGAATCACCTGTGTGACAGGGGTCATTTGGTATGTGTGTAACGTCCGATTTCGAATGTCCACATCCAATTTTTGCCCAGGTTAGAGGCGTCCCCCACTATACACCAACTGGATGGAATTCTTGGGTATTTCATAGAGATAGGTTGTGTGGAGTCAGTATTCCAGTTCTGCGCTGTACACTGAATTGCAGGAATAAGCGGAGTGAGTGCAACCAGACCAAGCGCAATAGATGAGACTGTAAGTGTGAACGACGCATAACAGCAATCGTCGAAATTGCTGCGAAGAGAATGCTAGGCGGGTAGTAGAATATGGCGAAAGGAAGTATTTATTCCATAACGATCTAACTTGCACAGGTTGTTTCTTACAGTTTCAAGAATTGGAATAAATCACCAGATGTAAGAAAACATAGTAGAACCCGAAGCAGGCTGCCAACAAATACCAGAAAACTAACCAGGGACCGCAAAAGTCCGACCCGTCCGGGCAAGACCTTACCCTACCCCGGACTATGATTTTCCGTCCTAGGGGTTTTTAGACTGCGGCACTGTAGGTGCCGATGGTCTCCCCAGTGATGGACACATGATGCGAGTGATGCAGTCATGACCGAGTGATGATATCCAATATGCCTCCTAACCATGTCTACGGTACATAATTCATACTATAACCTACCCAGTCGATCATCCACAGATTAGGATCAGTAACCCAGCCCTAGGCATCACCCCCAGTCGCTCTGATCGGGCCCTGGTCTTGCAATATGTTGCCCGAAACTAGACGACAACGTGGAGACCTAAAAGACTGACTGGAGGACGGACTATTGCGATCTCTGAAACTAACTACAACGTTTTCTTCAGCACGCAAGATCCTCCGTCTACAGCCCTCTTCCTGTCACGCGAGATCCTTCGTCTGCAACCAGCTCCTAAACCCGTCTCCCGCCCGCTCCTAGTCACGCGAGATCCTCCATCCCTAGTCAGATCTAGAGCCCATTTCCAGCCCGCTCTCAGTCACCCGAGATCCTCCATCTCCAGCCAGCTCCCATGCCAGTCTCCAGCCAGCATCTGGTCACCCGAGATCCTGCATCCCTAGCTATCCTAAATCGACTATCTCCAAGTGCACCTCTATGTGCACCCCCAAGTGCATTTAAGCGTTGTCGTCCTGTTCGGCCTCAATTTCACTTGAGTGCAATCCCCCGTGCACCTCTAAGTGCACTCGAGCATCATCTCTAGTCGCACTTGGCTAGACCGACGGTTAGCGATTGGTTTTACCGAATCTTAACTGGAGATTCCGGTTCGGTAGTACACGTAAATCGGACCGTTTTTAGCGGGGAATGCGCGACTGTGGGGAAAGCTAGTACTCGGGTATGGAAGCGAAAATCGGAAAAACCACGCGTGTCTCAGACAAGTGTATGGCAGCATATTTCCGCTAAAATACCCCGTGGCACGACCCCGTACCCCGTGTCCGCGGACAAAGTCTGGAATTTACAATTTGCCTAGTTACTACTCTTAATATAAGACTTTATCTACGGGGTTGTGGGATAGTGGCATCATAGTGCACGAGGTCGTTGGACCGGGTTGTGGGATGGGGCACAGCGTTGTGAGACAGGGTACAACCCCGTTGTTTTTGCGCGTAGTCTGTATCATAGGGTCATGATTGGGGTTCATTGTGGGTTAGTGTTGGACAAGTTCTGAATACAACTGTACCCACGTCCTTATACCCCATTCCATGACCCCGTCCAACGATCTCATGTACTATGTTACCACTATTCCACAACCATATGGATAAAGTCTTATTTTAAGAGTGGTAACTGGGCAAATCGTAAATTTCAGACATTGTCCGCAAACACGGGGTACGGGATCGTGCCACGGGGTATTTTGGCGGAAATATGGCCCCATAAAAGTGGAGTATGGTCTCCAGGACAGAAATATGGAAAATACGATATTGCTGGCTGTTCAAAGCACTCATACTCCACCACTACTTCCTCCAATCACGATCGGCCCTTCAAAATGGTTCTGTTCCGTGTAGTTTAATTACCGTTCGCGTTCCTTTTCCGATTTTCACTTCCGTACCGAGGACTCGTCGATTGAACAGCGGCTCTCAATCCGGTTTGGGTTAGCGCTGGATAGCCAGCTGCGGTTGATTTACCAAGTTCCACTTCTAGTTGGGTCAAACCGGGAATCGGACCGTTCGTGCCTGGGGTTGAATCAACAACGTCGTGAACACTAGTGGAGCTTGTTCGGTGGATGGAGAGGTGTACTACCTAGATGTGATTCACATACAAATTTTGGTGGGTGTGCGCAAAAACCAGTGCTGAGCTTACATGTAGAGCTGAGCTTTCATGTAGAGCTGAGCTGTTCATGTAGAGCTGAGCTGTTCATGTGTTACGCCCCGTTGCCACGTAGATGTGATCGCGACAGGGATCATTGTAGTGTCACAGCTCAGGCGAAAATCTAAGCCACTTAGAATGGCAATAATTGAAATCCTACTGGGACTTGACTGCAAGGCTTTTACGTGGCGGGTTGTGTCTTGTCAGGCTCGCGGGATACACAGCAATAAGAAAGCGGCCTCGAGTTGAACCCAGAGGCACAAAACCTGCACCGGCTGCCTAATTTTGCTCCTATAGCAATATTTCTCTAGATATGTGCACCACTGAACACGCGTGTAGGGACCACACGGTACCGCGAAAAAAAAAATCGTACTTCTGCTGGTTCTCTCAAAGTTGGGCCGAACTCGCCTCTAGCTCCTTCGGGCGTGTGTTGCTCGCAAGCTAGCCGTATTCCACCGGAGTAAATTTTCGTGTTTTCGAATTTCTCGTCTCCGTCTGTTATACAGTAGGGATAACTATACGCATTTTCATCTCCCGATCTCGGATTTGTGGTATCTTCAATACTTACCAAGCAGATGTGGAAAACGCTTGATTATCGTCGATTTTTAGCGATTTGTAATACTAAACCGAAAGCCGTACAATAAATATCGCAGGTATTATAATTCAAGACAAGGAAATTGAATCACGTTTAGTTTTGCACATTTCCTGTATATAGCACATTGTGATATGTGCAAAACTTGTAGACTTAATTGGGTACCTAATTAGTTGCGAGTTCTGAGATCGCGTTTATAGCTGCGTACATTTTTTCGCTTTGCTAAGCTATTGTAAAATCAGATTACGAAACTGCCTTGGGTGTGAGCCGGCTGAATCGGTGTTATTATAACTACGTAGTTATGTGATAGAAGAATTTAACACGGGCTATGCTAGAGATACAGAACCACTGGAAGGCAGCACCCCCGCGCCCACGCAATACCTAAACGAAAGGGCTCCAAAACATCTGGTCCTTGACAATGAGGCGCTCCTAATCAGTCCAAGTCTTGAACATAATCGATTTGATCCTTGTCTCAGTCGATGCCACTCTATTGGAAGTTTCGTAGTATACCAAGATGACTGCCTCGGGTGCTGTAATCCTTGTTGACTCGCCAACAGTCTAGTGGACTGTGAACACTTTCTTCAGACATACACCACGGGAGGCGGGAATGGTATACGTACCTGTATGCTCTATTGGTAGGAAACTATTTATCTAGCTCTGTGAGCTTCTGAAAATTGATATGGCAAGTCTTATGACCGTCTCGACCGCCAGTTTTGTTTGAGGGATTCAATGCAAATCCCTGTGAGCGATAATCCGTCAAACGGTCACAACAAGCTTGCGGCTCTTTGTTCAAGGCACAAAAAAATGTCAATCACACTAATGCACGTTGTCAAAGTCATGTATACTTAGTTTTCAATGACGCTGAATGACATTTCGGGATGATCTGCGGCCTAGTTATATAACTATGTGCCAGCGGCAGTGCATCTGAGGGCATGCATGAAGGATTGTGATTAGTGACAGTTTGTGTCGCCTTGGGGCAGGAAGGCTATGGCAAGAGAAAAAAAGAAACCCGCAAAAACGCATCTCGCACAGTAGATATGTACATGTCTCCGGAAGTATTGCATTGCGATTTGTCAGTCTGCCTTAGGGTGTTAGGTTGGTTCATTAAATCGTGTAGTATTTGGTTGTATGATGTAACATGTTGACAACAGGCGATGGCCACATGCGCAAACCCTACGTGTTTGCCGATCCGGGCCGCAGGGCTGATGTTCGCGGGCTAAGCTCACCAAGTGAGTTAAATTTTGCAGCTATGGTGCACCACTATGCATATACATGGGTAATGCTGTATGCCACATAATTCAGCATAATGCAACGAAGTGGGTTCTCTCAATTTACTGCCTACACATGAGGCTGAGTAACAGTGTCACACGTGCTAACGCACTCAGCGGCCTTGCGTTGTCCGTTAGCATTTTGGTTGCACAGCCTTATCCTCAGTTTACATTGATCTTCGGGTAGCAGCTAGCAAAGCGTCCGTCACCAGACAGTAAACATTGTTCGGATATAAGTATGTATACTTTCCCTTTCTCCTTGCGTGCGTTGTTTGTTAGTTCTAAGCGGTATGCACTGAATAAATAGGATCACGAGCTACATACACCATTCCGCCATCCTTCTAAACTCGACCGGTTACACCCCTTCACATGTTTTCAACGCCTAACCCCGCACGGATATCATCTTCCAATGATAACACAATGTTTTCAACAAACCTGGTGTCATATTCGGATGGAATTTTTTCCCGCCACTCAGCCACCACAACGAATCTCACCCACGGCGACCTCCAAAACGACCTTATCGCATTCCTTTCAGTCGTCCAAAAATACAATGTCGACTACCTCCATATTACGTGGCAGCCTGCTCTCGCTGATCTAGGCACGGGTGGCTCCGGGACAATAAGCCAGTCTACATTCAACACCGACATGCCTCTTGCATTCAAGCGATTTCACGACAACAATGATTCCGACACAGACTTCTTACCGTTGATATCAGAAGTAATGGTTCTGAGTCAACCCGCTATTAAAATGCACCCAAATATAGTCAACCTCGAGGGGATTTGCTGGGAAATCAAGCGCAGGACGGACAAAGCTGTTCCTGTATTGGTTTTTCAGAAAGCAGCGGGGGATCTACAACAGTTCATGAATGTGAGTCAGGGTAGAAACATGTCCATAGATGACCGACTCAACCTCTGTGCCGACATTGGAAGTGCTATCAGGACTTTACATGCATATAGTATGTCATCCGATCAAATTTTACCTTCTGTAATTCTAACAAGCACACAGATATAATTCATGGTGACATCAAGCCACAAAACGTGCTAATTTTCAAGGACGCTACCGGCAAAATTACAGTGAAGGTGGCCGACTTCGGATATTCAACACTTGCAGCAGGGGAAGCAAAAAATATTTGTCTGCCAAAATCAAAGCCATGGAATGCTCCTGAGCATCATTTTGGGGAGTTCACAACTCATGATGCTAAACTGACTGACGTATACTCTTTTGGTATGCTGTGTCTTTGGGTTATATCCGGGGGTGCGCCTATCCCGCACAATAATACTGAATGCACATTTGACGCACCCGCCTGGTCCTGCACAGCGCTTGAAGAGCTCAAATATGAAGATAAACTGGAACAGGCTGGTAATCAACTCATTGATTCCATTCCACTGGCAGAAGCAGATCCGGAACTTAAGAATCGTTTGAAGGCATTTTTCAGCTTGACAGTTCCATTTAACCCAGCAAAACGGACATCTGATCTGAGAAAGTTGGTGGGTCTCCTCAGGCGAGAACAGTGAGTAGTACCAAGGCCGTAAAGTTCTTGGCTTTTACTAACGAGTTCAGAATTGAATTGGACTCAGAAAGACAGATAAACGACGCCAGTGAGCTTATCGGAGAACTCATGGCATTCCTCCATAGTGCAAGTTTAGAGGACGAAAACAAAGAGCTTTCGAAGCATGCTGGTTTCCGGGTGAGTAACGATTAACCTTACGTTTCTTCAAACACCTAGCTGATACTATTGCTTAAGATTGCGGAAAACTTAGCCGACCTTGTAGTAGCCGACTACCGTGTGCGGATACAAATTAGAGACAGTCTCGAAAACAACTACCTCAGGAACCAATATCGATCGTTTGCCACCCACATCGCATTTCAACTCGCGTTTTGTTATCGAATTGGATTCGGGGTCAAGTCAAATCACAATAAGTCTCACATATGGCTAGAACAAAGCGACAAACAACTGAATGATCTGGAGGTTGAAAAAGAGGCGGTACGGCCGGCAAAATGGAAGAATGGAAGGATGCGTGGACTCAGCGGTCTTGTTCTGGTCGACCTTAGTCACGAATACCGAACATATGGGTTGGTCAAACTGGAGGAAGCCCGGAAAGAGTACGAAAGAGAGGTTACCGATATGATACAAGAGTTTGGAGAACACCATTTCATTATATTGAGCTTATACGCAACTATCGCACGTACATACTCGACACAAGGGCGATGGAAGGAGGCCGAGGAGCTGTTAGTGCAGGTCATGGAGACGGAAAAGAGGGTATTCGGCCAAGAGCATCCAGATACCTTGAGCAGCATGGCCAACCTCGCATCGACATACAGGGACCAGGGGCGATGGAAGGAGGCCGAGGAGCTGGAGCTGCAGGTCATGGAGACGAAAAAGAGGGTACTTGGCCAAGAGCATCCAGATACCTTGACCAGCATGGCCAACCTCGCATCGACATTTTGGAACCAGGGACGATGGAAGGAGGCCAATGAGCTGGAGGTGCAGGTCATGGAGACGTTCGAGAGGGTACTCGGCCAAGAGCATCCCTCTACCTTGACCAGCATGGCTAACCTCGCATTGACACATATGAACCAGGGGCGATGGAAGGAGGCCGAGGTGCTGGAGGTGAAGGTCATGGAGACGAGAAAGAGGGTACTCGGCCAAGAGCATCCAAATACCTTGTCCGGCATGGACAACCTCGCATCAACATATATAAGCCAGGGGCGATGGAAGGAGGCCGAGGAGCTGTTAGTGCAGGTCATGCAGACGGAAAAGAGGGTACTCGGCCAAGAGCATCCCTCTACCTTGACCAGCATGGCCAACCTCGCATCGACATACAGGGACCAGGGGCGATGGAAGGAGGCCGAGGAGCTGTTAGTGCAGGTCATGGAGACGACAAAGAGGGTACTCGGCCAAGAGCATCCATATTCCTTGACCAGCATGAATAACCTCGCAGCGATATACAGGGACCAGGGGCGATGGAAGGAGGCCGAGGAGCTGGAGGTGCAGGTCATGGAGACGAGAAAGAGGGGACTCGGCCAAGAGCATCCAAATACCTTGACCAGCATGAATAACCTCGCATCGACATACAGGGACCAGGGGCGATGGAAGGAGGCCGAGGAGCTGGAGGAGCAGGTCATCGAGACGGAAAAGAGGGTATTCGGCCAAGAGCATCCAAATACCTTGACCAGCATGGCCAACCTCGCATCGACATACAGGGGCCAGGGGCGATGGAAGGAGGCCGAGGAGCTGTTAGTGCAGGTCATGGAGACGAGAAAGAGGGTACTCCGCCAAGAGCATCCAGATACCTTGTCCGACATGGCCAGCCTCGCATTGATATATATAAGCCAGGGGCGATGGAAGGAGGCCGAGGAGCTGTTAGTGCAGGTCATCGAGACGGAAAAGAGGGTACTCGGCCAAGAGCATCCCTCTACCTTGACCAACATGGCCAACCTCGCATCGACATACAAGAAGCATGGGCGATGGAAGGAGGCCGAGGAGCTGGAGGAGCAGGTCATAGAGACGAGAAAGAGGGTACTCGGCCAAGAGCATCCAGATTCCTTGACCAGCATGAATAACCTCGCATGGACATACAGCAATCAAGGGCGGTGGGCAGAGGCTGAAATACTCCTGATTCAAGTGGTTAATAGATGTCGGACGACATTTGGCGAGGATCATCCCCACACTGTACATATCCACGCAAACCTAGCTACATTCCGGATGAACCGTGAGACAGTACGACGTCCGTCAGAATTAAATAGTTTCCAGTATGGGCTTGACGAGGCACTGAATGGGCGTTCAGTCCAATCTCGGGATAGGCTGCTGCAATTGGCTATGGCTAGGTCTTTAGAGAACGGCAACACCGACGAGGAAAGTTTACGGCTTTCGTCTCGGATATTGCAGAATAGCGGCGATGATGATGATTTTGGGATAGATCAGGAAAAACTCCGCCTTGCACTTGATATGTCTCTGGATTTGGACGAGGACAGTGATTCCGACGAAGAAAGGCTCCAACGTGCACTAGCTATGTCACTACTAGTGGACGAGGATAATGAGACGGGCCAGGATAGTGAGACGTACGAGGACAATGAGACAGACGAGGAATGGCTTCGGCGTGCACTAGCTATGTCGATAGAGGAGAATGACGAATTGGAAATTTGTTGCTTCAAAAATAAATATTCACCTGAAAGAGCAGATACAGACGAAGAACGACTTCGACTTGCGCTTGCTATGTCTCTGGAGATGGACGAGGACTGTGATACCGACGAAGAAAGGCTTCAATGTGCGTTGGCTATGTTGCTAGAAGTGGACGATGATAATGAGATAGGTGAGCATAGTGGGATGAATGAGGACAATGAGACAGACGAGGAATGGCTTCAGCGTGCACTAGCCATGTTGGTGGAGGATAATGACGAAGAGGAAATTAGTTGCTTTAGAAGTAAACATTCACCTGAGGGAGCGGGTAGGCTTATTCTGGCCATAACTGGTGTTATTGATTATTGCTAAGATATGTGATCAGATTACTAGTCGCCCGCAACGAAGCGGTCCGAGCGTTTGGAAAATAAACGGTGGAAATGCGGAGAGGTTTCAAGTATGATGAGCTCTGTCAGAGAACTTGAATTGGGGAATACTATGGCCTGGTTGGATAGCCTAGAGACGAGGCCTAGCATGAGAGAGGAGGAGACACAGCGGTGTTCCGGTGGTACGTGGATGAGTTGTAATGTTAGAGCAAAGATAGGCCCGCTGGTCAGCCGAGAAGGATACGCGGTATTTGTCTAGTAAGCGTTGATACTGAGTACATTACGAAGTAATCAAATGTAAATTAGGATCTTGTGAGAACCTTCTTAACTAGAAGTGTGCTCCAGTACTTGTGGTGCTAGGGGCCGCACACTCAAGGCTCAAAACACGACCAGCGCCATGGTATCGCCGAGTAGCGAATATTTGGCTACCGCGGGCCAAAATGTAATCTGGAGCACCTATTGGACAATGGGCATGACATCTATCAGCAGCTAATGCACAATAAGGTATTGAAGTATTGTCGGTTTACATAGTCTCACTACTCTTTGCTACGAAGGTTCTGGAAGAAGCCATAGCAGTGGACCAGGAATAAAATAAAGAGTGTAAGTTCGGGAAAGCAATTTCCTTTTGAGTTTCTAGTCATATGGAATCACTTGAACAAATATGGTTCTTGTCTGTTAAATATCCGAGTGGTGAGTGGCGAGTGGCAGGTGGCAGCGGGTGATACCGGCATACCCGGCGATTTTCCCCGTTAATGCTCGGTATATATCTTGAGCCTTTCTCTCTTCCCGTGTACCATAGCCTGTTATGCACACGATTCTCTCTTCATATTCGCAACATTGTCACATCGGCGAAAGGCTGCTCTACATTAGGCTGCCGTACGCCGTTGCTTTTCCATACCTAGTTCGTATCCCTACCCAGTGATAAACGCTGCATACTAACACTTCCGATAACTGAACAGTGAGGTGCGAGGTGATGCAGGGGTACTGCGGCTCGGATGCATTAGCCGATCCCAATCGGGTAGGTGGGGTAAGCGAAGCGGGGTAGCCCACCGAACACCCATTTCCACAGGTCCTCGAAGTCGCATTTGTATCCCTCGCAGTAGTTTTACACGTAGAATGTTTTAGCTGTAGTAGTACTCAAGTACTTTATACCCAGTATCGAGTACGTAATGCGACAGCCAACTAATGTATGAACCCACAATCCTCAACCCACAATCGCAACGAACCACACTATGGGGATGGCGAATGGCACCGATACTCTAGCCAGCGGTATTTCGGATTCCGCTAACTGTTAGCGTCATGCCAACTTCGTCAATATCGAGCTGATAAGGATTGTTAGGCGCCGAATGGCCTACCTGACGAGCTCTTCAAGGATATTATCTCAAATCTTAGATAGCCGAAGTTGCGATGGGGTGACTATTTTTTTACTTTTTGAATAGGAGAGAAAGCCGTTGAAACTCTGTCACACTTCTCACAGATAATCGGCTACCATCCTTGCCTACTACAGTCAGTGTTGGAAGGAACTTAATAGCCACCGCCGCCACCAAGCTACGTTCTCTGTTGCAGTTGCAACTTTGGAGGGTTAGGAGGGGAGCTTCCTATGAAAGTCTATCTTAGAGTCGTAGGTGTCTTGTGGGAATAGCTTACTAAGGTCTGGAAGGTGCTAAATCACTACCTCCCTCCTGGACTTTAGTTAGAACATAAATATTTGTAGTAAATACTTCCTATCTATGTCTATCAGTAGGAGGCGGTGTGTAAGGGCACTTAGAGGTTCACTTGAAGACAGAGCTTAGGTGTGCTCAGTGGTGCACGTGGGGGCTGTGCTCGGGTGCACTTGGAAGTCTGTGCTCAGGTGTAGTGAGAGGTGTACTTGCAGCGACAGTGCGCAGGTTCACTTGGAGGGTCCGTGCTCAGGAGGAGTGAGAGGTGCACTTGCAGCGACTGCGCTCGGCTGTACTTTGAGGTGCACTTAGAGACCGGGGGTTGGTACGATCGATATAAGCTTGCCGAGAGCTGGCTAGGTATCCAATTGACGAACTCCGACTGGGCGAGCAAGAGTACCGACCGCAAATCTACACGTGGCCACGTCTTTCTTACCGATCACAATGATGGTGCCATATGTTGGGCGTCTCGGAAGCAGAATCTGATCGCTATGTCGACTCTGGAAACCGATTCCATCGCCTGCTCCGAGGCCTCCGAGAGGCGAAATCCGGAATGATATGCAGGGCAGCAACCCCTAGCACCAGTAATAAGGTCGATCTACTGTCATAAACAAGGTGCTCACATACACATCACTATCAGAATCATCAAGGCTCGGACGAAGTACATCGATGTATGCTACCACAATATTGAGACCTCCATAGTCGAAAGATAGTCGACTACCCCTACAACATATGGACGATAACGTAGTCGACATACTCACAAAGAGCCATACAAGGACAAACACGCCAAATTCACAAAGGCAATCTGGCTATAGTAGAGGAGGAAGCGGCAGGTGTATATATGGGATGACTTGGATAGATAGACGGAGGTCGATTTAAGGTTAGACTTAAAAGTTAAGGTTGTTTTCAAGTTTCATTTTTTATATAGATAGCCATATTCAGGCTACAGTAGCACTCTTTCCCTGCCCATTTATGTTACTTCTCATGTGCAGGGTTTTTAAGAAGGCTACTATCGGAGTCACTACCAGCGCACGTACGCTTGTAACTCTGTTTATTTACATGTTTCTTGCTACGCAATCATAATGTAGCAAGGGTGCAGAGGTTGCCATGTGGCCTAGAACCAGGTGTAGATAGGCCTTCAGGAGATCCGGGTTTGGAGCGGAGTCTAGAGGAGGTTTATCGGAGTTCTCGGTACAAGGCTGCACAAATTCTCACTCTTGCTACCAGCCACATTGCCCTCGCCACTCGCCACTCGCCACTCCAATCTCTACTTCCGATAGTCCCAAGACCACAGACCCCATTATATATAAAGACATAGGTTTTACCTGTAGATAGATTAAGACGCTTCTCCATCGTACTTTCATTACATCGTAATCCTCAGCCCCATATGCTCTAAAAAGGAGGCGGTCTATTTATGTAACGATTGTCACCAGCGTTCCCAAAATTCCGTCCCGGGCAAGCGGCAGTGTGGACCATTCCGGACTATGACTTTCCAGGCATGAATTGCTTGGACCAGGGGCGACCAGGGCCGTATTTGCGCCGAGTGTATTACTTGAGATGGCTGATTGTCTGATTGTCTATCTCTCGAGGCCTGAAGGTCCCTCAAAGTAGTCCTTATGTGCATATGTTATGTACGCATGGATGTGCTCTCAGTTGGCCATATCTCGCTGAATCCCAATTGACCTCGAACTTTGGTATTAACCTTCATTGGTACAGATAAGCATCATACGCCCCTATCTGCACGTCCTACAGAGGTTCTGAATATACACGTACCTGAGTGATGGTCTATGATGCGAGTGATGGTGCGAGTGATTTAGTGACAGCCCCACCATCGCATGATAGAGTTCATCAAATAGTCTCGGAGGTCAGTAATGGTGTAGAATAGCCGCTAAATATCTTGACGCATTGTAACCTTCACTAATGAAATCATTTTGGGACGAAAACTCGCGACAACACAGCGGAATCCTCCACCAGGACCCGATAGATGCCCGATCCGGTCTCTGGGTGTATCTGCTCATGCCTTGCCCTAGACCAGGTTTCTAGGCCCGCAAGACTGGCGGGCACCCTGACTATTGGCAACCCTGATTATCGCCTGTTATCCAAATACAAAAGTCGTAGTGTTTCCAGTATATCTCATCCTGGCCCTTATCCCACTTCACGCAACCTCCCGAAGTCTCAGGACGGGTAGACCTTCCTTTAGCCTAGGCCGTCTCAGGCAGAGGCTAGAATTCCTATGGCCTGCTCAGGACGGCTGAGGGGCCCCGGTAAGGTTACCGGTGCTGGGCGTGTATAATTCCGACTGGCAAGTAGGGTATACTTTGGCAGCTGCTGATCCGGTCAGCATTCCCCATGCCATTGTTCCGCTCTACCCACAAAATTGATCCCTGGGTGAGGTATAAGTGGCTTTTTTTCCCATCGCCCCGATAACTTTCAAATTGCAGCTTATTGAGAATAAACTATGAGACCTTGCAGGGTTGTAGTCCTGAAACTCGAAGCCCTAGGGCAAAGCGGGCGTGTATTTTCAGCCCGGGAACTCGTTGTTGTCCGGGATCGGGCATGGCTCTGCCTAGACAGGGCGGACAGTTGGGAACACTGGTCTAGGCCAAGGGCGGCGTTCAAGTTACGATCTTGGCGGTCTGTAGATCTATAGATACTTTTCTGGCCGGTCGATGGATAATTATAGAAAGTTTGATGGGTAGGTGACTGTTAATTTTAGACTGGGAATATCGTAAGATAAATCGTTGGAGGGAGATACTGTTAAAAGACACGCTAAACGTGTCGCTAGCATGTGTTGTAGGTAATCAACGATACTGTTGCAGAAGTCTCAGGGCTTATAGAGAATGTTGATGCTAGGGATTTTCCCCAAAGGTCGTCAGGGATTAAGCGCGAAAGTTCTCGGGCTTCAGACCAAAGGATCATAGGGACTAGACCGAAGGCTCTCGGATTTCAGCCCGAGTGGGTCCTCGTTAATCTCACATCCGGGTGTTAATTGGCTCTAGATATGATGCTATTTCTCTTATATACAGTCACCGTTTAAAAGTGTTGGTGAAGGCGATACCTAGAGCCATTTTTCAACGCTGCGATATTGACAAGCGGTAAAATATGGCCTACTTCCTTTATCATATTCAAAGGGTCTTTTCCTTTAATTACAACCTGTACCAATGGTGTTAGGATCCCAAGAGACCCAGACACTTTGCCCCTGGTGCTATCTACTCAATATCCATAAATTTTACTAACAAAAAACTGGCATCGAGATCCTTACCACAGACTATATGATGCAATTTCCAAAGTTTTAGAACTTTTTAACTAAGAACGACGCAGAATACCCTTCAAAAAGGATTAGTCCACAAACAAATTGAGTGAAAGCGAGTGATCTCAAATGACTAAAAATTCCGATGCCTGTTTTGGTCTCAACGTGAATTTCTCCAATTCTTGATATATAATTAATCAAACTTATAGAGGAGCTCTGATAAATTTCTTATAACCTTTAGACCATTGGTTGTGGTTGGGAAACCGCTGCTAAAGTGGTGTTTTCGGTTGATTTCGGTGCGGAAAGCCAAGATCACCAAGACTTTTGACCTATTACTGTATATGTGTATTTTTCTCTCTTTGTATGGTAGTCTTGTCTCGTCCCCAAACTCTCGTTGCCTTCACTCGCAGGCTCGCTCGGCAACGAGAAACGAGGTACGAGTGGCAAACACCACTGGAGGCTGGGCACGAGACAAATGGTAGTCAATTCAACACCTTTATTCGTACTTGATTGTTCTCAACATATATAGAAACAAACACAATGAATTCGTCAACTATTCTACTCGTAAAAACCCAGTACAGACCATACCACCTCCGAAATCCGATCATAAACTAGCACAAGAAAAACATCATCCCGAAAAACACGAAGAAGCAACTGTATGTATCCACACCATTGCATTGTACCAGACAAATGGTCCATGCGATGGTCCAACTCCACAATGTATCACAGCTGCATAAAGGATAGCTGTTCCAACGCCCAGTTCAGAGTACCAAAAGAGAGTGTCGTGTCCTTCCTTCCAAATGAGACTTCGAAACATCAACGCGCACACAATAGAAAACGAAACAAAGTTCAGAGCGCAAGCAAAAGCAGCCTTAGTTTGGCCCCAATTTGCGAGCATGATGATTCCAAAGAAACATGCTATCGTCCCCGCACATTCAAAAAGCACTGCAACCCACAAAACCCATGTTGATGATGGTTGTGATGGCTTGAAATTCAATGACGATTGTAGCGGCCTCCTCCAGCACCATGTTGCCCAGCTGACAGCATAAACAAAAGTGGTTCTGAACAGCGAATTTCCTGTGGGACCCATTCTCTTGTAAAATTTGCCTTTAAATACTCCACACGCATAACCGGTGCCCCAACGTAGCTGTCTTCTGCCATTCCAGGAAGGTGGGTAACCGGAGTCCTGAGAATTGGAGTCGATGCTGTAAGGCCTTCCGAAGAGCAACCCCAGTGTCGTTGCGAAGTTTGGGTGGCCGCCATTAGATAAAATCACGAAGAAGGCTATAAGGGCGGATGATACCACACTGAGAACCCAAAGGACTTTCCAAACATTCATGAATGTACCGCCATCGACTTCCCAATCGATTCCCGAAAGGTCAAGAACATTCGGTGCGCGCGACAATAGGTGCGGTTTCTCGTATGGAGTTGGAGATGCTAGCTCAACTGCTGGTTGTGATTCGACAACTAGCTGCGACGTAGCCTCGGATGTGGAGTTTGTTCGGGGTTCCATTGCAGGCAATGACTCGGTTTCTGGTGTTGGCGGCGGTTTTAGTGATGGTAGCTCTGGTTGAGGATAAATGAATTGTGTTGATGGTGGTAATGTGATCAGCAAGTTGTCAGATGGATGTAGTCTTCCCTGCGTCCAGATCCAAATACAAAGTATAAGAGGATTGATTCCCTTATACCTATCCCCGCAGACGTGTTCAGTAAAAGCCAACATTATTGCGATGTCTTTCGCGGATACCGCATACTCTTCTGCTGTAGCACCAACAGGCACCTCATTTTCTCTGTACGGAGCATCGGGGTAATGAATCGTCATCTTTGTACGCTTCAGCGCACTCAAGTGTTTGCTGTGGGCGTCGTCTTCTCCTGCGTCGTCTTCTTCGGTGTCGTCTTCTTCGTTGAGGCTTTCGTTCGGTTCGGAGCTCGTCCAGTTCAGCAAATTTATGTAGTAGTCGACATTATCGTTGATCTCTGAGTGTCCGAGCGATCTTCCTGATGTCCGCGGCAGAGCTGAAGACCATCTCGTCTGTTTTCGATATTGCTGGTATATTTGGAGGGCACGCCACAGTCTTAGTAGTTTACCGAGTCGAGGTTTGATGTCATCTTTTTTTGCTAAACCCAATCGTCGTAAAAGTAGGCGGGCTGCTTGCTCAAACCCCGCCATATTGAACCCGGTGATAATTTCGATTTCAAATGAGTCACCAATGCTCCCTTCTTCGAGATCGGGTTTCCTCCTTTTTTCGGTACTGTCTCCTCCCGTAGATTCCGTCTGGCGGAAAGTGAAAGAATCTCCGTGGGATTGGACTTTGACATCCTGCTTCGATATCACGATCAATGCATCCCATTCTTGAATGACACCTTTATTGGAATATTCAATCGTAGTCAATACGACTTCCTTCATCAAACTACCAAAATTCTCATCGGATCGAAGTTTCTCCCTGAGGGAGGGGATAATGTGTAGAAAGCGGGCGAACAGAATTGTTGGTAAGACGTCATATTTGGATTCTGAAAGGCATTTGATGCATAGCCATGATCCTCCGAGAGCGGTGAAAGCACCCGCAGGCCAACCCCCCAATTCGGCGAGTGGCTGCTGAGCCTGAACGAGATCAATCCATAGAAAAGCTGAAAAAATTGCGGTAGAAGCATGTCCATGGTAGGTGTGGTGGATAAGCCGATTAAGCAGTCCGCACAACTGTGTAATCACTTGCATCGATATAATAGTCAACTTCCTTGAGCTCGGGAGAACATGTTGGCACTAGACAACATACCCGACAGCATATAAACAAGAGAGCAAATGATTGTTGAGGTTTTCTCGTTGTGTGACAGCTTGCGAGGGGCTGGTGTTTGGCAAGAGAAATTCTTGATGTTTCTTTAGTTATATTTATATACCAGAAGGGCTCCTAAATTTTTGCAGACGTATGGGGCATGTCTTTCCTGAGATTTTCTGTATGTTTCTATCTGCCAGCTCACCATCCAACTCATTGCTGTAATCTTCGAGATATGTCCGGTATCCAGTGAGAGCAATCGACCGACCTCAAAATCCCGGGCTGACGCTCTCCTCACGGTGTGCTGGCTAGGCAGTCTGTGAGTGCCGACGCTCTCCAGCTAGCCGGAAGGATATCACAGAAGGCACCAGGCGGCCGCAGCCCGAGTAATACCGATATCAGGTATCAGGTTGCCAACCTTCTTTTCTGCAATGCAATGAAAAATTTCGTCTAGTACGTCCGAGACATCGGCCTCCTCCGATTAATAATTATAATCCTCCATTCAAAAGACGAGTGAAATTTAGCAATTAAATTCAGAATTAGACGCCTTGCGAAAACTGGAGTTGCGTTCCTATTACCGAGCCGGAAATTGGCTATAGAAAGAGTTGCCGCCTTAATAAATAGCCTTCTGGGGTACCTTGACACGATCTGCAGCCGAAATTCCGTGAAATGACGCAAGCACTCACCTGAAAAAAGTGTGACCAAACATGTGTGCTACTTTCCCACCGTTTCAGGATGGAGTAGAGTGATAGCCTTCCTAGTTAGAGGTATCTTCCAGCCTTCAACAAAAGCTTGGTACCTGCAGTTACCGAGTCGAGCCCGGTTCTCGCGATACTCTAGACCTTTCCTGTCGACGCTACATAGTATGCCACAAACAAACAGCGTCATAGTCTTCACTTATGTAACCAGAGCGTCGTATTTAGGATTCAGGATAAAAGAATAATTGGTAGGAGGACAGCCGTGAGTGGGAGAAATTTTTCAGTTGGACATCGGTGACGAATCCACTCAGCAGGCTAGCGTGCGCAGCGCACGATTTCTTACAATAGTTGCCCAGGTCGCACTCGTGGCCCTTAAACCCATATCCAGTCATGGCAGTTGACTAGAGTAATTAAGATTATTGCTGGTGTTAATAAGTAAATATAAATTTTTTACATCATATTTTTGGTGTCAGTGGCAACTGTGCTGGGGTAGTAAATGCGAGTGTGCATGCCAAGTGGAATGGCACTCATGTCAGAGGTAGAACCCAGACAGCCTTGACCAGGTTGTGAGCGCAGTTTGGAATGTGAACAGCGCAAAGTGCTGCAAGCTCACATTTCAGCCCTAGGGAGGGTGGACAACTAAGCTATCTGTGCAACCAAGGGATCGATGGTATCCGGCACTTCGAACTCAGCACTCAGATTCAGCAACAAACAAAAGGAAGTTGTCGGTCATAGCCCACGCATATATTAACCGCTCTGAGAGTAATTTTTTACATATGTGTTCCTAAGCTGCTTGCTTGTTGTGCAGGCACGCCGAGGTTGTGGTTCAGCGTACTTCTGGCATGGCTCTTTAAATTGAGGTCCGACTTCTGGCTATCAGAGCTAACTCAGTCCGAGTCAGGGTGGTACCATAGCAGCACCACCACATACAAAAATATTGAGCACGTGTAGTTATTACCTAGAGTACATGGCTTACGACCGACTACGTTTTTGGTTGTTGATGACTTGAGGTGTTGAGTTCGGGATATTCAACTCTCCAAGTGGTATAGCAACGGTATTGCACTAAAATACCCCGTGTCTGAGGACAAAGCCTGGATTTTAAACTTGTCTGGTTACACTATAAAAACTAGATGGACTTCGGACGGGTAGTGTCAGTCCGCGGAGTAACCGGTTAGTTCACGGAGCCCCACCTTCCCTGAGTAAACCAGTCAGATCAGTGCTCCACGAACTGACTGGTGCTAATTGTGCTCAAACAAAAGTAACAATTACTCTGATTGCAAAGTGATGTATACATGAAATATGTGTAATTTATCGCTCTTTCACCTCCTGGTCTCCAATTTACCATATATTCAATATTGATAGAATGGTTGTGAAAAAACTCCGATTTTCAGCGATTTTGGCTGTTTGTTTTAAAGCTATTCGATCAATTTTAAAGATATCGTAAATCGAGGACAGCTAGATGAAAGAGCGATGAATTATGCATATTTCGTGTATACATCACTTTGTAATTGGACCAATATTTGCAGACTTAATTGGTCTGATGTTTTGTCATTTTTGTCATTGCAGCTGAACAGTGAAAAGTCAAACTTTTTTTTTCTTGATTTTCCCTACAAATTGGCTGTATTGCTCAACGAAGTGACTGGTCAGCTCATGGAGCATGTAGGCTCTGCGAGCTGACCGGTCAGTATACAGAGCCCAGTTATTCCACCGGTTGACCGGTCACTCCACGGACTGACATCCTCCGTGAATTGACTAGAACATAGTGTTTTTTAGGGGCGGGGTCGTGGCACATACTCTAGTACAACTGGATAGAAGTCTGATTTAGAGTGGGCTCGGGTAAATCTCCACATTATCCAAAGGTCGCACAGTACACCACGTGATATAGGCTACATAAAATCTCCGCCATACCCCATCCCATGACCCCATACCATCCCCTACACGCTCGATTTTCTTATATTTGGTTCCAGCTACGATCCCACCATGTTGGGATAGTGTGGGCAGCGAGTGATACCGAATGCAGGTCGATGCAAACTCCTTATATACTTTACACACTGCCAGCCTCTATACAGCCGGGGGATGAGCACTCATGACTTTGCTTTTGTCTCTTTATGTTACGGAAGAAGCGGGGAGGAAATAGTTCAGGATATGCCATGGCCGCTAGCGGCCGAATGCATAATTCGGTTGCAGATGGCGCTTGCATTGCCACTCCCACACACCATCGAGAACGGCGACTTACGTCTCATGCGGGAATTTGACAACCGCACATTGTATTGCTTTTGGAGAATGATAAGACATATATATGCAAGGCCGGGACATACAAATCAGATTTGAAGGCGTACCACAAAAGTTGCCGATAATAAATGGGGCTGAGGCCGGCCAGCCACCAGTTAAACCCCAATAGCAGGTTGCAGTCCAACAATGTTAAATAAGTGGATGCACACGTCCACCCCCCTTTTTACCCCAGAACTAATATCTTCCAATCTTTTTCGTAGGAATATGTTAGCTGGTATTTCGACTCTCTGTCTTCCTCCGATTTCGACAGTTTATCTACTCTTAATATCCCTACCTCTGTTAGTGTTCTCTGAGTCCAGGTCTTTCTACCCGGGCAGTGTTGTTTTCAAGATTTTCTGCTCTATTGCATTCGTTATTGGGCCGCTTGTACTTGTATCGCCGCAGCAGTCATCGTATAGCCTTCTCATTACATCCGGCCTTTTTTTGTCTCTCATTGGCGATATACTCTTAATTCCTTCTCGAAACGAATACTACTACCGACCCCATATCACCGAATCATCTGCCGCTATTACCCCTCATATCCCCGTATGCGAGCCAGCAAAGCCGCCCACAACCTCGACATCTTTCAAACTCGGCATTCTCGCCTTCGCATGCGCGCATGTAGCCTACATTATCGCCATCCTCCAAGCAACAAACGAATTATCGCGTATACAGTTCCTTGGCACATTCGTGGCGACGATTGTGACTACAAAATTGCTTGGCGTAATATATCCGGCGCCAACGACTTCGACATGGAGCAATATCCTTGGCCTCACGATAGTCGGTGAAATGCGGCCGTTAGTTTTCGCCTACGTAATTGTTATCAGCGCGATGCTGGCAGTTTCAGCCTCTGCTGCACTCCCGACTTCATCTACCTGCTCACCGTATCAATGGGTGCTGGGCGCAGCAATGTTTGTTGTCAGCGACGTATTCGTTGCAATGGATGCATTTGGGAAATCGGACATGTATAGTAGTGATGAGAAGGTGGGGCTGGGAAAACGTCGTTGGCCGAGAAAGGCTGTGGGATGGGCTCTCTATTTCTGGGGGCAAATGCTGTTGGCCGGGAGTGTACAAAGGTAGCACTCAAAATTTGAAGACCGAATCTGAACCTTTCGTGTCGCCCAGTGTACCTCCTAGGTAGAATACAGCGAGACGTAGGTGAGCAACCTCTGGAGATATGGAACATCGAATATACTATTTCAGTCATTGTTGCGACTATATTTACCAAGTAGGTCGGGTACCTGGGTAGATGTCCGGGGTCAGCACTGTATTCTTGCTGTCCCTACTAGTACTACATACACAAGGCAATTAATTAGCTACTCTCTTCGTAGCCACAGCTACAAGCAGATAATTCGAATAAGATAATACTTGGAAGCTGCTGTTGCCGTTACAAACATGAAAGATACGGTGGACTTTAGGTCAAACATTTGATTGTTCGCTCAGCTACGAGGCAGAACATGATAGCGCAGTGCAAATAGGTGGCTAGAAGCGACCTGTATATATTGTACTAAGTATCGTGAATAGATCAGACGCGATCACTAATGTTTCGCTCGGCTGCATTGCACTCCATTGTGGTGCCGCCAACCACACCCATATATATTTTGATATATCTACGACAGTTGGCGGCGAAGAGATCTGAAGCATCGGCCCCGTCTGCAGAGTCCGCGTAGGCGTGCAACAGCCCTACTTCTCTTGCGCTTTTGTTCTTGCTGGGCGTTCGGCACATACATGCGAGGCAGACAGGAAAAAGCAAGGGCATACAATGACCTCGGATGTTACCGATAGTCATATGTTCCGACAAGGGTTGTAGGTTTGTGTCCACATAGGCGATTCTTTTACAGCATCGAGCAACCTATCAGTTCATTAGCAGATAACGTCATTACATGTACTTGGGTACAAGAGTAAGTTGGGCGCGGTGACACAGGGCAAAAGAGCGCCCGACCTTTTTCCCCCATACAACGAGAAATACCAAGATCCTCATCATTCACTACACAGCAAATACTTTTCTAAGAAAATTTCATAGAAGCATCTCAGATGGCCTACTATCACTCCATTCACTTTCAGAATCTCTCTCAATTGTTGTGAAGGTGTAGAATTTTTGCATTTTATGTGGTATGGCCAACTGTCATATCAAGTACATAGAGTGTGACCATTGCCAGCCCAACTGAACCTACGGACTACATTGACATATTAAATATATATAGACCTGGGAGTTATCAATTTGCAGTTACCACAAACATCAGCAAAATGTATTTCTGTTCTGGGAGTATGTGGAAGTTGTCAGACCGGAATCCCAGGATGGGCAAATCCCGGAGTTGACTGGACCGATGCAGTGGCCTTCAGGTGCACCTGGGAGCGTGTGTCTAGAGACTTGAAAACTCCATGAGTAGCCCGAACCATGCCCAAACAGTAACCCGAATCACTAACATTTCTATTTTGCAGGGGCATCCATTTTTAATCTATATTTTTATTTGGGCTGTGATTCTGTGGTGTTTGTTGTATTTCCAGTGTGGTGAAACTTCTCCCTTGTCAATGGTATGTATGGTAGAAAAAAGTACGATCTCTGTAAGTCATGGTATTTCAGACATTCGCTCAGACATAGGATATTGAACCCCTGTTTCCAGAGACTACCGACATCGTTCCAACTTTTGTAGTGTGCATGCTGTCGGTGATCCTGTTTTAGCCCGCACGTGGTAAAAAGACTGCGAACGGCGGAACTTAACTGAAATGTCCAATCATTACCTAGGTCTAAGTAGTCGAATTCTAGGTAGATGTTATTATCCCCTACAAGCGCGAATTTGGGAAAGCAGTTGCAGTACTGTTTTGGTGGTCTCGCCGATTAAACTGACTCTGCAGTGGCCGACTTGATTTGTTCCCTAGGAGGTGGGGTTTATCACGCGCTGGACGTCTGACGTTTGAGCGCACCAATTAGCTTCAATTTGCTTGCGGCTACTGTATTGCTACATATTTTCTAAATCAGAGTCGTGTAGGGGATAAGTAAGGTAGGGAATGGTTACGATATACTAGCATGGGGGGTAGCTAGCTTCACCGCATTCAGTCAATGCCACACCCAGAGTCTCGGGGCGTCTTTGATCGCCGCTTTATACTAGTGTTGTCTCGATCGAGTGAAACGATGTGCTGTTATACTTTCACTTCTAGTCTATATAACAGCCTGTATGAATATTTGGTACGGTTCAATTCTACACTTAGGGGTTCGTTCCTAGCAGCAGTGCGCAATTCTGTTTCATCACATGCTTATGGCCATGAATTTTAGCTGCGTTAGTCGAATAAGAGCACCTTTACTTTATGATTATTGTGGATGTTAGCGGAAAGGCTCGATAATACATGTACTTTCGAACCATAATTGCTACATCTATATTGCAGTTACGAAATGTCGCTCCTTCCGAGTCGCGATTAGAGTTTTCGCGAAGCAGCCGACGTATGTGGGTTTTTGACCGGAATGTCAACAATCAACACTCTGAGTTCTCATCTTCCTTCCATATTGATACGGCTGGGGAGCGGAAATTGTCTAGGCTTTCCCGAAAAGGTTAAGGACAAACGCTATACGAAAGTTCTTCTAAGAGCTTATACTTCGTTGACTACTATAGTCTGGATCCCCCCGAACGGTCACATGAATGGTCAGGACAACAGTGGGTAGAAATTTTCTCAGCTTTATGAATAGTTAGGCGGGTGTTCTCCGTGATAGGAAAGGCTTATATGAGCTGGATAATCCTTAGCTCACTTAGGCAATAGTGTCCGAAAGTCATGTTTTCAATCTCTCCTTGTTACTTTGTTGAAAATAATAAAGAACAGAGAAGATGTTGAATTGTCTACAGTACAACGAAACAAAAATAGGCAGGCTTATACAAAAAGAAAACACCATACTCGGGAATGCCGAGTATCACTACCGAGGGCAGGCTCGGCATGGGGGCTAGTGGCTGCCGATGGCTGTAAGGCACCAGCAACTTACCCGAGCGCCTTCGGATCGGTCCTCCAGCTCCGGATGCCAAGGAAACCACCACATCGCCACTCACCTCATGCATACGGCCCAGGCGCCTTATTAGGGGTGAGGGCACGTCCAGCCCCCACACCTAGCAAGCCACTAACAAGCCACTAGCGGTGCACCTTGTAGCCACGCCCACCCTCAGCTCCCCGCTCCCACATCTATCCAACTTTGAGCTCAATTAACTCCATGAGTTTTACTTTGACCAGGATATTGTTTATATAAGAAATGTAGTTAACAAGATGCTCTTTCACTTGCTTGTCTCCTCTTTTAGTTTCCTCTAATATTCAAGGAGTGGTTGTAGATCAATTACAGTGGCGTAGACTATACTTAGCACTGTTGATTCTGCTAAGCACTGCTTAGCACTGCTGGTGTTTTGCGTCAGGTAAATGATTTCTACCTGATGCTTAGATACAGGTTGTATATGATCAGGTAAATCTTTTCTACCTGAGTGTGAGATACATGTCATACACCGTCAGGTAAATCTTTTCTATGTGACTGTAATGTACATCTGTGTTGAGTGACAGCTTATGACTCAAATATAGAGACTGACCAGTTTACAACCAGTATCAGGCCAACAATCATTCCAAACCCATCTGTATACAGTACAGCTGCTCTATGCTAAAGAGCTTTCAATTTAACCAGGGATTGGTTGACTTATAGGTTGACTGCTAAGTGAGAATAAGGAAAATAAGAGCTATTTACCCTATATGATTTCTCCACCACTTGTGGTTGGAATTCATTTCCCTTGCTGCCTGAGTCTCTTCAGCATGCTATAAGGCTACTTGGTGCAGCTTGGCAGTTTCTAGGGACAATGAAATGTCACTTGGGCAAAAATTACCTGAGTAATGGTACTATAGAGGGTCTTCCACTTCAGCCACTTAGAACTAGTATTTATCTCAACAACCACCAGCCCAAATGTGCCAAGACTGATATTAATTGACAGCTAGCATACAGTATATGCTCTAATAGTATTACCAGTGAATTCCATTTACAATTGGTGATAAAACAGGGGGGGTTAAGAAGTGGGCAAAAATCCGCCAGCTTCATAGACTCTCACTCACATTTTCATCTTACTCAAAATTGGACCATTTGACTTGATTTTTGGATTGGCATGTAGGCCTTGGAGTTGTCTATTATACTGTTCTCTCTGATATTCTCTCCATTGTGTGGCTGTTGAGCAGTTTGCAATTTTGAAAAAATTCCGGGATTTACAAGGTGCCCCGCTAGAAGCTTGTTAAGTGTGGGCGCTGGGCATGCCACGCCCCTAGTAAGGCGCCTGGGCTGTATGCATGGGGTGCGGCATCGTTCCGACTAAGTAGTTTGCATGTGGAGGAAGATCATCCGTTTTAGCGCGCACGTGGTACAAACGACCTGCGAACGGTGGAACTTAAAATGTCTAATTATCACCCTAGTCTGAATCTCTCAGAGGTAGATATTATTGTCCGCTACACACTCGAGTCTGGGAAAACTGTTGCAATAGTGGTTCTAGCGGTCGATCCGCTGATTAAATGGACCGCACAGTGGGGTTTTGCCACCCCATTGGACGTCTGACGTTCGAGCGCACCAATCGGCTTCAATTCTTCCTTCCGCTAGTGTACTGCAACAAGATTCCCGAAGCCGAGCGTGTAGGGCATAATACGAAAGGAACAATTAGTATATACTAGCACCGAAGGCGGCTTCACTGACTTTAGGCAATTTCACACTTGAAATAACGAGGAGTCATGGGTCGTCGCTTTTATCCCAGAGGTTTCTCAATTGAGTTCAATGATGTGCTACGTTTCATTTACCGATCTCTATAACGGAGTGTATCGACATTAGGTAGGGTTCAATTCTATACTATACTAGCACTGGTGGCGGCTCTGCCGCCCCCAGAGTGGCAAAGCCGGATGGTGTGGTTGATGGAATCTTCCCCTGAAACTTCTACTACATATCCATAACAACTTCACAAACATTTGTCCAATGACTGGAAGACCCTGGAAGGTTGTAGGTCTCAAAACTCAAGGTCCTATGGTTAAAGTGGTTGTGGATTCTCAGTTTGGAAAACTGTAGTTCACAATCAGACATGGCTCTAAATAGATAGGACAGATAGTTGAGAACCCTCATGTGCTGGATGGTCTGGCCAGATGCAATCTGTACAGAATAGCAGGCTTCAGGCTGGACACAACCTGCATTGTCTGGCAGGACATGATTCAAATGGGTTAGCTGTTGGCTGGTTGGAAATCTTTGGCAAAAGTGCAAATCGACAATATGCTGCGCTACGCACACATGCGTACATGCACAGCTCATAGCAAGCTTCCTTTGGACCCCTGTGCAACACCCAGTGTATTGTCATCTATAGTCGATTCATAGAGATGTGCATGTGGGCCTTTGGAACCATATACAGCTACCGGCCAGAGCTGGACTTATATCTGGTGTTACTGCCTGCAGTCTTTGTGGTGATGCTGGTACTATACACACTATTCCTGCGAGTCGACATGAGATGCCACTGGCGATTGCAAGCCTGCTCTAGAGCCTGCTTAAAAGCCTCCATCATAGACTTTAGATACCCTGCTTGAGAGAGTTATGCTTCGAGCAGAGTAAAGTATTCCACAGCCAGCTTTTCGCCGATGGCAACCTCTGAGTTCGTGGAAGCTTGGGGTAATAGAACGCACTAAGTCTGGGGAAGCTTTGATGCAAACGTTGATGTAGGCAACCTACTTTTCTATGTGCTACTGGTACTGTGATCCCCATCACCAACACCATTGCCATCATCACTGTTGCCATCATCGCCATTGCAACCATCACCACCACCATCATCACCATCACCATCATCACCATTGCCATCATCACCATCACCATCATCACCATTGCCATCATCAGCATTGCCATCATCACTGTCGCAATCATCACCATCGCCATCATCACCATCGTCATCATCCCCATTGCCATCATCACCATCAGCCTGAGACCGAATGCGCTCATATACGTCCACAATCGGTGCGAAGAGGGGAGCAGGTTCTGCTGGACAATCTCAGTCGGAGATCTGCTCTCCCTAATGTTCAATTGTCTACCTGTACTACGGCAGGGTGGAAGGTTGCAATTGTCAACACCATGACAATGAGGCATGGTGAAATCTCGTCACAGTGGTTAAGCTAAACGTAATGTTCATATTATATTATCAACCGATAGCATGGTTTCAGCAACCACCATCCGCAAGCTGCGTGCCTCCTGGGGCCTCGCATCAACTGCAATCTGCCTCCTCATGTCTGGCACCTGCAACTCAGCCAGTCTCTGGATCGAGCGCTAAGGAGCATACATGGGAGCATATAGTCCAGTGAGATTCAGAGTGGCTTGCCTCTGGTGAGTTTAATGGACAGCGTACTGGGAAGTGTACTTGAGAGCATGGTGAGAGTTTACTTGGGAGCGTATAGTCAAGCAGGATGTGAGTGTGGCATCGAGTGCGTTTGGGAGTGGATTTGAGAGCGTACACAGGTGTGTGCTGGAGAGCGTTTTGAGAGCTTACTTGGAAGTGTATAGTCAAGCAAACTGGGAGTGACATCAAGTGGAATTGGGAGTATACTTGAGAGCATGCATGGGAGTGTGCTCGAGAGCGGCTTCAGAGCTTAATTGGGAGCATTTGATGAACTGCCTTTGGCAGTTTTGTTGAATGCAGTATCATGTAGAGTATCGAGCGCATATAATCAAATGCATATCATAGCAATCTAGTCAAAGTGCAGGTCCATGAGACATCATACTGCCATATGTCAGATATGCTATCGATTACCATCTCAGAAAGAGCTTCTCGGTAAGTCATGCGTCGCGTAAGGTCATTTTCTTGGTGTAATACTTGTAAGCTGAGTTGATAAATTTGCCACTGTCAGTTTACCTCTGATCAGGATATAATGTATACATGCATTGTACCTACTTTCATCCTGTTTCACCTCCACATCTCAGAATTACCATGTGATCACAATTGATAGAGTGGCTGTGCAAAAACACTCGAAAATTGCCACCAGATACCTAAAATCGAGCATTTTCCATAATCATGCAATCAATTTCAAAGATATGCTCAATTTGAGACTGCAGGGTGCAAGAGCATTGAATTCTGAACATTTCATGTAAACATTACATCCTGATCAGAGTTGAACTCAAATACTTAATTGGGAGTGGATATTTGAGGATATTTGATGGGGTATGCCAAGCCATCGAAATGGTTGAAGCTGTGGGCTGTCAGCCAATAAAAATCCTTCTTAGAGGTACGTACCACAAGTCAACCAATGAGAATGATTCGAGCCGACAAAGCATGTGTATATATATAAAATTGGTAGCTTGTCAGGCGATCCCTCCTAACATGCCGATCACAACTCCCTTTCGTCAGACACCAATGATAATGAACTCCAATTGCGTCAGTCGAACATGAGTACCTTCGTTTCCTGATTGCTATGGATGATAAGAAATTGCTCGATTGATTTATAGTCACTAGCAGGAACTGCTGAACTATAATAACTGAATTTGAATCCGGTTCCGGAATAATTAAAATTTTCGCGAATCAGTTGACCATATGCAGGTTTTCGTCCTAATTGTCTACAGTTAACACGATTAATTCTCCCAAAGACAGCTGACTCTTCCTTCCATATTGATACGGTCAGACCCTTGGGATTTCGCATCTTCCCCAAAAAGGTTAAGCGGTATACGAGAGTTCTTCTTCCACTTCAGTGATAACCAGGGCTTTTATGCTTTTGACTCATTATATGCCTAGTCGGGGTAATAGTGGGTGGAACTCCCTTCAGTTGAACAGATATTTAGGCAGGTGTTCTCTGTGATGGGTACGGTATGAGCTGGACAATCGTTAGCTCACTCACTTAATTGTGTCCTCCCCAGAGTTCTCAACAGTCCGTCCCGTACGGGCAGTTGGGGCTTCATACCAGACATTGACTTGTTGGGACGACTACTGTTGAAAATGTACTGATTGCTCTAAATCGAGGGCCAAAGACCGTTTATGTACAATCTACCATATGCGTACGCATATGCTCTATCTGACATGAGACGCATCACCCTAGTCCTGATGCATATCCTCATACAGTCACCATTCTCATACAAGACTTCAGACGATGCTGAGACACATGCAACTACACCGGCATATAAGCCGAGTGATGGCTCTATGAACGAGTGACTGCTTGTTGAAAACGCATCCGTCGAGTGACAAAGCTCATTAAGTGGTCTCCGAGATCAGTGGTGCAATAGGATAGTTAGTAAAGTTTTAGATATAGTTCTTCCTTAAGGAATGGAGTTGTTTTGGAGGCTAAAGTAGCAGCAAGACAGCGAAACCTCCACGAGGGTCACTGATCTATACATTGGGTGTGTCCGCTCATATGTTACTCAGGACGACATTGCTGGGACTACAAAGGCTGGTGGGCGGAGAGATTGTTTAGAACCCTGGCCACCCTCAATCATTTGTTCAACCTTACTGTGCTATTTCGCATCATTACGCTATTAAAGCTCCCCAGCAGTATAAACCAGAATTATTAAAAACTCGCAATCGTAGCAGAGATTCACAAAGTTGCAAGAACATCAATGACATCGTGAATTAAATTCTACGAACAATCGCTATAGCGCCACCCCTAACCACTGCCACTGCCACTGCCACGCTGATCTCATGCTGAAACCACAGTTGCATAATTTCACTGATATCTTCTTCCTGTATGGCCATCCGCCGTATCACCCGTATACCACCTGCCGACCCTCATCCACCCTAGCCTAACGCCAGGGATCTCATTCCATGGTCCTACCAGAAATGCAATGCTGATATATGTGAAGCGCGAGTGTTCTGGTACTAGTAGCTCAACCGTTTGCGTCCGACGACTCGCAGTTGTTGCCATCGTAGCGAGAGTTCAGAAGTTGCAGCAGCGCTCTCCGGTAACGTAGCAGTCAATTCGATGTTTTTTATTAAATGCGATTTGTTGAGCCTTGTAGATAGGGTGGAGGTCGAAATTGAACTTGAGAAGTGGTGTCGTGATTTAAGGAGCCACGTGAATGTCGCAGATTATCGCAAAAGACTGTTGCTAAGTGTCGCTGCATATTTAAATCTAGTAGAGGTGGAACGCAGGTGTCTTTGAGATAGGCCGGCTTGGAGTGAAACATGACATGGGATAAGGTGAATGAAGATTGATGACGAATTTTGAGGAAGTAAAGAATAAGGAAACAAAAATGCAGCGGAAGGCAACAAAGTCAGTGCGACGCTTGCCAATCTTTCAGCATCCGGATCGCGGCTTTCCGACCATATCTTTTTGCGCATTGGAGCGGCGTTGATGATTTGTCGATCCCTATACTCGAACTCGAACTCGATGTGCGCTTATTAACGTCTGCGCCACTTTCCAGGAGCACTCGCATCACCGATATAAACCCCCTGCTGGAGGCTTCATGCAAGGCCGTTTGTCCATCGGATTCAGCGTTAGGGTCAGCTCCGAACGAAAGCAATGCCTTGATCATTGAGGTGTGGTTATTAAATGACGCTCTTACGAGTGCAACATCAAGATCAAATGATATTAAGCGTTCCTGGCGTTTGCACAATACTTCGACTATCTTGACGTGGCCAAGCGAAGAAGCACTTGTTAGCTCCTTCCTGAAAGAAGAAGCACCAGCGTCGAGCAGAAGATTCAGTATGCCTTCGTGTCCCTTTTTTGCTGCTGTATAAAGAAGCGTAGAATTCGCGAGATGGTTGTCTCCGCTAAATGCACCAGCTTCGATCAGAAATCGTAGTACCCCCTCTCGTCCCCTTTCAACAGCCTGTCGAAGTATATTTTCGGCACTGTCACCACTGTGGTGAAACTCAGCGAGCAGTCTTTCGCTGTTTTCTTCACTGAATATTAACTCAGCGATAATTAACTTGTGGTGAAATCTCTGCAAGGTTTCTGAAGCATCAAACGAACCGTATTGCGTCCCCGTTTTGTAAAGGATGTCAAATATAGTGTCGTACCCGTGTTGCTTTACTGATATCAGGGTCTGAGCTGCTTCAAATAGACCCAGATCATGCCTTGAACGCAATTTCTCCGCAAACAGCTTGACCAGTGACTTGTGGCCATGAATTGCAGCTTCCTCTAGTGCACGTCCGTATGCTTCGAGTGGTATTTTGTGCTGGAGAAGGTATTCCACGGTGGACTCGTGGCCATTTCTGGCGGCCCCCACAAGAGCGACTTCGTCGATGGTCGCTCCGTTCTTTATGAGTAGTTCGATCGTACGCTTATCACCGTTTTCAGCAGCTCTGTTGATAGATTTGGAATCGGCAACGGCTCCGGATTGGATGAGTAAGTTGATTATCGTTTCATTACCATTCTCTGCGGCTCCAACAATTGTTTTCCAGTCTGCCTTGATTCCGTCCCCGAGAAGTTTTCTGACGAAGTATTCGTTTCCAGCACGTGCTGCAGCGCAGAGGATGCTGGAATCATGCACTGCTCCATGTCTGTTGAGGATGTCATATACAGAGCCATGATTTCCCTTCACTGCAGCATACAGAGCTGTTGTCATAAACTCTTCGTCACCGACTTCCGCACCCTTCATAATCAATACCTCAACGATTTCCGCACATCCGTTTGCGGCTGCTGTATAAAGTGCAGTGCCTTTGAAAGGGGAATTGATCTCCGCACCTTTCTTAAGTAGAGACTTCACAATTTCAACGTCAACCCCAGACGAGCAAGCCTGCTGTAACACCGTGAATCCAGATTCGTCTCTAAGCTCCAAATCTAATCCATGCTCAAGAAGTGTGGCCAATACGTCCTTTGGGTTCGATTTAGGGAAGCCGCTGCTCACTTGAAGGTAGTTAGATAGCTGCATGTGAATGCAAATTAAGACTATTCAGGGTACAGTTTGACAAACCGGATGTACCACTTGGTGGGGCGCACTTTTCCACCGCCATATGCAGTGCGGTCTTTTGCCAAATGCCCTTAGCATTCGTTTCAGCTCCGCTGTCAAGAATGTGTTGCACTACTCGATGATTCTGACGTCCCACGGCGCGGTGGAGAGCAGTGTGCTTACACGTAGCAGTGTCACCGACAATATTCATCTTCTCCGCCATCTCACTGATTTCGCCTGCAGAGAGTTGATACAGTCTTCTTAGGGTACTAACCACGACATTGAGCTCGCCATCTTCGTATCCTGAGGCCTCTAACTGCGATAGCAAATGCTCATAGGTTCTTTCGGCATTCTCGATGTCCCCTATTCTCTCATACAACGCCGAAAGTTTGGTCAACAAAGGGATTGTTTTTGTCGGTGGTGGGTCCCCATGGAATAGTGTCCGTTGCGCAGCTAGTAGTTTACGGTATACTTCCGCCAATTCGAAAGGTCGCTCTGCTGGAATTGAACAAGCTAGCGCTTCGGCACGGCCGATCGCTCTTTTCAATTCGCCCTCGGTCTTGCGAATTTGCTGGTTGGAAGGATGTACGGCCTTGCAGTGAAGGATGTCGTCTATGTAGGGAATTCTCAGAAGCTCAAGATGGATTTCCTGGATAATATCCAGATCTCTTAAGCTACTAGTAGGGTTAGTAAAAGCTTGGTTGAGAGGTCATCATTTCGAGGAATACCATTGGTTGTAATTCCTTCTCCATGGCTGTCTGGATTCGTCGGGTTGTGCCTGCATACCGAATGGGTCAGGAATTCCACCCATCTCTTCTCTCGTGAAAAGTGGTAGCATATGAACTCCGCATTCCGCGTACGAGCTCCCAAGCACGTGGCTAGACAAAGCGGGAACGTGAGAATCCATTCCACCGGATCCTCGTAGGGTAGGCATGTCAGAGCTCTCGGCGCCAGTATGGATATCTGGATTGCTTCCCGCGTCGCGTGGTGAGCTGCCGTTATTTGCACCGCTGTGCTCCGTTTCTTTGGGTTCCGAGCACTGGGAATTTCTCATTTCACACCCGTCACACTTTCCGGCCGGCCATGGTAATGTCCTGAACACACACTGTTTGGCCGTACATTAATAACAATCGATCACCAGTGAGGGAGGAAGAATATCGTACCGCTTGTTTGGCGGTCCTGCACTGCGAACATTTAGCCACACTCCTTTTGCGCTTCTTGAAACCCGGGGGTGCATCGGTGGAGCAGAGCTTTCGGGCGTTGTAGCAGCGTTCGCAGGCAGGGATGTCATCACGGCGAATGCACTGGACAACGTTAGCACTCGAGGAAGGGTGGCAAAGCTCTCACAGACCTTCTTTCGGTCCTTAAAACATTTCCAGCATCTTATCCCCATCAATGGATTAGGAATTGGGTTGGCATTTTCGTGAGGGTTGGGTTGAAGGATGGAGAATATATCCGTCAAGGGATCGCTCGCATCGGGATAGCTCGGCAAAAGGCACTCCATCGTATCAATTTGAGTATGAATTATAAAGTAGGGTGTTGTGATTGTGAAAGGGAGAATTGTGTATATTGGCTATGATATGATGATTGTCTAGGTATAGGTTTAAAAGTTTAAGATGCATAGGGAAAGGGAAGAGTAAAGTGTGAAGTTTAAAAGAGTAGTCAGGAACCTTAGGGCTCTATCAACTGAGGGGATCGTATGTAGAGATGAGTGTCCGTTCAGAGATAAATGGCTGGACGGGCGTCTTTTAAAGAATTGAATGGAGCCTGCGCTGATATGCTATTTCACTCAAAGCGCAAATCGTGCAAGTCGCGCCCGTCCAATCGTGCAAGTCGCGCTCGTCTAATCGTGCAAGTCGCGCTGGTCGAGCCAAGCAGTCATACAAACGTTGTGTACCCACCCTACACCGTAAATCTGCCGGGGATGTAATAATGAAGCAAAGAAAGGGCTCTTGAAAGGAAGTGATTTCCTTGAACTGAGCTACTTTTTTTAGAGTCCCGTTGGTCCTAGCTTTTTCCTCTAGCGAAGTTACAATGCTCATTCCGCAGCAGGTTATACTCGCTTCTTGCTACTATTCATTGTAAGGATGGCAGTAAAATGTTGTGGGCTAGTGGTGTACGACGAAGTCGTGCAGAGCCACAACTTTCTGCACGTGACTAGAAGCCTTTATTCTAATCCATTTATTCCTATACAACCAGTTTCTATTTGTTGCGATAGTGAAGGGAGAACCGTATGCATTGTCTATGGTGTGATAACTAGGTACAGGTCTAAAGGTCCAAGATGCGTAGGGAATGGAAGAGTAGTGTGAAGTCAAAATGAGCAGTCACGAACCTTAGGCTCTATCAACACTGTTGATTAACCAATCTGCAGAAACTGAGCGTGTGGGGGCTAAGGCACTCGTGTCGAATCTAATTGATCTCATTTTCCGCTGCAATCGCACCACAAGAAAACACCCATAGCAGTTGCTACGGTACAGCGGAAACGAAAGTTCAAACAAATACACAATTTAATACAAAGCCGAGAAAATAAAGCTCAAGATAAGCTCGAACTCGCCTTTGGCTCCCGTCCACTTGAAACTTCAGTTGCCACCTTCGACCGAGTGAATTTTTGTGTCCGTTATTTGTTGGGAACGGATCATTGTACGGCAGCTTGGCAGACCGTAGATGATGACGTGGATCCCTATCCCTACATATAATAGGCGGATTCCGGATACGAAAATGTACCTGGCCGAGGGTAAGCTCGTATACCAGGGGGGGCTGGACGATTTACATCCCCGAATAAGTGATCAATTTTGACGGTGCAACACCAGGGGCTGGGCGCCCAGGCTCGGCACCGGGGATCAGAGGGGGTTTTTTGGTCATAGCCTATGTAGATATTAACTGCTCTGATTGTCTGCCTGCACTTGACCGAAATTGTTTGTGTGTGATGGAGGTACTCTAGCATATCCCCCAAAGTCATGCAGGATAGATCCGAGTTCGGCCTACAACCGAGTGATGCATCGGCCTACGACCTGTGATGCATCAGCCAGCACTGAGGGCACCTCCATCACCCAGAATCAAATCGGTCAAGTGCAGGCAGACTCCTAGAGCAGTAATTATCTACATAGGCTGTGACTGAAAACTTCTTTTTTGAATTTCGGTGTTATTTCGGTGCTTGAGTTAGGGGTTTGAATCTTGGGGTAACACCGGTAAATCGTGTAGCGCCTTGGGTGTGGTATGAGGGGTTACATGCAAGTTTAATATCCACCCTAGTCGTAGACAAGGCGGCCCCGTCTTGTATGCTGGCGTGGCGACACCGACAATTTAAGAACTTAGGCCGGATGAATCAACAATCGAAGCGCGCTTTCCCATGTTTAGGCTACACTATACCCATTTAGTGAGTAGTAGATGTCGGCTTCGCCGCTTCTGGACAGTGGCTACAGTTTTGGCGGAGCCCTCCGAATGGTTCTGATTCCGGTGATCGGCGATTAACAATGTACCGACAGCCCGCAAGTATGTATATGTGCGCTTTATTTGTTGCCCTGCGGCAGTAAGCCTTCGATGTAGGAGGTACAGCAAGCTAGGAATGCATGGTCTGCAATGGGCGCAATCTAATGCGCATGAATGTTACGCTGCAGGTGGCTAGAATCCATGATCCATGGGAGAGCATTAGAGCACAGCATACACCTGTATTGGCACACGTACTTATATGTGAATACTCCGTAATTGGTATAGTATATAATGCGCACGTGTTGTCAATCGGAGGTGTTATTCTATTCTTAGACATGCCGTTCCTTTCATACTGCAGATTGCAATAACAGCTAAGAGATCATCTCCATAGTTTACCTTGCAATTGATACTTGACTATATCAAGTGTGGAGCGGTGATCCATATACAATCAAAAATCTCCCCCAATTCACATCCTGTCCTTATGATGCAGCGAGTGGTTGACTAGCTGGCTTCGGTTCCAAAACCAGCTCGATCTTGTCGAGAATTTCCTCTCTCCCAATTATATCTGTATCACGCGGGAACGGCATTGTCAAGAGATTTTCTGCTGCTGTTCTCGCCGGACGAGGGTGTTTCTGGATAGGAGAGAATGTAATTTGGAGGGCTGACGGTTCGCTGAGCTCAGTGGTGGTTGATACTACAGACATATGTTATACCGAGTTAGCCATCGGCGGGAGTCAGCAGTGCGTGAAGCGCTGTAAGATATTAAATCTGCCTTCTTCTCAACAGGGGTCGCGTACCTTGTGCATCGGTAGACGCCAAGCTCCGTGCGCATCGGGTGATTTGAGCCGCCACCTCAGATAATTTCAGATACCGAACTGTAGAGGCATCTATCAATTCGAAATTCCGGCATTCGTCCAGTTTCAAATGTTGCAGGCCTTGCTCGACATTAAACCGGAAGTACTTGGATGATTCATACAGCTCCCGTCCTGTCCTTGACTTAATAAATTCCTCCGCCTTATTTTGCGCACCAAGAGCGGCTTTGATACAGGCTCCGGGTAGCTTTGACAGATTTCCATCTATAGCGGTCTGCGCAGACCTCCCGGTTCCGATGCTGATAACACAACCGATTGTACGGCCTGGCCAAATTCGATCACTCTCATTGATGACCTCTTCGATGGGATTATTGCGTCGCAATGAACCATCGACAAATACAGCACCGGATTGCTGGAGTTTCACAGGAGGAAATAATAGTGGGGTGGCGGCTGTAGCCATGCCTGCTTCTATGATTGTGCATAGGAAATCGTGCTGTTCAATTGCCGTAGTCTCGTAGTTCCGCAACATTTCAGAGTCAGAACTCGCTGCACGGGTAGTGCAAACAAACCTGGCACCCGGGTGAAGGGTTAGTTTAACATATACGCTCGGTTTGTGGTGGGCATAACCGACGTACATTCTACACCCCGGCTCATGCGAGCCCCGAAGGGGAGCTGTAACTTCGACACCTGCCGCCTGGAGCACATCTTTCACCGAATTTTCTAGCTTCACTGCTGAATACCACGGTGATCTGCAGACAGCAAGTACTGTCTTGCCAAATCTCCCACCAAGCGGCCGTTTGTAAAACACGGACTTGCTGAAACGCTTATAAGCTTCAATCGTGTCTTCTATAGTCATCCCAAGCCTGTACTTTTGATCAGCGAGGTACAATCGCAATCCGAACATCCTCCCATTACCTCCCAAGCATAATTGCTATTAATCTGGGAGAAATCAGCAGTGTACTTCGTTCAAGAATACATTTTCTTACCCGCCTGCAGAGGTCCCACCGATCAAGTCAAATACTTCACATGGTCTGGGGGTTACCGCGAGGTTATTCTCTTGTGTGTATGCTCGCAAGATTCGTTGTAGAATTATTAGTGAGGTTAGCCCTTTCCCTCCTCCATCTGTCTAGTCATTAGCGATCGCAATCAGCTAAGGCGGGAATAATGTGATACCGAGAGATAATAGTCGCAGTGGATGTTCCGCCATTAAGCTGTGGGACAAGCAACCATAGGCCTGCCGTGCTTATGATAAGGTACCAGCGGGGCAGTTCAACCGCTGGACAACTCAGTGCAGGGGTGGCCATATCTTTGGAGTACTCAATTTTCACAGCCGAGGAACGGACCAATGAGCGACTAGTATTGCAGATATAACATGAGGCTGCAGGGAACACAACCGCCGCATTCCGTACTAACACTAGTGTATACAGGGCTGATACTGCTGTGCATGAGGAAGCGAGCGCTTAAGTGCATGGCATCCTTGCAAACCTGAATTCCCGAACCCGCAGTAGCTCTACCTCATACGACATGGGTTCGGGAATCTAGAGTTCATCTATTGCCAAGGCTCGAATTTATCCGTAGCCAGCGGTGGCAGCGGAATATCACTCGCTCGAAAATAGTAAAACACAGTCTGCTTGCTAGAACGGCTGGATGCAATCATGATCAGATAGTTAAGCCTTAGCGAGTACAATCAAGCGATGAAAAGTTGTCTTAAGGGCGTTCTCAACAGACTAAATTGGATGAAATGACAGGGATTTACTCGCTGCATGTGTGTGTATTATTTTCCTGCGACATCGTAGCTAACGTCGCAAAGTGGCACAGCTTGAGGAATGAGAAACACATGATACGCGGACGCAGGTTGCTAAACGAGAAGACTAGATCTAATGAATTTTTGAATCGTTATGCGGAGTCAAGTGAACCAGATATGAGCCATATTGGCTGTACGGCGGAATTCGAACCAACGTCAATGAAAACATTGTTCAGTACCTGTAAAGAACATGGTGAGGTAGTTTATAACTCGAACAGTGTAGTTGCATTGGTTGGTTCCTGGAAATGATCAGGTGGATATTATATTTTGTAGGTTGGTGGCATACATTTTACAAGTAGTTCCGCGGAATCCCCCCCAGCCACAGTCAGTCTAAAGCGCATCGACATCGAATCCTGAGCTAAGGAAAGTCTCCCTAGGGCAACATCCTTTGGAGTGCAATAAGACATAATTGCCATGTCATCCCTATCATGGTCTAATATGACTGTTGAATCCGTCGCGAAGGCTGCAGCAGGTCTGTCGAGAATTATCTGGCGGTAACAACTCTGCTGCATACACAGAACGAGGAACCTTGCCAAGCTAAGAAGCAATTGCATCCCTAGCCACGAAAAAACTCTCTTTATAGATATATATGTTTTTAGCATTGAGACTGGTTTTTGGGTTTTGAGGAGTGGCTTAGTGGTTTCGTCGAAAATATAGTCCATCGCATCACGTGTGCCAAGGACTCGATTTATATACAGAGGATCATCAGGGAAAACTTTGATGTTTCGTCACCCTTTGCCACTCTCAGTCACTTACCACCAGATATGTAACAATGAATGTTACTTGAGATAATAATTGTATTGAGTGTAGAGTTAGTCTTGGCTCTCGTGTGAGAAGATATGAAAAGAAAGCCTTTGCCATCCAAAACAAAGCATTCATAACTATCTGGTGCGCCTCTTTTGGTAGTGGAAGATACTGCTGAATATGCTGCCAGCATACTTGGAGCTGCCGCAACACCCGTAGTTCAAATAAACAGTGCTCACTCACTCCCGGGATATAAGAAACCGAAGTCCCGACTAGTTGCACTGCATCGCAAAGTTTCTTCTTCCGTATCATGGGATCTAGATGTTCCCCCAGCCACGAATGGATGTGAGGCAATATCCAGAATGCATCACCAGAGGGTGCTTTTTCGACCAGGGAGTAGGAGATCATTTTATGAATCATTTCCTGAACTATCGAATCTACTGGACATGATGTTGAGTTATTAATATCAATACTACCTATATTTTTATAGATGACGCACTGTATTGGTTGTGGTATAAACCACCATATAAACTTCGATGAATCAACTCGTGCCAAATGTCGTTATTGTCCAGGAAAGCGCTCGTAACTAGTAGATTTGCAGTTTGTTCATGTTCTCGCTGTAGTGCCTCGAAACTCATTTCAAAGGCCGCAATCAGACAGGGCTCCATATCTGTAGAATTTGCGGCATATACTGTGCCATGAAGGTGGTCTAGCTTCTGGTGGTATAGTTCCATATATAATTCCACCGAAATGTTGGTGATTGCGATGTATGCTCCAGCTAATTGGATTGCATGTAGATTGTAGTTAAGAGCGTTGACAAGAAGTAGCGAAGAAGCGAAAGTCCGTCCCGTCCGTCCAAAACCTTGCCCGAGACCGAACTAAAGTTTTCCGCGCTCAAGATTTCAGGACTGGACGGACCAGGGCGCTCCATAACAAGACTACAGGACTGCGGGACCCTACAGTCCATTGATTGGCCCCCACTCAGAAATTGATATCCGATTTAATGAAGCTTAGAATCCCCGATTCGGTACAAGTTCACCTCGGCTGAAGATTTGTTCCGAGATACGGTGTCCCGGAACTCTCATTCCCGAGCAGGATGTAGTATATCTGACCCTGGTTAAGACTACAGTCATCTGTACTGGGCCCTGGTCCTGGAGATTTCTGCCCGGGACAGACTAGTCCTTCCGTACTCATGCCCTAGACGGGACGACGATGTCGGGCCCCGAAAGACTGTAGTCCGGACGGACGGTTGGGAACCCTGGATGTAGGTGTCAGCAGACTAGGTGATGACTGAAAACCATCACATACCAGCGTGGGTAATAGTTCCCAGTGTTTCACTCTACGAACGAGCACTTGCATTGCCTTTGATTCTTCGAAAAGAGTAGTACGTCAGCACATTCTCATGTGTTTGTAAGAAGGAGATAGGGTGCGTGAAGTGTTGGGTTACCTTTATCTAACCCAGGTCCATAGACGTTTTGCAAAAGTAACGGACTGATAGTTTGCGGCACTGTCATAAAAGTTTGAGTCTTCTCAATCAATGGTATGAAATCAGACATGTTAGGCGGAGATTCGCTAACGAACCCGCCCATGAACTCGGAGGTGCCTGTCTGAGTCTGGTGAGACATAATCTCCACGGGTTCCCATCGAGGTGAGGCGCTCCCCCATGGCAGTGCTTCTTCCACCATCGTAGCATCTGTTCCGGTGACCGGTGGGGAATCAAAATCCATCTGGCCATATAAACTTTCCTCGTGTGGCTCGTGGCTGTGATCCGGAGATGGCTGAGGTTCCACAAAGTTTGTTCGAAATATTGATGGCGGAGAAAAAATGACAGACTGTATCCCCGCATTAAGCAATCGATCCTTCACTCTAGGTTCTTCGCCACGGCTTCCTTGAATGTTCGTTCAAATAACTGAATCAATGGATTGATAGGCTATGTGGGGAGAATTCATATCATATTCCGAAGAGGGTGATCTTGGTGTTCTGTATTCCACATCTGACGGCGTAGCTACAACAACCGATTAAATATGAGATACAACAAGTCATTCAGGAGTATACCTACATACAACGGGGGACTGGGCTTCAGTGGCTAATTGCTCTTCAAATCTCTTTCTTGAGCGTGCTAGTTTGTCGTCGCTAACAAGTTGGCCTTGGTAAATGAAAACTGTGCGTTTGCCTTCAGCCCTTCGTTGATCATTTTTCCTTATCATTGGCAAGATCTTCCTTTGTGGAATGTTTTTCCCGATTTTCCAGGCTTTTAACTTCTTTTTGTACTGTGCCAGCCTAGATTCATGATAAGTCAAAGCAGAGAAAATATGCGGCTGGACTAGAATTTAACCCAACCATACATTTCTCGAAAGCGGTGTTCTTTCTCTATGATCTTTTTCAATTCCGGGGGTTTGTGTTCGTCCATGAGAAAGAGTGTTCTGATCGTCTCTTTGTGTCGTTCCCATTGTTTAGTACTTATTCCGGCTGCGAGTTACTTGGGCGGGGCGGTGGTGGATCCATTAGTGGTTGTATGTCGTTGTATAGGGATGGAATATAAGTCGAAGTTAAACAAGAAGAGGTGGGCGAATCGAGTGCTCCTGTTCTTTTGGGTGTGGAAGAACTGTCACACCTAAGGCGGGAAAGGAGTGCACATTTATCCCATCGGGAAAGCTGTGAGGCTGAAGATCTGACTCAATGTAGACACTTCCCATTGGCCCCAAAGATTTCCCGCATGGTGGGTGACACTGTACTAGTTGGGGTACTACCGAGTATTACTTTTAGTGTGCCCTTCTAGTGCACTCACGTTTTTTTGTTTTTATCATAGTGCATTTACTCTATCTACTCTAGAGTGCGGCAGGGCCTGATTCCTCTCCCCTCCTTCTATCCTTCTTCCCATTTTGTACTTGAACCCACCTTGCATTGTAAAATCAATGATATCTGTCATACCAACCGTTACAACTCTAGTCTATACTTCAATTCGTGTCCTTATTGTTTCCGGTATAGTGTGACTAACAGAGTTACATTAGAAGCCTAACCAATCAAGCTTTTGCCACACTACGATCTTTTAGTCACACTAGATTAAAAGGAAATGGATACAAGTCGAAGGATATTGAGCATGTAGAGGATAATGGATAAAAGATACGTTTACCGCAGCTACCGTCGTAATATCTTATCTTTACGGTAATTAATGCCCACAAGCAACAGTCCGGGGCAACTGCAGCATTGCGGGGACTGCCGTCGCCGTACCGTCCCTGGGTGGTCCGTGACCATCCATCCCTGGCTGGTTTCGGCTGCCCTAGGAGGAACCTAATGGGGACTGGCGGTTACTGGCAGTGGGTATCCAGTAGTGGGGCCGAAGGCTGTGCCAGTTGTAAACTTTATAGTTAGCTGCGGTAGGTGCCATCATTTCATGATACAAGTGGCGGTAGGCCTTAAAACTAGCGGTTTTAGGTGCCGCAATACCAGTAAAGAGCCTGAATATGAAATACAAGGTACGGTGGCGGCTTCGCCGCCCTTTGGAGGTGCCCAGATAGATCTCCAGCCCAGCCAACCCAGAGTTGTCATTTTTAGCAGCTCCCATGCTTCCAGATGTATATGGCTCTAACATACTCCTAGAATTCAATGTTAGATCATCTCTTGGCCAGCTCCCAGTGATCTAAGTCTGGGTGAGTCTCTATTGTTTCTGTGGCTAGAGCAACTGGGAACTTCCACTGGGTAACTCCAATCAATTCAAGTTCATTTAAGTCCATGTGTTTTGCTCTGATCACAAAGTGTTCTATACATGAACTATGCATAAACAGGTGCTCTTTCACTTCCTGGCCTCCAATTTACTATATCACAAATATTCATTGTGCAGCTGTAAAAGAATGCTCCAAAATGCTGTTGAATCACAATTTCTGACTCAATATAAGAGATATCATAAATCTAAGACTGGGAGATGAAAGAGGACATAGTCCACATTTTGTGTGTAGGACACTTTGTAATCAGAGCCAAACATTGATTGGAATTAAAAGGGCAGGTGATTTGGGATCTGAGTTTAAGTGGTAGGTACCTGCCACAATCAGCCACTCAGCCACAGAATTACGACCAATCAGAATCGAAAAAGACACATGTCGTGTCCTTATATGAATAATAATAGTATAGAATAACATGATTTCCACAGCTTTTCATAGTTGACCGGATGGGATGGACTATTGTAATGCCTGTCTTCAAGAGGTTAATTTATTATTTTTAGTTACCTTAAACGGTTTTCAGATACAGCAACACTAATGCTGCTTGAGGCGTACTGATTATCTGAGTTTGTATGGTGGACTGGCTTTCTCAGGTCTTTGCACTTCCTTCGCCTCCGTCATCTCTAGTGGTCTCAAAGGTTCGAACCGGCCCCGGTTCGGTGGGTGAACAGGTGCAGGCAGTGCAGTTCGAAATGTGCACCGGAACTGCCAGTTCAGGCCTTAGATCAAACCGGTTCGAACCAGTCCTTGGTGGTGTACAATACGAAAGTCATTACGTCTCATTAGAAATTCGTTTTCAATCCAAGGAAATTATACATGTACAATGGCATGTGCTCCAGAGGTACATCCCCCATCGGTTTGTTGAAAGCAAAAGAGAAAGAACGAAGAAGCTCAATTGTTTGTCGATCCAAAGAGAGGAAAAACTATAGACTTATATAAGAAAGAGAGAGAAGGAAAACTCCATGCCGACTGCCAAAGCCGGAGCCCTAAGCCGAGTACCAGTGCCGAGCCCTCCCCCTGAGCATGGGGGCAGGCGAGGCTGGTGGGGGCAAACGAGGCTGGCGGGGGCAAGCGAGGCCGATGGGGGCGGCAAGCCACCGGCTTCATGCCCGAGTCCACCAGCATCGAGACTAAGGAAGCCACCGGGCCAAATCCCTAGTCAACACGGTTACCGTTCCAAATTCAGCTCTTCCCATGATTACCAGCATTCAATCGCTTCAAGGTTATCCATTGTCATCCGATTTCGGCGGTCAGTCAAGACAATCTTGCAACTGGAGAATAGCCGTTCAACATTTGCTGACATAGCTGGAATCGAGTGAATATCCAATGCCATCGCTGCAAGGTCCCTGTATACCACCCGTTGACTGACCCAAAAGCTCTAAGCATCAACAATAGAAGGGTCAGCGGGGGTGGACTCATATCTCTCAAGCTCATCCACTATCGAATCAGTATTAGTTTTGAAACTAGGAGAGACTGGAATGGATCTTGAGGAGAGATGTGTACCTAAGGCATCATGCTGCTTCCTAGCACGCCATGCATCAACCGGATTGGATACAGCAATATCTGGATGCTCAATCACGGTCCCGGGTCTGGATGTAGATGAGCAATAATGGTTTGCCCATAAATCATTCACAACTCCGCGTACCTCTGAAAGCTCATCTTCGGTCTATTCTCTGCAATCTACTGCAGTTTGAAAGTATTCCCACTTGAATGCTGGATGGCGTACGACAACAGCTATGCAAACAGGAATCTTCAGAAACATGTAACTGTATTTGTCTCTCATCGTCCGACCAAGTCTAGCTGCTCGAACGATGTGTATGGCAGGTGAATCTGTATACTTCTGAATGACTTTACTGTAGCAAGACCTCAAGAAGTCAAGTTCAATCAAAATTTGGTGACGGGAGGCTGAATTTGACTGCATTCGTAGGGTGGCTTGGTGAAATGGCAAGCAACACAATCAACACTACATATTGCAACCGCATACTCGCTTAGAAAATCTAGCAACGTGAACGAAAACGTGCACTATTTTATGCTTTGTGACCAGCGTACCTCTATTCATGGCGGCACAAAACTTTTTATGCCCCAAGCCGGAAAAGTAAGATTTCCGTTGGTTGAAACGAGCCGATTCACCCATTGCCTTGAATCCTCCATACAACATGCCAGTCATCCCGGGCTGGAAAAAGTATCAAGCTTCCCTTCATTTGGGTACCCTCAAACTTTCGTGGTGGAGTAGAGGTGCGGGTCACATTCAACGTTTGGAGATTTGAATTTCATTTCTATACCTACGTCGACGGGAATGAAGGCGAGAAATGCAAATAATGGGTCTTCCGCGGATTTATGTCTGTATTGTAGTTTTTTCACTGAAGGGATTTTACATCGCTGTTTGAAGCACTGTGACATCTATCCTGCCACAAATTAAGTTCCTTGGACTAGAATGTGGGCAATTTCAACTGAATGAAGTTCAAAGATGGAATATTGATGTGAGAAGCGCGAACCCAAAAAATTGAAAGTAAAATGACCTGGGGACACAAATAATGTGTTTATTACACTAGCGCGGTATCCACGGCGAAGGGTCTTCAACAAATCAAAGTTCTCAGCAATCTAGATCTGCGGCCATCCACCCTTGTGAGGCACGGATCGACAGGCCATTAGCGCCGGGTGTTCTACGGTTCAAATAAGGTTTGACATGTTGCATGGGTATATTTAACCTCCCCGTGCATCCGAACAGCCGGGATCTCCCCCGAACCAGCCACCACCTGCCCACGACAGAGTCGTTGCTGTGGGAACGTAAACACACGAACCCGACCGGTAGCGAGCCCCATGCACGGTAAGCATGTGCTCCTTCCGTTAGCAAACCACGCCACTTCGCAATCTTAGGCCCGTTCGCGAACACGTGGCCAGTTTTTTTCAAACTAGATAGCCGAAATGCAACTCGTTAAGGTACGGTTGACGAATCCGCCGGTTCGCGAATTATTAAAGGCCGGCTTGTAGAAATTTCGCTCGGTTCGCGACCTGTAGGAACGTTTGTGAACTGGCCATTTTTGGCGAACCCAGCACTTGTTTCCCGAGAACAGTTCATACTCTCAAGTTCTCTTCCTACATCAGGGTTCGCAATAGTCCGTCCGCCCGTCGGTCATTCAGGTCCCCATTTGGCCGTTTAGTTCCGGCAAGAAATTGTAGGACTAGGGCCCGATCAGGGCGACTGGGGGTGACGCCAAGGGCTGGGGTTACTGATTCACCTGTAGTTATGCTGTTGGGCTCTCCAATCTGTGGATGATTGACTGGGAAAGTTATAGTGTGAATTATGTACCATAGATACGGTTGGGAGGCATATTGGATATCATCATTCGGTCACAGTTTTATCACTCATATCATGAGTCGATCGCTCTGGTACATATACAGGTCTCAGCCGGAGATGAGCCTTGTATAGCTGGAGCGGAGGTGTCTCGTATGGCCGGAGATGACTGTTGACTCTGATACAGGCTGATGGCATTCAGCCGTACTTGCACTCTCATATATATTGGCCTTGTGGCCCTCTTAGATAGTGAACAATCAAGCTTCTCTAGCATCACTATTTCAACAGGTTATGAGCCCGGCTATCGCTACTATCTTAATATCTCTCAATCTCTTTCACGATCTTCAAAAAGAGCCTCAAGAACCCTAAACCTCGTCACCGTAGCAACACCCGCATAAACAACACTAAAACTCAACACCACGATCTCACGATGACTTCCTCCAAACCTACCTTCAACAAGTCCTGGTGGGGTGACATTCCTAAGCTCACTCACGCCAACTATGACGAATGGAATGATGACATGATACTCATCCTATCAGCCATGAGAGCATATGCAATCGTCACCGGAGATGACCCTGAACCGCAGCCTCTTGATTTCGAGCACGATGACAACTATGATGATTGGATGGCTGAGAAAGCTGAAGCCGCGTCTATGATCAGACTTTCCTATTCCTCCGAAGTACGGAGTATCGTCAAGGGAATGAGAAACCCTCTCGCAATGTGGAATACGCTACAAACCAGCCCAGACACCACCGGATCTTATATTGGCAGACAAGACATCCTTCGCCAGTTCCGTGCTTGCCGACCTAAGGAGGACGAACCGCTTAAAACATACTTCCCCAAGCTCAGTAACTACCGCTTACAACTGGACCATACCGACGATGCTATCACCGATTGAGATTTCCGCACGCAAATATTTACCTCACTGCCATCACAGTATGCAATGATATTAATGGTCCTAAAGCATAGAAGGGCCTTGCCTACACCCGAAGAAACCATGCATGACCTCCTAGAAGAAGCAACTACAGCCAGCCTCACCAAAGAACTTGGAGATGCATCCACTGGGGTCGCCCTTTTCTCTCGACGTGGCGGCTACCATGGCCGAGGCCGTGGGCGTGGAGGACACGGTGGACATGGTGGACACGGTGGAAGAAGTGGAACCAGAGACAGCCACGAAAGTAAGTGCACCCATTGCAAAATTGACAGGCATACTACAGATGCATGCAGAAAGCGGAAACGAGCTCAGGAGGGAGGAAACAAGGATGAGCGCATTTGCTGCCAGTGCGGGCTCCCAGGCCATGTCAAAGTCAATCAATTGCGTCTCCTACAAACGTATAAAGGAGTGGTGGAAAGTGAAAAAGACCACTGCTACAGCAGCTCTCGCTATGATCGGAGACTGCGATCCATTCTGACTAACCGCCTGAGCTCTCGCCGCCGCTGCGGCTCCGAAGTGGGTCATTCATTCCCGAGCGTCACACGACATGTGCAATGACCGCAGCAGCTTCTCAACGTTCAAAAACCTCTCACTTCCCATAGTAATCGAACTCGGAGACGACAATTCAGTCACAGCCACGCATTATGGCTTCCTCAATGTCATACAGGGCAATCAAGTCGAAGCCCGCCATACTCCTACTTTTCGACTTTCCCTTCCATCGATCAACCAATTGGATTTGAGCAGGCATATGAATATATTTCGGGGCGGAAAATGCTCCATAACTTCGCCATCCTCTTGTACTCTCGCCGGAAAACTAGTCAATGGCATATATATAATAGTCCCCGCAACCGCACTCCTATCATCGACTACCGAGAGCGGGAAAAAGAGAAAGAAAGACAGCTCACTTCCAAGCGCAATCGAGTCTTCAGAGATCGCACCTACACGTCCACCTGCTTCCTCTGTTCTAAAGCCAAGACTATGGCACCGATGACTAGCTCATTTGAATCCTACTGCCATAAAGTCTATAGTCAAGGGATATATATACGATCATTCTATGTGCACAGTCTGCATCCAGGCCAAGCTCAAACAAAGGTTCATCCAAGTACCAGTCAAGCGCACTACGAAGCCCTTTCAACTTGTACATTCGGATGTGTGCAGTCCCTTCTCTACACTAACCTTCGGAGACAATCGATATTATATATTATTCATCGACGACTACACGAGGTACACATCCGTATGGCTGCTCCCAAATAAGCAAGCGGAGACCTGCACCTCCGCCTACCAGTCATTTCAGGCCCCAGTAGACTCACTGGGATACGAGATCAAGCGATTCCGGTGCGACAATGGACAGGGAGAATACGACAATAAAACCTTCCGATATGTCCTCATGGCCCGCGGTACAACACACGAGCCGTGCCCTCCATACGCTCACCATAAGAATGGTGTTGCTGAACGCATGATCCGTACAATCACTGAAAATGCCCAGGTGATGATGATTGACTCCCAGGCTCCAGTTCAGTTCTGGGGAGGAGCAGTTAATACCACAGTCTATCTCCATCAGAGATCACCGAATGAAGGCCTGAAAAGAAATGACCGCGATGGCTATCAAGCACCGTACGAAACACCATACCAGATGCTGCATGGATTTGGTACACCTACGCATGATGCCAACGGTAACAAGATATCGTATAAAGCTTCTCTCCATAACCTACGCCGATTCAGATGTTATGCCAGCAGACTCATCCCCGAAGTCCAACGACAAGGGAAATTTGGCCTGAAATCAACACCATGCATGATGGTAGGCTACACACACGACTCAAAAACGTTGTGGAGGATATGGGATCCCGAATTCCAGATGGTGAAAGCCCAATCAGAAGTCATCTTCAACGAAGGGAGAAATGCACACATGTCATGCCTACATGAAAGCAATGTAATCGATACCGATATGTTTGGACTATCAGAAGACCAGGAATATATCGAGGAAACAGATACCAGAGATAAGCCTCTTCGAAGACAAGACAGTCAACCTACGCAGCCAGGTAAGAGATCGACATCTCAGATGCATGAAGCTCCTGACGAGGAAGCAGAAAATGCCCACAGCTGGCACCTTCGCCGAGAGGATCAGACTGCCCAGTGTTTGGCAGCAGACGCAGAAAACATCGCCCACAGCCGACGCCTCCGCCAAGAGGATCAGACTGCCCCAAGTTCGGCAGCAGACGCAGAAAATATCACCCACAGCCGTCGCCTCCATAGAGAGGATCAGACTGCCCGGCGTTCGGCAGCAGCAATCAAGAAATCAAGCCAAGTACCACAAACAGCTCCAGTTCCAGTCCCAGCTCCAGCTCCGCCAATAGGGAGTCGTATTACAAGAAGTCATGGTAAAGCCTCCGCAGAAGCATTAACGGCGTCCGCAGCAGATCCATTTACCTACGCGGAAGCTATGGAAAGCCCTCAACGAGATCATTGGAAAAGAACCATGGAAGAAGAAAGCTCGTTAATCGTGCTCAATAACACCTTCTCAGCTCTCAACTCACGGGAAGCACGGCAACTGAAAGTTAGGCCAATTGGCTCTAAGTGGGTTTACAAGACTAAACACAATCCTGACAGGTCTATATGGTAAAAAGCACGGCGATTCATAAAAGGATATGAGCAGACAGATTTCGGTGAGACTTATGCCCCTGTTGGGAAGCTAACTACATTTCGCTATCTCATCTCTCTCATCGGGAGATACGGATGGAATATGGACCACTTGGACGTAGTTACTGCTTTTGTAAACCCTGAAATCGACAATGACGACATCTATATGACTTTGCCAGAATGATGGCCAGAGGGCCTCAACGCACCAAAGATCATTGTCAGACTCAGGAAAGCTCTCTACGGCCTTAAACAAGCTCCACGGCTATGGCACGACGATATCAATGCCTTTCTACTCTCTCTTGGGTTCACACAGTCTTCAGCCGACCCCAACCTCTATCTCCGCTGCGAGGGTATTCTAATACTTCTGTATGTCGACGATATCTCCATGTCATATCCGGAGACTGCCGCCAAAGCTGCAATCGAGGTCAAGGAAAAACTCTCGGAGAAATATAAGATCCTGAACCTCGGCTCGGCGCGCCAATTCCTCGGCATCGAGATACACCACAATGGTACCGGGATCACTCTCGGTCAGAACGCCTATATCCCTACAATCCTCAGACGATTAGGCATGGAGCATACTCACGGTGTCTCGACGCCCATGGACCCCAATGTAGAGTTGGACTTGGCCGAGGATCGGGGGGAGAAGGAATTGGATGATATCACAGACTATCAGGCAGTCGTGGGATTACTAATGTATGCAGCACTTGCAACTCGGCCAGATATCTCGTACGTGGTTGCTGCTCTTTCTCGTTACAATTTGCGGCCATTCACCAGCCATATGACCGCTGCTAAGAGAGTCCTTCAGTATCTCACATCTACAGCCGATTTTCGACTACACTTCAATGGCATTGACATCGGCAATAGTCTCGTAGGGTACTCGGATTCCGATTGGGCCAATGACAGCGCAGACCGCAAGTCTCAAGGAGGCCATGTGTTTCTCGCCAGCAATGGAGCCATCTCGTGGCAGTCTCGAAAGCAAAGTCTCATAGCCATGTCAACTCTCAAGGCCAAATTCATCGCCTGTTCGGAGGCCTCCAGAGAAGCAAAATGGTTCCTCCAATTGCAAAAAGATATTCACAAGAACGACTCACCACCGCTGCCAATCAACTGCGACAATCAGGGTGCTCTCACCCTTATCACCCCGGGAGTCATCAAAGCTCGAACTAAGAATATCGACGTTTGCTATCACAACAGTCGAGATCTGCATAGATGACGAATAGTCAGCTACTCCTATGTACACACGAACGAGAATGTGGCAGACATACTAACCAAGGCCTTGACGAAGGATAAGCGGGAGAAATTCACAAAGGCGATGGGGCTATGGTAATGGAGGTCAATTCAAGGTTTAGGCTACGGTAGTACTCTTTCCCTGCTCACTTCTCAAGCAGGGTTTCAAGGAGGCTACTATGGGAATCACAAAAGTTGCGCATCATGTTTGTTTGTTTGTTTGTTTGTTTCTTGCTCCACAGAGCGTAGCAAGAGGGGGGAGTGTTGCATATACAGGTCTCAGCCGGAGATGAGCCTCGTATAGGTGGAGCGGAGGTGTCTCGTATGGCCGGAGATGACTGTTGACTCTGATACGGGCTGATGGCATTCAGCCGTACTTGCACTCTCATATATATTGGCCTTGTGGCCCTCTTAGATAGTGAACAATCAAGCTTCTCTAGCATCACTATTTCAACACGCTCTGTTGAAATAGTGAACGGGAGAACCGTATGAATAGACTTGATACAGAGAGAAGAGAAGGAGAAAAGACACGAAATATATATGAGAGAAAAGTGTGCCTCGTGCTGTACCATCATCCCCGGATATAGTCAGTTCGTGCAAGGTCTATATTCAACCCATACCGCAAAGTCAATGATGTTCTGTCATACTCTAAGTAGAGTGAATACAGTATGATTAAAACCAACAAACAAACAAAAGTCAATGATGTAAAGATTAAATTGTAGCGTTACAGTGCTGATTACTCTTTCCTCGTAACATAGAAATCAAACTACTATTTGTTACTTGCTACTCTATACCTTATCTGCTCCATTGCTGATCGTTCTGTGGGTGGGTTAGGGGTACAAACGCGTTATCAACAAAATGGGACTATGTTTTTTTGTTTTAATCACCCTATTTAGACTATCACAGTCGAGCCCATTCCGCCTTCCCCGACTAGTACGCACTATGCACTACTACCACCTCATTTCACAATCATTATTTAGTTAACTACCCACTCTATCAGTCTCTGGGTTTTTTTTTACCGAGATCGGCGTGTTGATATTTTTTGCAGTGGGAGAGCCGAGGATTTGGCACTTAAGTCACAAATAGGCAGCCGCCCTTGTACCCTTCTTGCTGTGCGATATAGATGAAATAAAAAGGGGGGTTTCACGACGATGATAAGTAAGTTTTGATTGTATAACCGTTGTTATAGTGCGTGTGACTATCTATTGGCCGTACCGCTGGTATCCAAATATATAGATTCATCACGGATATATAAGTCAACCTACTTAAGGCCGTCATCGAAAACTTCCCTTCTTTCATACTGTAGCTCCACATCATTAATAAATCCCGTTTCAATATTCATACCTCTATCCATTCCTTGCTGGACTTTATAAACTCACGGCAAATCCTTTTCCTCGGGAAAATGACTGCACAAAACTTCACCCCACTTTCATTCATTAACGAAATACATGACTGCTTGAAACCCGTTTTCAAAGGTCCAACATAATTTTCCTGCCAAGAAATTTAACCTTTGGTATTCTCATGGTCAATATCGGCCTTCTCAGGCCAAAATCTTTACTTTCACTTATTCCTTCATTTGTAGAGCCACTTATGTCCCGCTGCTTCTGTATCTTCGCATTTCCGCCTGGGAAGTGTTCGAATAACTACCATCTCTTCTATCGCTCAAATTAGCTATATCATTGGAGAACGAAGACGTTTAGTACGTACCCTTCAACTGTTGAGGACTGTAGCTTGTTGTTTCGCAGTTAATAGCTGCAGGTTTCTTTTCCACCGAAATTCCAACAAGTTCTTCCCACTTTGCGGCGGCTGCGGGTAGTTTTTGTACAGCTTGGTCTCCCAAATTACTGGCGTCATCCAAGAATTCACTCGCATCGCCGCAACGGATTTGGCTCACTGTTTGCCATGCCTGATCCAAGAACTTTGGTACGCCTGAGTTGAAGTAAAGCCCGAAGACTACTCCTACTGTGAGGAAGTGAAGCCCAATAATGCCGTATACAATAAACAGTCCCCTCTTCGTGATTGGTATAATTACTGGTTGCACTGTTTGTACGGTCGAAATATCTGATACATTGTAGCAGTCTAAGAGGGCATAGTAAATGTTCGCAGAGAGAACTGTGAATATAGCCTGGATAGCCAACGCCGGCTTGTTGGTTTCCGCTAATGTCTGCTTAAAAATTGAGTCGTATAGGTTGTGGGCCGACATGCTCGACGTTGCGAACACACCAGTCGCTTGGCCTGATCCATATGATACATTCCACTGATGATCCGCTGGGAATAGAAGGGGGTCGGTTTCCTGGTTCATTTGGAAATGTGTCAGGTTGAAGATGCCCCGTTCTTGATTGTCGTGTAATTTCACCCCAGCCTGATTTCGAAGTATATCTGTATGGTAATAGTATGCCGACTGGTCAAAGATCGGGTAACTCGGTTCTGTGGCATTCTTATCCGCTTTAACCTCGATCGTTGCATATCCGAAATCGAATGCTACACCGCATAGGGTTATATTGATGGTGAGTTCACCCCCACCAGCCGCCGGGGTCGATTTAGAAGTCCATTCATCTCCATTGAATCTATACTCTTTCCCCTTAATCAGACGAGACAATTCCAAGTTCTCGTCGTCTAATGAAATATTCGAATGATGTTTCGAACGATTGATGTGAGCAAGCAACCACCACCGACTCAAATATCCCCGTCGCAAATCCCCTTGTGATGGTACCTGGCTTACAGGGCAAAAGATATCCACCCCGTCATTCATGCAAGACTTAAATGTGAAGTTGTACGACAGCGCTTTTTCGGCATCATCTCTGAATGCCTGCAAGTAACCAGTTGTAAATGTTTGCTTCAAGAATGGCGTGCTAAGATTTCCAGATAGGAGACCCGGATTTGAGACGTCATCGTAATCGAGCTGATCCAGTGTGGGTGAGGTGCAAATAACATGTGAATCTACAATTGCCGCCTTGCCTTGATAGTAGAGAAGTGATGATCGCTCGGAGGAAGACAATGGAATTAGTGCCCTTAAAGTTGGCCCTGTATCACTTATACCACTCCCCGCAGCAGTTAAATTGTCGGAGATGGAGACATATGTGGCGGCCCGTTCGGCAAATCGTGGAAATTCAGCCGGTCTATGCGACATTGTTGGGATAGGCATAACATAGTTGTGATCGTGTCGATATTTCAGTGATACGCTTATGCTCTTCCCAGCAATATGCTCTAAGCCAGTGTCGGAGAGAAGCATAGTCGATAGAAATTGCGAAAGAATGGCTGAAAGCGAGAGTAGCGCCAATAAAATTATTCCAAAGAAGTTTTTGCTGGCTTTGGTACCTCGTAGCACTGGTAAGACCATTGCATAGGGACCATTTGCCAAATAGCGGCAAATAGACATTACTGCAGCGTCCCGGAGTAGCACACAGTTCTTTTCGAATGCCAAAGACGCCGCTACCATGCAACACGTCCCTAGCTGCACTGCGAGGCATGCCCGCAGGAAGGCACTGCAGATAGCTATGACTGAAGTTGTGTAACCTTCTAGGGCAAGTTTTGAGCGAAGACGCCCAGGGTCGTCATTCAGTTTCCAAAACCAGAGCGAAGATAAAGAGCTCAAGGCGAGAATGATTCCGATGGTGCTGCACACTAAGGCCGCAGGCTGATAGATTCCAAAATTTGCCCTCACAGACTGCCACGTGAAGGGTAGCACTATTGATGTCAGCTATCAACACGTCGATACCTAGATCCTAGATGAACGTATACTTACTTGTGGTTGTTTTCTGTAGAAATACGGCTTCCGATTGCGGCGAATATGTCGTAGAGTCGTTGCTAAGACTGTTCGGCTTTAGTTTAGATTCCTCCTACACGGTCGGCCGGATATGTTGATATAGATACCTTTCGTTGCAAAAGAACTTCAGGTTTCGGTATAGTAGCGGTGCCAATTTCGTGGAAAGAATGTATTTAATGTCCCAAAATGCGAATTAATAATGGTCTTGTGTGGTTTTGTGACGGGGTGTTGGTAGTTTGGGTAGCTTGAGGCATTCAAAAGTGAAAGTTAGAGGACAGGAAGTCGGAAACATGCCACGTAACTGACCCAGACTGAGAGTACAATCTCACACTCTCTGATTGTCGATTTTGTCTGACAGAAAGGATGTTCAGCTTTGGTTGTATTCGCAGTGCGTTGAGCGTCGGTGGTGGAAGAAGTAAATTTTGGAAGGCTATGACTACACATTCAAATGTAATAAAATTTAGACCTTGTAATATTTCACCCACACTGAAACCCGGGGATATAGTGTGGCAAACATCGAACCTGACAACTGGTCGGTACGAAGTGTCTCTGGAAATCGTAATTCCAGCATAAATTCGATTATTCGCTGGAGTCCGCCAACTCAGATACTTACACATTGTTTAGCGGGCTTTTGATGATATCACCGTGTAGATACAACCAAACCTCCAGTAGAATATACCCACGTATAGGGTGGAACTAGTTGAGATGGGATATAGAGACATTGAGCCCCACCTTGGAAGTTACTGCTTTCAGGTATTTTATATTGTGCTAACTCTGAAACATATAACACCCGCTTATAATTAACTAAAGAATAATATTGCTTCAAATGTACGGTACACATTGAAATCGACAACCAATCAATAATCTCTGTGGTTAGCTTGTAAAGTGGTGAACGAATGGTAAGGTCATCCTTCGATGTCATCCCGTTGCAACCTAAGGGATACCATCCACCGAAAATTCAGAGATTCGTGCCTCCAGAATTTGAAATCCTCTACCAAATGTTATGGTCGTACTCTCCATGAAATCTCATGATGTTGAAGCAGTTTTTTGATTGACTTCAATTTATGGAGTTCTGTGCCGACCTTCGTACAGCAACAATACCAATCTGATGACGGGATTTATTACCCCCGAGGAGATAGTCGAATGTGACTTGTCATATTGTTATTGGTTGGTCGAGCCTGCTCCATAGTTGCAGACTTCTACAGCATTCCTGGTGCGGCTGGATGGGCTGTCCGCCGGCAAATTCAGCACTTCGGGATCATGCGTCGTGACCAATTATTTTCAAGCCCACATTGGCGGAATGGATCAATTCTTGTCCGTTTCGCTAACAATCGATGCACACGAAGCATAGCCCGAGATATTTTCACTCCGTTTGTAGTCAGCTTGCCACCTATCATCGCCCACGCTGAATCACTACGTTTGTTCGCGCATGCGTAACAAACATTGCTTCCGCGCAATTCCACAAGCTAAGACATCGCTGCCGATCGACAGCATCAGGAGACGAAACCAATCAATAACAAAAGATACAACGGAAATGACTGAGAGATTGTGGATACATAAAGTCCTTGGATGCTGTGAACTTAATTATAAACTTTCTCGATCACATTGTGTTGGCAAAGACCATCTGTTTCATACCCGCCAGAAGCGGTTTGCCGTTCTGACTGGCACTGGCTCAGCCACATCCCACCATTGGAGAATAATCCTCCACACTAACTGCGGCAGCCTGAAATTGGGTACCATCTGCATACTCCCTGTGTGAGAGGTTGGGTGTGACGTCGTTGACTATTTATAACCTGCGGGCGCGCTCTAGATCTAGCTATATATAATTCCGCAAATCCAAAAGCTAATACTAAGAAAAAAATGGCAAAGCTTGTTCAAAAATCAAATATTCCAGCACTCCCACTGTACCTAAGAATATTCGCTCTGCAGGTGTTAGTCGAGTGACATTTGATGATCGAAGCTCGCGTCCTATCATTTTCCAAGCCTTATCCAAGATAGATTAAGCCTTCTTCCGTGAGGACCTTTGAGATAGTCATAAAACAGGTATTGGGTACATTGACTCCGTTGTTTCAAGTAATAAAAATAGTAGTCCGCGGTGCCAAACCTACCATGAGTTTAGCAGAGAATAATTACAATGCTAGCTCAACACATGTTCGTGGCACCAGTTAACCAAAAGTTATCTGACGTTCAGTAACAGCAATACGCCGTCCGTGAGCCACGTTACCCTCGCTGGATGGATATCTATTTTGCATGTATAGCAAACTTACGAACTTGTTGGCAAGAGGCATACCACAGTTGTTCGAAATGGTTACAATGACCAATAAAGCCCAGCTGATGCACCATAAAGTTTTTGAATACTAAAGGTTTCGATAGCGCATGATCGTCACATGCATGTGTTGACGCAGGATTTAACCCGAAAGGCCTGTATATACAAGTTTCTGGCAGGTCGCCAAAGGTTCTAGAAAAGACTAGAGAGTGGTTGTTAATGCCACCAAGCTACTACAAAGGACTGGAGAGAGATTGGTAATGAAGTACGCCATTTGTGTAGACCATTCACGAATTCACACCTCATATACAAAGTACACTTTCCCCTTAGATATATTTTCCTCTTAGAGGGCAACCACTTCCGTACGATAGACAATTCAATCTCTTCTTGTGTAAAGTTATTGTTCTCATCAGCATGTACTAGAGAATACCGTGACTCTTTTAAAAAATAACACAGCCTAGTGCCATCTGATGAGAACTTTACACAAGAGGTTGAACTTTCTATCGTACAGAAGCGATTGTCCTTTAATAGCAAGAGCTATTTAAGTGAAAAAGTATGCCTTATATGAACTGTTGCATATATGGTTTATCTCCCTGACGTATGGCTTCAGTTGGGCTGATGCATAATCTCTCTAAGATGATGGTCATTCCAGACTCAGCTGGAGATGCCAGCTGAGTGCGCATGCATGCGTACAAGACATACAAGACATACTCCGAATACCGCGTATATAAGTTCATGAATGTACCTGTACTTTAGAATATAAGCTTCTAGCAATCAGTATTTCAACATGAACGTGGTAGCGAGTGGCGAGTGATAATTCGTGAATGAGCCTATACAAATGACTCAGAGCATTAGCAATCACTTCCAGTCCTTTCTAGTAGCTTGGGTGGCACTAATAACCGCTCTCTAGACCTTTCCAGCAGCTTCTAGGGCTTTCGGGCTAAATCTAGTGTCAACACCATCACCTGTTCTACCCAGCAGGATTGTTGTGACCACTAAATCGGGTAATGTCGGGTAACAAAATGCAATCAGTTCCTTCAGATGTCAGCATCGAGGGAGTGTGCAGAGTAGTGTTGTACGTAGTTTTCATTGCCTCTTCCAAAAAAGTCAGCCAATTAACACCAGGCAGAGCGTCACGTTTTCGCCTTAGTTGAAATGGTCGTTGCGCAATGATTGGCAATGTAATAGTACTGTTGTTGCTCGGCCATATAACACCCTCATTGCCTAGGCGTAAGACCATAGCACTTCCACTGCGAAGCTTACCTGGTTCATAACTGTCTGGTATATTCAAGACTTAATTATTCTGGCCATTGTTCTCAAACGTCCCGTCCGACAGCCGGGGACGGAAGTGCCATCCGAGGTTCTGCCAGGACAGACGGGACGGCGCGAATTCCGCCCGTCTCGTCCTTGCATAAACATGACGGCTGGAGGCCCAGTGTCTGCCTGGGACGGTGAAACCACCGTCCCCGGCCGTTATTAGGCGGTTAATTCAATATTCGCTACAATTCCCGACCGGTCCTCGGGACACATCTCCAAAAATGCCGACGATAATTTCCAGCTTTCGCAAGTACAGAAGTCTGAAATTAGGGCAAACTTTTAAAAGCAGTGGGATATTTCTAGCTTCCCGGCGGTCGACTCCAACTTTTTAGCACGCAAGGCTACAGATATGTATTAAGTTCACCAGCCAGAAAGCTATAGCCTTTGGGTTTACTGACGGGGCATAGTATTGGTTCTGTTTAGGTTTACCGGCGTAGGTTGACTAAACTTGGGTTGATCAGCACGGTAAGCTTTGGGATATCCGGAATGGTATGCTCAAGGTTATCTGGTACGGAAAACCCAAGGTTCTTGGGTAGCGATTCGGGGTATTCTTTGGACTCGGGTTCGGAAAGAGTGAACTCGCAGCATGGTTTGCTTGCGCACGAAGGTGAGAGCGCACGAAGGTTGGGCTCGCACGAAGATTTGAGTGCGCAGGAAGCTTCGGATACGAAGCAAGCTCTGTAAGCATACTCTGCGCAATTTCAATTAACCTATCTATCGACAGCGCGTTGGCTCAGTTAGTTTGTTTGTCATCCATATTGCATCCGGCCGCCCGCGGCATGGCACATAAACTCTTCCTAACCTCCCCGCCGCACTAATAAAATCGCAAAAGCAAAAACAAAGCAAAGTCGTGACCCCCAACCACTAACCTCATCCCCAAAAAAACATCAACTATTCACTCCCTAGGACACTACTCCTCGTCCTCTGAGCTCTCCGCCTCCAACAACCCTGCCCACATCCGCGAAAAACAAAAGTCCATCAAAGCTTGCGTACATTTGTCTGACGCAAAAACTCGAGACATGAGAATTTGAAACCGCCACCGCACCCCCGTGGCCTGGCTTGAGTTCAGTAGGAGCAAGCTGGAGAGATGCGCAAGTACATTTAGAGACAGGAGCTGGTTACGGTACTCAAGACTCAAGTTCAACTTCAGACGAGAGCTAGCTGACTGTGCTCAAGCTCACTTGGAGATGGGAGCTGCTTATGGTGTTGAAGTAGCGACAGCCCATTCGTGCCGCGCTGCAGTTTAAATAAGGTTTGATGTGTCGCATGGGTATTTCAGCTTCCGCCTGCATCCGAACATTGCCGTGGGGGTCTTCCCCGCACGTGCCTGCTACGGAGTAGTTGCTGTGAGAACTTGGCGGCTTCAGTGGTGGAATATTCCCATGTACGGCAGGGATGTTTCAATGGTGTGGTAGAGGCGACGCATTGATGGATGTCATACCTTTTTCCGGGCCCCACGTCACGTTATGTTTTTAGGTAAGAGACGTTTTATCTTACGCACTAGCACAACAACAACGCTAAACGTCGCATACCGTCCATGCGGACATACCACATCCGGGAGCCCGGCACGGTTCATGCGCTTGCGCGAGAGCAGGGTGCGGCTATTAAAATGGTGTGTCGCGACTGGATCGGTAAATGGATGGGTTACACAGAACTTTAGCGTCTCAGGCGAGTGAATAAGTGCGAACCTTAATGAGGTGGCATGAATATCGATTGCCGAGAAAGAGAACAGGATTGCAAGGCATCCAGTTCCTACTGGTTCCATACATCCCCATATGCCACTACCGTATATGTGCGGGGCGAGTTGCCTGAGACTGCTACACAGTTGCCTCGACTTGGTATGTACTCGAAGTGTATGCATACTGTAACGGTGGTTTGGTAGCCTAATGAGTGCCTGAAACTTCATCACCCATATGACGAAGCTACTACTCGAATACCCGAAAACACCTATCCGTAGTTCTTCGTATTCTTGGTGTCGGTATAGGAATGGACGAGATACTGTACTGTACCGGTCGATAAAGTTTGTACATCAGCGGTCACGGAGGGTATACGTACAGTAACATACTTGAATATATTATACAATAGTAAGTGTCACATAGGCTTTATACTTGCAAGGTCAGAGGTCAGCGATGACTGTACTAAAGGGTAAAATACGTCATGAGGGCTCGATTGTACAAGCAATTGTTGATGACTTGTGGGGCTATCTATGGTCCTTATACAAGGTCGCAATAGACGGCTATATATGTAACACGGTGTTTTATTTAACCTTATTTTGCTCTAGTCCAAGGGTGTACTTTTCTCAATCAATGTTACTCACGTTTGTTATACCATTCCCAAAATTTGTCACAGCATCACCGTACTTGATAAAATATTAGTTAGACACTTCTTGTACTAATAGAAAATCTAGTTAGGTCAAGAGTGTATACTAACTTCATCGACTACTTTTCAGACCAGCATCATCAGAAGTTGCTTCGAGTAGCTTTCACATAGAGCGCCTCCATCGATGACAATCCGTGGTAGTAGGTCGTTGGTTTGAGGTCTCTTTCGAACTAGTGACCCCCGGGATATCTCAAGGCAGTCCGTACGTACTGTTGACTGTTTATTCTAGACTGTATGAAGCGGCTAAATTATTTGTCTTAAGCGACTGAAGCCAGGAAAATAGACGTTTTTGAGATATAAGTATTTAACAGTGATGAAGATTGAATTTTTACTGCTGATAACGAAATTGTTGAGCAGAAAATGTGTGGCAATCTGGTATGCCCGCCTGGCACCCGCTGCCCGTTGCCGCTCTTGGCCGCACCTCTAACACCCACCACTGTTGCCGCAAGTATGGTCCCTTTCTGATTATTTTTTCTTTTAGGCTACATTCAATTACATGTCCTAGGACGAAAGTATATCCATCATGCAATACTCAGCTCGCAGATATACGGTATTTTCCAATGTTTTGGCACCCCGGAATAATATCCCCGCCAAACCATTCGCCCGCACTGTTTAAATACCAAACCCATCGCAGTGTAAGAGACAGTGGAATGCTTGACCAGGATATACATGTGCGGTTTAGGAAAATTTCTTGTCACGTTCAAATATTTTTTCAGAATGCTACTAATAGTTTGACCACTGCTTCGTACAGCCAGTAATACGCGGTCAACAGTACGTACGGATTGCCCGGAGATATTCCACCTGGACGCCGACTTCGGGCCCCGGAAGACGTTAGGTTGCCTGGACTTTTGGGAACCGTAGTCCGAACGACGTTTGCTTCCTGCACAGTCCCGACCCGAGCCGAGACGGCGCGCACCACTAGGCCGCCGGCAGAAATGCCGCACTTCTCACACTAAACCGTAAATTGTATACTATCAGTAACATGCCAATCGCTAGCCTTCACATGCTTTTTCACGTGTTCCTCTATCACCTTACTTTTACATATTTATTTACACCTTTATTCACATGGTCTCAGAACTATGTGTATCATGCGTTTGATGTGTAATTGGTGCTGTTGCATCCACCTAAACAATTTGAGGGCACTGAAATTGCCAGATTTACCTGCTTCGCCGCAGTCGCCTCATCGTCTCAATCCTGATCTCCACTGCAGTATTGCAATATGAAACATATTTCTCAACCCTTATGTACTCACGAAAGCGAGGGTAATCAATATATATACACTGTTGACTAGGGATTTGGCCCGGTGGCTTTCTTAGTCTTCGATGCTGGTGGACTCGGGCGTGATGGCGGCTTGCCGCCCCCATTGGCCTCGCCTGCCCCCATCTGCCTCGCCTGCCCCTATGCCGAGGAGGAGGGCTCGGCACCGGTACTCGGCTTTGGGCTCCGGCTTTGGCAGTCGGCAGGCAGTTTTCCTTCTCTCTTTCGTATATAAGTCCATAGTTTTCCCTCTCGTTGGATCGACAGACAATTCTTCTTCTTCTTCTTCTCCAACATCTTCTTCTCATGTCAACATACACTCGTGAGGGTGATATATGACCCTTTAAGCCCTAGTAATACTGCATGTTGCCCAACGGTGGAATAGGGTGCCTCAGCATGAGCTGGCTTGATGGACATGTCACGACAGCAAATACATACATGCCGGCTGAACATAATAAAATTAATGAAGTTATCAAGATGCTGAACAGACCAATATTCCTTATACTCAGGGCATACCACCAAAACACAACCGGTAAAGCTCGACAAGTAAGATAAAACTGCTAAACTAAAAGAGGGATCATAACTAAAAAGAAGCATTGTCTCAAGGGTAACTCAACATTCCTAACACTAAATTCCAAAGAAAAGAAGTCTCCGACAAATATAAATTCTCTCGATAGTAATCTGACGAGGGCGTTCAAAACCAAACGCAAAAGTCAGTGCAGCAGTCGTATCGAACATAAACTGAGCGAAAACATAGACTTGCCCCCAACGGAAACCTTACAGATGCGGCCAGTAATCACCCCACCTAGGAGTCACAAACATACCGTCAGGGGGGTTGCGAAGACTTATATACGACGCTACAGTGATATATAGAATACACGCAAGATACCCTCCCAAAAGCAGTAAGCAGGTGACCAAAATAAGAAGGTGAAAGTATTTGCGCACTTTTTTCCGATTCTCCGGGGCGTCCAAAGCCTGGACTTCAGCCAGTTCATACAGGTAAAACGCTGCCTGGTACGCCCATTGCCAAAAAGTGTACTGAACCTGGTGATTATGCCATAACATCTTTGCTATGGCCACATGGTATGACGTTTGGCTCGGTGACAATGCTGCACAAATAATAACCACTAGCGGACAAACGCACATTCCGATGCAGGCCATTCTCCACAACCACGCTTCAGCCTCGGTTGGGAAGTAATTGTTCGATACCACAACATGCAGCCCAGCAATGACCGCAATTGCCATACCCTCCAATATCATCATTCCCATGGGTGACCTGGTACTGTTGACGGCCCTGGTACCGTTGGCGACCCCAGTACTGTCGGGTTTCTCTGTTTTCACGGCTACACCGATACTGTCGGTTTTCTCGATTCTCACAGCTACCCCGATACTGTCTGTTTTCTCGGTTCTCACGGCTGCCTCAGTACTGTCGGTTTTCTCGGTACTTATGGCTCCCTCGATATCGTCGGGTTCATTTCTTACGGATGCCCCGGTTATATTAACAATAATATCGTATAAGGCCCTGTCGGACATTGCCGGAAGACAAGGCGCGCGCCTGGTGATAGTATAGTCGCGGAGCAGAGGTAGTTTTGATTTTCGGTCCAGTTCCACTACCTCTTCTTCTAGCAACTCCCCCGCTGGTTTCGTCCGAATTACCAGCACTTTGCCGTTCCCCCCCTTAAGTTCTAGTTGAATGGGCTCATTGACATCCAGAGGCTTATTCCACCAGCACAAATAGATGATAACTGTGCAGCCAACTTGTATGAGAACGTGTATTTCTAATAAACTACGCTCATGTCAGAATAGCTCATTCGTAGCACTTAGTATGCGTACCTCAGTGGAAGTCCGGCCGCCTTTCTAGCCGCACATTGCGCTCCCAGCCAAAGCGCCTGTGTTGCAGAGAGAATCTTTGCGATGTTGCTTGCCTTCCCTTTGTCTCTGATCGCTCGCGAGTAATCGCCGAACGAGCACTCGTCAAAGTATCCTTTGTTTAGGTAATTCTCAAAACCAGCCGGTGTAAGGGTTGCTCTGTAAACGGAATATGGCCTCTCTACTACCGCCTTTCCTTGCATTTGTTTGCTTGCATCCGGTATTATACGGTGATTCTTAAGTCTGCGAATATGCTGAGACTCCATGTGCCTGTCGGACCCTGCCTCGGAAATATCGATGGTGAAGCCGCCCATGACGACGAAAAATGCTACCACCATGTCAAATGAATCCTTTTTCTCTTTTGCCATCCCATGCTTTTTCACATGTTCGTTCCATTGTACTTTGAGCTTCCGTGCAGCCGCCAACTGCCCATATGCAAACACAGCAATTCCTTCTGGATTAATGATGGAGATCACCATCAAGATCCCCTTGTAGAATAGCCGATAGCTGTCCGAGATATCAGGGATGACGTTGGGATGGACTGCAGTCCAGACACAAAACCCAAACGTAGTAGTACAACTGAAAAGGATGCCCCAAGTTCCACGTCCCTGAGGTTCTGTCGCAAACACCAACGGACCGAGGGTGGTTTCATGTTTGAAAACATTCTCACCAGTGGTAGTATTGCGAAGAGGCGCAGCGAAGGTCATAGATGCCAAAACAAGAGCGAAGAAGGCCGAAGTACCGAGCACTAGCTTTTTGGGAAGTACGAGAAGTGGTTCCATCACAAAGGTGAAACTGTTGAGACGTCCTCTGCAACGGCAATGTACTAGATAGTTGCGTATTAATAATGAACAAATGAGCCGGGCAAGGATCCCTACGTTTTCTTCAAGGGACAGCTAGAGGTATGGGTACAGAGTGATGCGAAGGTAGAGGTTTTTGCACTCAATGTTGAAGCTATGCTGAAATAATTGCTGGGTTTATATGATTAAAATCAACATACGGCATATTTCACTCCATGCGAGTGAAAACTTGAGCCTCATTTTCGCCTGACCAATCACCTGTCTTGGGCAAGTACTATCACCCAAGAGGATGTCTCGCCGAGAACTACGTGTCTCAAATGACGAATCTATGATTTGCGCGCATGGACACATCCAACATTCTCAAAACGACAAGTTTAGCCAGGTAATTTTGTAGATCGGCCGGGGTCATCGGCATATTGCGTTTATATAGCTATTCTTAAAGATCGTTACACTGACACTGCGATCGGCTGGAGTACGTACCCGATTTGCTCACTGATATGACTGCACCTTCGGCAAATGCCAACAAGGTTCAATACTATATTTTGTGAGGCTTTAACGTAGCGGCAGTAAAAGTATCAGTTTAGAATATGAGTTAAGAGTCTGTTGGCACCGCATGCAAAGTGATTTACAGCTCGTTTTCATGTGCATCGATTGGTGCTGACTGCACATGGCCAACTAAGCTCTTCGGAAATTGGTCCTGAAAGTCACTTTTTAGCTGGCCTCGAATCAGGCTCTCAATTGTGTACATGTGCACTAAGATGAAAATGGAAGTGACAAAAAGGGAATAGTGTGGCGAGGGAGAGAAGTTGTGAGAGACCTCGCTCCACACAAAGTTCCCATGTCAACCCGGTTAAAATTTCAACACCACGGGTTTGAGCTGGGTTAGCACGGAAAGAAGAGTTTAAACGAAAGGAACTAAACTTTATATGGGGCACTAAGCAAGTCGGACAAAATTTGTGGTGTAAAGTGATCGAGGGTGGCCGGTCAAGCTTGTAACAATCCGGATCAAGCCCGGATCAAGTCCGGATCAGCTTGGGTTATTGCTGCAGCGAGTGCACACAAGGTGGAATTCTTTAAAAAATGCTCAGCATTGACTCAGGTAGGTGTAAACTAATACCCCCCAAAAGCTCAGCTCTCTAGAGGTAATTTGAATTTTTGGTGGAGTGATGTCTCCAGGCCCTTTCAGCTCACTTTTTTTCACGGTCTCAATTTGGATCAGACTGACCATTCGGTTAGTGTAAAATCATGTGAGATCAAGGGCCGGGGTACAAGGCCACTTTTTAGTGGCTCCAAAGGACTCTATTCGTTGAACAATATCGAATAACAATGCCAGCGCAACTCGATAGAGGCATTAAAATTGGGTGTGCAGGGTTCGTGTTAGTGAATATATTTCTGCCAGGATTCCAATGGTGCGGCAGCTTAGCTCCCTATTAAGCTCGTGTACCAGCCCCCGCCCGATCCAGGGGGGGCTGGACGATTTACCTCCCCGAATAGGTCAGTTTTACGGTGCAACTCCGAGGGTTGAACACCCGAACTCAACACCGAAAATCTAAAAAGAAGTTTTTGGTCCCAGCCTATGTAGATAATAACTGCTCTAGTAGTCTACTTGCACTTCACTGAAAGTGTTTGTGTGTGGTGGGGGTACTCCAGCATATCCCCCAATGTCATGCAGAATAGACCCAAGTTCGGCCTATCTCTGAGTTAAGCATCAGCCAGCACTGAGGGCAAGCAGTTATTATCTACATGGGCTGTGACCGAAAACTTTTTTGATTTTCGGTGTTGAGTTCAGGAGCTCATTGCCTCTCTGAACCTCGGAGTAACACCGACGACTAAGTCGTCCAGCCCCTACCTGGGACGGGTATGCATTCCCGCACCAGGAAAGGGCTGGCATGCGAGCTTAGCTCCCTAGGTGAGTTGGTTATACGGTAGTCACTAGCAGGCTTCTCAACCGTCCGTCCTCATCCGGGCAGAGCTATCCTACCCTAGGGCTTCCATTATCTGGACTACAACCCTGTAGGGCCTTGCACGCGATGCTTAAAGCTAAAAGGTGTTAGGTAATGGGAACAAAACAAGCCACTTATACCCACTAGCTCTATGCAGCGGATCAGCAGTGTAGAAAATGGAGATCAACAATGTGGGGGCTATGCGAGAAGCTGCCAAGTACACATCAAATCTCCAATCCTAACTTCCTGTTTTGGGTACACGGCAAGCTCGGCCCGATTGCCGGCCTAGTTGCCAGCCTGGTTACCGGCTGCAATTATACACATCCAGTAACGGTAATCTCCACTAGGAATATATAGTCCGCTTGAACAGCCACTAGGGATTCTAGCCTTGGCCCCGGGCCCGGCACCACCGTCCAGACCGCTGAACACTTCTTCGCCCTGAGCATCCGAAAGACCCTAGTCCGGACGGACGGTTGCGGACCCTGGTCACCAGCTGTTCAACGGGTTCAGATCTCTTATCTCGACCTAATACTAGAGTAAAAGCAACTTGGTGTATTGGCTAGCAAATTTCATCATTTGAGTATCTACCCTCACCGGAGATTTAAACAAATATATATTTATCCCTCCGTCGGCTAGTTATGCTATTTTTGTGTAACCGAGCTATGAGTGTGCATGTGCTTCGATTAACGCATTAATAGCGATTGGATGACCACGACGCGTTCGATCCGTTGCTTTCGTTTGGCAATTCACCTAGTCCGATCCTCACAGCTCAGAAAGCTAATAAGAGACTGCCAACGGGGTCATATGGAAGTGCCTTGAGGCCTGATATCGGAGTGAAGATGTCTGTTGCGCCCGGTGGAATTCCTGGAGGTATTAGGGGATGTTTTCATTTGTTAAGGGTAGTGGTTGGGGAGTCACGACTTTGCCTAATCGTTTTGATTGGGAAATGGAAGGGAGTAAGGTAGGATGTCGTGGCCGCAAGCGGCCGAACACAATATGATTACAAACAAACAAATCGGGGTTGCATATGCTATCTGCAGCGCTACAAATAAGCCAAATATGTACCATCCAAAACAAAGTCATGCCAATAATAATCCAAGAAGAAGTCACCAATATTAATTAAGCACCGCGGAAGTAGTTATGACTATCCTATGACAAGAAAAGATATTCTCACCCACTCATTACCTCGGATATTGTTGTCGCATTTGATTGATGGACTTGATATCCCGTTACAGCTATGTATTCAATGTATTCAGCTGATAGTAGATAACCTAGTCCTACAGTCTTCTACACTGGGACTCTGGAGAAACTGCGAGCGTTTTGACGACGCGGTTAAGCTTTATGCTACAAACGTCGGGAAGACAATCTATAACAAGTACGAAAATTTAGGCCTATGCCTGAACAAGTTGAAAAAAGTGACAACTATCCTCTGATATCAGTCCAAACTGGACAAAACTCTGAACTACGCGTGTTTTCAAAGTTTTCAAGTATACTTGAATTTAGGCTATATATAGAAACCCAAGCTATCTGCGTACATTGGCAAATGAGAAGAAATGAAGGCATATGCAAGCACATGTCGGCGTCCGAAGCTTTGTTTACATTCAAGTTTTCAATATTTTTTGTACCGTATTCACTCGGATATGGGGTACGCCCCAGATGAAGTTAGCGGCTAATTATTTACCGCGTACCATAATACATTGGAAATGAAAGGTCTCACAAGGGATTTCAAACTTGCCTATCTAGGTAGGTATCATACCTTATACAAGGCGCTAACTCAATAGGGAGCGTACCTGATACCCGAATGGATACGCGACAGCATAATTGGACTAGCACTAATTGAGTTGCATGAATAAGAATATCCTTGGCAACGTAGTACATGAAAATTCTTTGAAATTTCAAAACACGCGAAAACTAAAATACATGAAAGCAAATAAAATCTGCATACACAAACATTTGCTTCCATATGGCCACACATACAAGCATATGTAGGTTTAGCTTGATGGGTGAGTATGGACTAAACTTGACACTGGAGAATATCAAACCACACGGAAATTAGAGTTTTATCCACTTTAACCTACCGTGACATGGGTATCTCACTACACTTTCAATACCTAAGAAAAGTGGTTACACAATTCTCTAATCTAAAACGGCAATATGTACTCGGGAACTCTCCGGATTACTACGTAACCCCAATTCCACTAGAAACGAGACAAGTTGTTGTTTTTTCATACTGTATGCACTCTAAATAGAGTATGACAGGACCTGATCTCCCCTCCGCCTCCGGGCTAGCCGGCTAGATGGCGGAGCTCCCCTCCGCTACCCTTCATCCCCGCTGACAAATGAAATCTCAAAGAAAGACCAGAACAGAAAGAAAAGAAAAGAAAAAGGAAAGATATATGCCCGCTGCTGCCGCTCCCCGCACCTGAGTCCGCCTCTTTGCCCGCTCCATCCCTCCATTCATTTGGGCGGGAACTTCCCGACTTCAGTAGCCGCCAGGAAGTCCACCACCGCTTGATCACACTCGTGAAACGAGACAAGTTATGTTGCCGCCACCAAAAGCGAGTGATATTGCCATGACTGGGATAACTACGCATCCACTCATATTGTTTTACCCGCCTGGTTTCTTCAATCTGAATATGGAAAAATCAATACACCATGTACTTTCACCCCTCTTTAGCCCACCCCAACGCCCGCTCGACAAAGTTAGTTAACTTGCTCATCCAACTCTTTGCACCCCCTCTGCCGAGCGTCTACTTTCCTCACATTACATCACAAAACACACCACACAATGAACCTTGGCACCCCTCCCTCCTCATCCTCCCTGTCCTCTTTCCCTTTCCCATCGCAACTGTATCCATAGCCAGCACCAGCACCAGCACCTCCCAGCGATTACATAAAGAGATTATCTCAATAACCCCCCCGACATCATTCATTAAACCGACGAAATGAGCACCCAGGATGCAGCGTGTTGAGACAAGCCAATGAAGTACTGTTTCAACACTTGATACCAGTGGTGGTGTATGGGGTGGTGTACAGGGGCAGTATGCTAGATTGAGAATGAAATAGTTGTTTAACAAGGGTTTGCGATGGAATATAAATGAATATGCTGCATGTATCCGCGGATGAATATGTTTGCGCGCGTGAAATAAAGCCGGAGGGAGAATATTGTCGTGGTGGGGTAGAAGATACCGATATACCCAGTGAAGTATACCGGCCTAAGTCTGCCAGCATGTACTCTAGGAAACGATTGGATTGATAGCTACGTACTCTTGTTAACAATCGTGTTGAAAATTAACGCTACGAGCGCATACCCCGTTGCTGAGATACTGTAGCGGGGGAGAGGCGGCAAGTCGCGGGAGTTCCGATTAAGTGTGGTAAACCAAATGAATTTGATCTGTGGTTGACAGTGTAGCGGTGATGCACAGAGGTGCAACTCCTGCTGATGGTTCGGATGTGAGCGAGGAGAAGAAAACGGAAGTAGAATGTTCATCGATAAAGAAGCCTGATTTGGTTCACGGTAGAAGTGGTAGCTTCCGGGAGACGGTTTCAGTGAAAATGAAGAAGATGAAGATGATGAAAGTACACCAGTAAGGAGGCTAGGCTTTATACCCTCGATCCGCGTTTGTCGGTTTTCTTCCTCCCTTTACCAAAACAAACCATCACAACCAATGCCGTGTCGCTCCTTCCTCAGGTCTTATCCTAAGCATATACACACCTTCCTTGCTCACAATTTGACTGATGGTCTTATTTCTCGTGTAAATTCGGCGCCCTGTTCAAAGCGTCGTGAGTCTCCACATAATTGCTCGATCACAACGTTAAAAGCGATTATTCATTGCCTATCTATCGAGGCTACAGGAGCATAAATATATATACGGTAGCTAATATACGTATATACGCATTCATCTATATATATATATACAAGGCTAAAAAGTTCCGGATCCTCAGCCCCATAAGCCTTACAAGCTGACAATCTACTTATGCAAGACACTCATGCAAGCAGCGAGTAATAACCCATGGCCGCAATAGCTGCATATTCGCTTCTACTCCACGTAAGAAATTTTTAACCCGCAAGCTACAGTCCGGGTCAGCGAATCCCACGTATGCTCAAACTAACATCAGCCTAATAAAGTTAAAATTAGCTTTCGTCCTCGCCTCTTTTTTAGCCAAAGGCTTGTAGATGCTGTAGGAACATCCCGACGGAGGAGCTTTGAGTTGTAGCAATGGGCTGTAGATAATTATAGTTGCAATGGTGTATATAGTTGGAATGGTGTATTTCATGTCGTCGTTCAAGCGGTAGAGACCCAACCTTCTAGCTCCGTTACCCTGGTATCCGAACAATACCGATCCGAGCTCGGACAGCACGCTGCCGCTAGCGTGCCCTCGCACTAAACCGAAAGCAGTATACAATCAGTAACGTGCCAATCGGTAGCTTTCATATTCGCAGTGGGCAAAGCTATTACACTTATTATGTTTGTCAAATTTACCAACATGACAAATGTTCCAAGTTGAGTGCTTATTGACTTATAGTCGCGGAACAAATTTGAGTGGACGCGCGAGGAGCTGATCTCACGCTACTAAAAAAATGTTAGAACTCTATTTACAATTTAATACTTTGTCTAGCCACCCTCTGCATCAATAACCGCATTTAGACGACGAGGCATATCTTCAATTATATTATATATAGCCTGCCAGTCTAATTTATCCCACTCTTCTTGCGCAGCTTCAATTACTTCCTTCGGGGTTTTGGCCTTCGATGCCTCCTCCATCGGTGTTTCAGTACGCGCCTCATCAAATGCCATGCATTCCAATTGCGTCCAGACCAGGAGACCGAACCGTTCCCGAACTGCACCGCCGAACTACAGGTTCGAAACAGTTCAAAGCGAACCGTTGAGACCACTGCTCACACAGATTACAGTCTTTACTGCAATCTTGCAGCTGTTCTAGAAAGGGAAGAAAATGTAGGTTAAGAGTTTTATACCTAAATTCTGTTGCATTCATGCCAAGCTTGTCCCGTTTGTGTTTAGTTTCACTGGGAGTACGCTGTCATATGTGTATAGTTGTGCGTAATTAAGGCTTAGGCGTTTGGTCCCGAGGAACCCCCGAGGGGGCGGGAAGTGAAGCAAACTCAATAGTGGCCCTAAAAACTCCCGGTAGCGACGCCGTATATCATGCACTCATATGGCGAGCACGCTCACCTATTGCGTTGCGCGAGCTAAGGTCAAGTGGTAGCGTTGTGACTTTGGTTATTTGCTAGCGGTATGTAGTAAGGATTTCGAGAACAGCCTTCTCTTTGGGGAGGATTGGATAAGAGCGACTCGACTTTGGGGGCCACCTCACGCAGAACCTATCACTCTGAATTTGTAGATGCTAGCATAGATAGGTCACGTGGATGAGGTTAGGAAACACCGAATATTCAAGTCTCCGGACACCACTTTCAGTGATTACAGTAGATGGTACTAATAAGATTATGTCCAATTAAATAGTCGTGCAACTTTGATGGAGTAGTCATCAAATATTTGATGTGTCGCCAAGGGCATTTGTAATGGAGTGTCTGGAGAATTGAAAAATCTGTGGAGTAGTCTAGTTTCCACGGTCTTATCTACTACTTGTTTCATACTACGCAACCAAACATGTCGCCTTAGAGTCATTAGCGCCGCACTGTTCGGCGGTTTAAATAAGGTTTGACGTGCCTCGTGTGTATTTTAACCTCCGGCCGCATCCGAACAATTGATGCGGGTAAGTTGAGAACGTATCTGGTAAGTGAGGCATTTGAGGAATATAAACCATCCTTCTGGGCCCACATCACATCACATCCTTTTCTGTCCAGGGTAAGACCCATTCGATCCTGTCGATTGCCACATTTGGCGGGGTACAACAATACCTCCACCCGGGAGTTACGGCATACGGGTTCGGCAACCCGGTACGGCACTTGCACTTGTGCGGGAGCTAGCTGCGACTATAATATGGTGCGCCATGACCGGGTTCGTAGATGAGTGGGGTTACTTGAGAGTAACGGCTCAAGCGAGTGCGTAAATATGAACCGCATTAGGATAGTATGAATATCCATAGCCAAGGACGTACAGGATCTGCAGGGCATCTGCACTAGCTCCTACATATTCCCTTGATCCCAGACCCCATTACCGTATAAAAACGAGACGGGTTTACCTGAAAGCTACAACTTTGCCTCTATTTGACATCGCTGGTGGCTAGCACGTATTGACATAGTTATCACTTCGAGTGTGACGCTACCAGACACTACTCAAGCAGCTATAGCACGGTTGGTTATCGTGATTCAACACTCGTAGTCCTGTAGCGAATTTGCTTATCCTGGTGAGTAAAGGTGTGTATCACTCTGGAGGATACTCTAGGGTTGCAAGTTTGGCCAGATCCCCATCGGAAAGTACCAGCCCACTTCTGAAACGAGCGAAAACATGCTCCTCCATACTAGAGTCCTAGCGAATGCTGTTACAGGTATACTTGTGCCGGAGATATGTTACAGATCTGATACACGGTGACTGCTGCAGGGGCTGATGTCTCGTCCATATATCTCGAGTTTTTCTCCTTCTCTCTTCTCTGTACCATAGAATACACGCACACGGTTCTCCCCAACTTCCATATCGTAACAAATGCTGCAAATACAAAGACCGAGTGATGCTAGATGATCTATTCGTCTTTAACAGTTTCAACTATCAAACTCCAACTAACTATTTATTGACTTCTTAGATCAAGTAAAAAAAATGCATGTTATGCGACAATTTAGGAGATGGAATATATACACAGAGGAGAAACATGAGATAACAGATGAGATAGACAAAAGATATACGCAATCGATCGTGATTTGTACTTCCCATTCCTCTTAAAAGCTATATATTTGCCTAGGATCTTCAAGGCCGTCGGCTTTATTGCATATCCGGTGGTGGCAAGAGTCGAGCGACTCAGAGTTGCAAAGGGTGGCAAAGGCATCACACTTTCCCCCGAAGATTCTCTGAATATAGTCGAGTCTTTCTCTTTCTCACTTCTCTCAGTATCATAGAATCTACGCACACTGTTCTTCCCATCATACTCGTAGCTGTTTGTACAGTGCGTCAAGCAATTAGGTCTTTGAGAACAGCTTGAGATTGGATATACTACGGTGATTCGATTGCAGGATTCGTTTTATCCCGCGACTCCCGACCGAGTGGTGCTTTGTGGGTTCGCGCCGGAACTTAACAGTTGTTGCTCCTACTTAGACATCATGTCGGTAGGGTCATTTTTTGTACTCACTGTTTCTCCTTCGTCACGTCACCTCATTGTCTCTTGACCATAGCACAGCTACACGAAAAATATGTCCCAGCCTTTATGCATCTCTGACAACCATAATAATTAATCATATTTTCATATTTACCCAGAAGGGGCACGCACCTATAGCTTCGGGACCGTAGTAGTTGCCTACCACTAAAGCTACAATAGAAAGTTATACAGTGTTGTCAACCGTCCCGTCCGTCCTGAGCCAGGACGGAACGGCGCCGTCTTTTTGAGACCGGACGGGGACGGACGGAAGGACGGCCGTCGACGGAGAAGTCTTAGCACACATAACAAAAATTATACCAAAATCATTTCAATTACTATTCTGACCGTGATGCAAGATCTATGAGCATCTGCTCCATCCACACCATTTCTGACTCTGTTTCTTTAAAGATTACGCCCTCTGCACCCAGGATTTCATACATTCCAAAGCCTGTATAACATTATTGGGCTCGATTGGGTCTCGCCTAAAGATAAACAGTAACCGCCCGATGACAGTGGATGACGGCCGAAATTCCGTCCGTCTTGAGTCAGGACGGGATTGACGGCCTTGGCGCCGTCCCGTCCGTCCTGGAGGAATCTCGGACGGGACGGTTGACAACACTGAAGTTATACCGTCCTGGCTGATCCACGGACAGAACGGTTAGGTTCACCAGACTGATACTTCACATCAGCATGTATATACATGCTAGCTAAACAATAAAGTTAGTGGATGAAATTATCAAGTTCCTGAGAAACTTACAATTATGCATTGTTCTAGTCCAGTCACGGAGGATGTCCCTCCGCGGAGAGACCGGTCCATTCACGGAGTCCCACCCTCAGTGACTGGACCGGTTCATTCGCGGAGTGTACCCCTGCACCACACCTCCGTGACTGGACTGGTTCATTCGCGGAGCATACATACAAAGTGCTAATTACACTCAACGTCGTGGTGCAACTACAATTACACTATGCTCCATATGCTGACTTGAAACCAGTGCTTCTTCCTCGATGCCTTTTTCGTCTACATCGTCATCTTCATCCTCCTCCACCTCGCCCACATCCTGGTACTCCTCGTGACCCTCTCCTTCTTCAATATCCAGTTCAGTCAAATCACTTTCATCGTTTTCCTCTGTGCCATCGCAAAACCGTACAAGTCGCTTTCAGGCTCTTTCAGGCTTTCACCGGCGTGAAAGGAAATCCAGAAGGTGCCAGGACTCAGACGGGAGCCAACGTTGAAAGTATGGCAAACTTTCAGGGATTCCACTGGCTTTCGCTGCATATTTCCTTTCGCGCAGATAGACTTTCATGCTTTCTTGCAGATGATGCTGCAGCACTGGCCAATGTGAAAGCTCTAGCCAGCGTCGAAAGCTCTGGCCAGCAGACTAACCAGCCTCCATGCATGCGAACTTAACTCCATGTCTGAGTTCATCTTAGAGTCCATGTGCAGTGGTATTACTAACTATAGTAGGGCCATCAGTATCACCACCATGTTAATGAAGATCTAGTAGACTTTCGATTAACACTATATATTCATGTTCGCACTCAACACTTCCACTCACACTTGCACTCACACCGGCCCAATTACCCTGAATATCAAACTTCGGATTCCTCTGGCAAATCTGATTTGGAGATCTTCTCTCCCTATGAGTCCAAGAATCCCCATTAACACAGTACCTTCGACTTAATTCCTCAACACCATGGCTATTGGATGTCGTGAGATTCTCAGACTGAGACTACAAGTGTGGGTGCTAGAGTTGGTCGCGGAGTTAGTCGCAGTAATAAACTTCGTCTAAAAGTCTATTGACATCATGATTTGTGAATAAGAACTGTAAATCCACTAAGTTAGTTGATTCTCAAGAACTCTCTTTTCTGCCGTGTAACGTTATACTGCTCAGTTGATGATGCCTTTCGTTCATTGCCTGGAGAATCCTCTCGATACTCGCAATAGGTGGTGAAGGTCGCTGCCGGAGGGTGCAAAAGACTACCTGCATCACTGCAAAGGACCACTTCAAAAAACCAGCTGCTTCTCTTCGATAGACTAGCTGAATCTAGTGCGAAAGAGGTTCTGCAGCAAAAGAGCCCTGCAGCGAAAGAGCCACTGCAGCGAAAGAGCCACTGCAACCAAAGACGTAAAAGAAGTGAAAATCTCCAAGCCTGAAAGGGCGCGAAAGATCATTCGCAGCGAAAGTGTGTGGAAAGCAGCCCAAAGCCTGAAAGCACGTGGTACTTTCAGGAACTTTCAAAGTACGGTCGAGTTTCGCGATGTGGGCTAAATGCAGTCGCATTAATTAAATTCAGCTAGATATGGCCAGCTAAGTGCGCATACATGCGTGGGCATATGTGTGCAAAGTATTCACCGAGTGTACACTCGGTGAATGGACCAGTCCATTCACGGAGGTGGGGTGCAGGGGTATACTCCGCGAATGAACCAGTCCAGTCACTGAGGGTGGGACTCCGGCCTCATGCCCGCAGCTTTAGGCCGAAAGCCACACAAGCCATCGGGCCAAATCCCGTGCCAACACTTGGCACAGTGATATCCGTACTTCCAATCAGCTCAACTCCTATTAGATCAATTTTCAGTTGTTGGGGTAGATGGTGCTGATAAGATTATGTCTGATTAAATTGCCATGCAACTTTGATGGTATAGTCACCAAATTTTTCATCTGTCGCAAAGGGCACTACGGTGTCTGGACACTTGAAAACCTGGCTAGTTACCACGGTCTTAGCTACCACTTGCTGCTTGTTGCCCAACCAAACATTTCGCAAAGAATGTGGTACGCGGTAGATCTAATCAACGGTAGGAAAGTTCTATACGTCCTCACTAGATAATCACTCCTTGCGTTAGTGTAAAAGCTGCGAACGGGTGCACCTCCTATTGGTGCGCTGTCCTGATCCTGCCAGAACATACGCTTCATGAAGCGTAATCATGCTGCCAAGAGAGAAAAAGACTTTATAAGAAACCGGTAGATGATATTGTACCCTATCGTCATGTGTCAAGATGGCGACCCTCCATCAGGCCGCATACAGACCAGTAACCTTTCTGTACACTGCCTAGAGTATATTATCTGGATCAATTCTTCTTTATGTAGCTCGTGCAGCTTACACGGCTTCCATTAGTCTGCTTTTGCTCGACCCATGACTTCAATGGCGCATATGAACTGCTGTTAAGCTAGGGTATGCGTCCTGCACGAGCTTGAACTACAACAGATGCAGACTAAACAAATCATAACTTCGGCATCTGAGACATATCATTTGCAGCACTAGTTGTCGACTCATGCATCCCCGCAATATCTATTCACTTAAGCTCGTGTACCAGCCCCTGCCCGATCCAGGGGGGGGCTGGACGATTTACATCCCCGACTAGGTGATCAGTTTTACGGTCAACTCCCAGGGTTGAACACCCGAACTCACCACCGAAAATCTAAAAAGAAGTTTTCGGTCATAGCCTATGTAGATGATAACTGCTCTAGTAGTCTGCCTGCACTTGACCGAAATTGCTTGTGTGTGGTGGAGGTACTCCAGCATATCCCCCGATGTCATGCAGGATAGACCCTAGTTCAGCCTAAGCTTTGGCCAGCACTGAGTGCACTTCCACCACACACAAACAATTTCGGTCAAGTGCAGGCAGACTACCAGAGCAGTTATTATCTACATAGGCTGTGACCGAAAACTTTTTTTGATTTTCGGTGTTGAGTTGCCTCTCCGATCCTCGGAGTAACACCGACGACTAAGTCGTCTAGCCCCTACCTGGGGCGGGTATTCCTTCCCGCACCAGGAAGGGGCTGGCATGCGAGCTTACTATCCTCTTGGCAATAATAAAGTACTGGGCCAATGATGATGAGACAAGTCGGTTGACCGGGAATGAGGCTCAAATTCTTGTTTGCATAGAAATCCCGACGAATTGCAATATAAGTGGGTGTCGCTCCCCGCAGTGTCACTCCACCTGCCGAAATTCACAACTGTCGCATCGAACACTGCTTGATTCATTATTGTGTGCACGACTTATTCTCCCGACCGTAATACCCATAAACTTGACTGCTAAGGTAGGGATCTTGGTTCGGATCCGTTACTTAACATTGACGCTCAAACAACCAGTACATCATCGGCTCGAGACAGTATTTGCAGTTTCACAGCAGCATTACGTTACCGATGACACTACATCATATAGCTCCCGGTAAGGTAATACTTGGTGCTTGGGCCTTCACGCTTTTTTGGTCTCCATGACATCTGCCGCATCTCTTCAAAACGCGACCGCTAGCGTCCATGTTTCCAAACATAAAACCCCCCTTGGGATGATGACCTTTGCGACAGAACCTCAAGGCCGCGGAACCTGGGGCATCTTTTTCGGTTGTACTACAACGTTTGCGTTCTGTGTGTGGACCGCAATGCATCCCAACATCATCCCCAATGCGCCCAACAAGTACCGGCTCTTCTACAAGGGTGTCTTAATGGTGATCTCAATTATTAATCCTGAAGGAATTGCCGTGTTCGCATTTGGACAGTTAGCGGAGGCGCGGAGGATCCAAAAAGAATGGCAAGCGTATGTTGAGAAGAAACACGCCAATGGGGAATGGACGGATGAGATGGCAAAGAGGAAAAAGAAATTATTCAGCATGGAGGTCGCGTTTTTCATCGTCATGGGCGGGTTTACCATCGATGATTCCACCGCGGAATCTGACAAGCACATGGACTCTAAGCACGTTAAGAGGTTGAAGAAGCATGGTATTCGTCCAGAAGCGAAAGACGGAAATGGTGTAATAGAGAGGACGAGGTCCCATTATACAGCAACTCTTACGCCACATGGTTTTGTACATTACGCAAATGCAGGATACTTCGACACCTGCGTTTTTCATAAGAACGAGATCACGGACAAGGGAAAGGCAAGCAACATTGCCAAAATACTCTCCACGACGCAAGCGCTTTGGCTAGGAGTGCAATGTGCGGCTCGAAAGGCGGACAGACTTGCTCTTAGGTATTCAAACCAAACTGTATGAGAAAACTATTCTGATGTGACCTTAGTTTGCTAGAAATACACGTTTTAATACAAGTAGGCTGCACCGCCATCATCTACTTGTGTTGGTGGAATAAACCGCTGGATGTCAACGAGCCCATTAAACTCGAACTGAGGAATCAGGAGGGAGAACTACGGCCACTTAAGAATAAACAAGCAGATGTGCTGCTGAAAGAAGAGGTGGTAGAACTGGGTCCGGATTGGAAACAGTACCCAAAACCAGAACAGCACACGAAATCAAGACATCTTCAGCGGAAACCGGAGGAGGCGCTGGAAGAAGTGGTAGTGGACCTGGGTCTGGATTCCGAACAGCACCAGGACTCTAATTCGAAACATCTAAATACAGAAGAGCATCCGGATTCCGAAGGGCATCCAGATTCGGGACAGCAGCAGAAAACAATACTTCCTCTGCACCGCTACTTCACCATCGGCAGGTGTCCCCCTACGTTTCAAGCGATAACCACGAGGGCTCTACATGACATCATTGTCTATATAGCCGGGGCAACCCGGAAGATGATGTTATTGGAGGGCCTATTCATTGCAATCATTGCGGGGCTCCATGCTGTGGCATGGAATGTCCATTTTCCAACCGAGACTGAAGCCTGGCTATGGAGAATTGGCTGCATCGGAATGTGCATTTGTCCCCTAGCGGCGATTGCTTGTGCATCAATGTCACGCAGCGAAGCGTTATATCATGTTGGTTTAGCAAAGATGCTATGGCACAACCATCAGATCCAGTACACTCCTTGGCAGTGGCTTCGTCAAGCAGTGATTTACATTTACGAACTAGCCGAAGTTCAAGCCTGGGACACTAAGGAGGACTGGAGAACAGCGTGCATATATTTCCACCTTGTCATTTTGATCTTCTGCGTACTACTTTTGGGAGGGTATCTTTTGTGTATTCTATATATCACTGTAGCAGCGTATATAAGTCTACGCGATCCTCCTAATGGTACTTTTGTTACTCCCAAATGGAGTGATTACTGGCGGCATCTGTAAGGTTTATGTTTGGAAATATGTCGGGGTTTTCAGAAATTTTCCGTACGATTGGTACATTTAAATTTTCCTTATGCTTTTGTGCATGCATTACATTCCTTTGTGTGTTCGCATGGGTGTTCTTTTTGTTGGAATGCAGTGTAAGGTATATTAACCTATGCTTACTGAAATGATTCAATTTAATTATGATATCTCTTTTTATGCGGCGGTTTTAGCTTGAGTGCTAACGTGGTGCCGCTTCTTATCGTGTCTCGAAAGTATAAGTCCACGCAGTGTACCCTAGCGTAGGCTGCCCTCTGGAATACAGACTTGAAATCGGTAAGATAAAGTTTCGAAGGGGGCCTGCACGAAGGTTGTTGCTCCATTGTTCCGCATAGCAGAAACTTACGTCTACGCGTACATTGTTATATCTAACCTAGACGCCCCCACTGACGTATGGGATAGGTTGCCTGCCTGAGCTACACATCTGCCTCTACTTACGCAGAACTTGAAGGGCACGGCGACTATGATTTAGAATCGTATTGGGCTCTAGCCTGCATCATGTAGCTATCACTCGAATACCTGAAAACAACTTCCCAAAAACATTACGTTACACGTTCAGCATGCGTCAAATATAGAAATATTATATTCATGCCATTGATACTGGGTTCAAAGTACCGGATATGGGAGTAAAGGATCGGACGCTCCCATTCTGGTAAGTAACCACACAAAAACGGTAAAATTGGGTGTACCAGATGCAGTTTCTGGTAAAGTGCACTGACGTCCACCTCGGCTTTCTCCACTCCTGACACCCTGGTCTCACAACCAAATATAATACCACGAAGGAGCATCCGATCCTGTACTCTTAGGCCCGAGTATGTTTGAATTGGGTTTGGTGTTGGTGTGACAGGGTGAGCGGTCAGGTTGTATCCGGCGAGCACTCTGGTTACCACGGTTTTAGCTATCACTTGCTCCTTGATGCCCAACCAAGCATTTATTAGCGCCGCACCATTCTGCAGTTGAAATAAGGTAAATAAGGTTTGCCATGTGGAGTGGGTTTGTCCCCCCTGCATCCGAACAATCCTGCGAAACATTCCGCGCTCTCTCTTTTCTCGCGCCCAAACTTAGGGCGCACCTGTTGAGCTTCAGCTACCTGATGAGACAATCAAATGAGGGTGAGAGAGATGATGATTGATTGAACTGTCTATCGTACAGAGAGAGAAGAAGATAGACATATATATAGAGACAGAAATCATCTCAATCAGTAAGAGTGAATCAACAAGTGAAAAACACTAAGAGAAAGCACTAAGCAAAAGCACTAAGAGAAAAACACTAATCAGGCTCGAGGCTCGCGGAGAAATAGCCTCCGCACCAAGCCCGAGGCTCGCGGGGAAATAGTCTCTGTACCAAGCCCGCTAAGTCTCGTGCATGCCTTAGTCTCAATAGCCTGCGGGCTAAATCCCTTAGTCAACACTCCCCTTTTAGCCCAAGGCTTTCAAAAGACAAAGAGAGTGAAGTGAAACGGAACTAAATTCAAAGACTGGCAATAGGACAAAAGAGAAAGCAATAGTAAAGCATATATCCTCCTCGTCCTCCAGATCCCATATCCTATCCTACCCAATGTCCATCCATCTACCTTAGACCAATTTCCTTTGCAAATTCGCCAAGTTTTACTCCCCCAAGGACCTTAGTGAGAGAATCCGCCAGCATCTCCGTACCAGCCACGTGCTTAATCTCGATCCTGCCCTTGGTAATCGGTTCGTGAATCGTGTGATATTTTAGTCGTAGGTGTTGACATTCAGATTGGAAGTTGCCTGAATTAAGCGTAGTTACCCAACTAAGCCCATCATTGAAGATACATCGAGTCATGTCAGCTCCAAGCTCAATCTCAGAGATGATATCTCGAAGCCAGTCGAGTTGGACATTGCCATATGCTATGGCAATCATCTCCGCTTGCATCGTCGACTGGGCTACTAAGGTCTGTTTCTTTAATCTCCAGAGCACAAGAATTCCCAGTGCGAAGATCATGATACCCAAGGTTAACTTGCTAGTGGGTGCTTTTCCCCCCAAGTTGGCATCGGCGTAGCATGCAATGGATTGGGAATCATGCTGGAGCCTTGGATTGTACATCGTAAGTTTGTACTCACAAGTGCGGCCGAGGTACCGGAGCAAATGCTTGATCCCTGTCCAATGGAGCTTGGAGGGTCGGGCTGCATATCGGCCCAGGACAGAGATGGCATATGTGATATCTGGTCAAGTGCTGAGGGCAGCATAGAGACTAGATCCAACGGCCTTCTGGTACATTCCAGTGTCAAAAGGCTGCTTATCAGCATGGATGACATGGTGCTTGTGGCCGACTTCCAATGCCGTTGAGCGCTTTCGGCAGTTGGCCATCTCAAAGCGGTCAAGTATTCGGTTGATATATCTGATCTAATCGAACGCAATTGACTGTTTCCTGCGATTTGGAGTAGCAGTTGGGCATAGACATTGAAAGCTATCAGGGACAGGTACATGACCTGGTGTCTTGAATCGATCATATAGCCGAGAAGCAATAGAAGATATGAGCTTCAGGCTCCCAATAATCATGATATCGTCAACGTACACGGGGATAAGAATGCCATTTTGTTTACCGTGTGTGCCACCGAAGAAAAGACCAGGGGCTGCAACTGCGGCTTGGAGGCCTAGATAATCGACAATAAAGTTGAAGACTTCTTCAAGGTACTCTCTATTCGCCTGCTTGATGCCATACAACGTCTTATTCAGCTTGACGATTGGGTGAGCTCAGAAATAGGGGTCATCAGGCCACTCACCATCGGGGAGGCACATGTAGAGAGTGTCTTGCCACGCGCAGCCGAGAAATACAGACGGGATATGAAGTATGGCAATCTCAAGGTCATGCTTGGCTGCAATCCCGAGGGCAAGTCGAACTGGGGCTGAATCAATCACTGGAGATGTGATATCATTGTAATCTCCAGGCTTTTGCTGATCTCCACGACCAACTAGTCGGACCTTCCATCTTTCAGTCTGAACACTGGCTAGAAGCTTCCTGCCAAACACCCATCGGCTTTCAATCATGCTAGCATCTCCAGGGGGCCTCTCAACAAAGGTAAACACTCCATGGCTCTCCATTGATGACACCTCTTTGCCAATCACTTCCGTCCATTGATCAGAATCCTCGGAGTTCAAGGAAGCATGGTAGGTCTTTGGACCTCGCTCGATCATCATGGCCATGTAGATTGTGCTTCTTCCAGTCCGAGTTAGACATGATGAGGCCAGAGCAGTCGATTGTAGATCGCTATCTAACTCTTTGATCATTCGGTCTGGCTCCGTGCTCTCAGGAGGTGGTGATGGATCATCATCTAAGTCGTCAATTGGATTAAATGGTTGAGGCTTAGCCTGTAACAGATGTTGGGGTGGTTCATGGGGAGGTTAAACACGAGGAGCAGGCTCACCGCTCTGAAGCTTGCTGGCTGGCTCGAGCATGAGTTTCATTGGTTGAGATCTCAACAGCTAGTGGTGGAGGATGGTGTTGTCAAATTTAATATCACGGGCCATGAAGACTTGGCCCGTAGAGATATCCATAACTCGGTACTGCGTCGATGTCTCTGCCAAATATCGAAGAAGGACACAGTTGTAGGGGTGATTATCAAGCTTCTTTTGGAGATCTCCATGGATCCAGGCAAATGCTCAGCAACTGAAAGTACGATGGTGTGAGAGATCTGGCTACTTTCGAGTCCATCTCTCATATGAAGTCGAGTTCGGGAGGCCTCTGGTCGGTAGTCAGTTTTTGATGTAGACTGCTGTGGCATCAGCCTCAGCCCAGAGCTCATTTGGCATTCCAGGATGCTTGAGCATGGACAGCGCCGGGTCCAGTACTGTGTGATTGCATCTCTGTAATATTCCATTCTGCTGCTGTGGGTATGGGGCTGATACTTCCCTTGTGATGCCCTCCTGTGCCAGATAGTTGAGAAACTTCTGTCTGCTGCCATACTCTCCTCCACCATGAACTGTGATCCTGCATACCTTCGACTTCGAATGATGTTTCTCCACCCTTGCAACATACTCCTTGAGCTTCGCAGGGGCCTCTGACTTCAGCTTCATGAAGTAAACTTCAGTATATCTTGAGTATTCATCGGTGAACATAATGATATAGGGACAACCTCGCATCGTCTGAGTCTGCATTGGCCCAATCACATCAGGATGAATTAGCACAAAAATGTGAGTCTTGGCTTTACCCTCCGAAGTCAGAGGCTGAAAAGGTCTCCGGAACATGTTTCCCATTATACAGGCCTCACAAGAGAATGCCAATGGGCTCCAGGAATGCAATTGGATGCCTCTGACAGTATTGGAGAGCCGCGTAATTGCTGGCAGAGAGAGATGACTGAGACGAGTATACCAGACAACGATATCTTCCTTGTCAACTGTCTGCCGAATGCCAGAGTATATCTCAGTATTCTCAACCAGATTCAGTGTATCGAAACCCATCGAGGTCGATGTGGAAGGAGAGTTTATGAGAATGAGTACACTGTTGATCAATTGCACTTGGTAGACAAGTACTGATCTGAGACTTGCAATTGCTCAGTCCAAATTGAACTTGAAGTTCACTCCGTTCAGCATCAACTGGATGATACTGAGAAGGCTATTGGTGACAGAAGGAGGCACATACAGGACATGTTGGAGGACGATCTTTGCTGGCTTCGCACTTGGTGTGTAGACATAGAATGAGACCGTTCCAGAGCCTTCGGCATCGACTAAGTTGTTGTTTCCAGTCTTGACTTGATGCTCTCCATTTGTGATGGGATTACAGAACTCGAAGAGGTGACGATTTCCGGTGACGTGATTCGTCGCACCGGTGTCAAGGATCCAATAGTCGGCAGTCTGCGTTTCTAGGGCCGCATTGACCGTGATCACTGTGTCCCCATGAACTGAATTCTCTTTCATGATCGACAAGAGAAATGACTCAGTATTCGCAGCCAGAGTCAATTTAGTTGAAGTCAAATACCATCAACTTTTGACTTCTTCTCAGCATATGAGGCTCACTTATCCTTGTTTTCGACATTTTGGCTTAATAGGTCCCTTCTCTCCACATCCATGGCACACAATGCCCTGACTCCTCTGACCTCAACTTTCACGCTTCATACCGTCTCCCTTTGAAGTTTGGCCACGGCCCTTCTTTGTGACGAATAATACGGCATCAGGAAAAAGGCCTTTTGCTCTGGGGTGAGTGGCTTCAAATGATAGTTGGTGGGAGCTAATGATTGCAACCATATCAGCCATTTCAGTGAGTTCGGGTGTCGAGACAAAGTTTCGCCATTCATCCTCATTTGGGAGGTTTGAGAGGATATAGAATGTCCGCCATGCATCGTCAATGGTGATATTGCAGATCGCATGGTCATTGATGATTTTCTCCTGTGCTGTGATCAATTCACAGCTGGATGGGTATAGTTCGAGTGAGCAGTCAGTTAGCTTTGCCATCTCAAATCGACCATCAAGCTTGATGACCTTGTTGAAGTCTGAAGGAATGGCTTCCCACAATATCTTCGGATCGTTTGACTTATCGTCTTTATATAGGCTGCATATGGATGGGTCCAGCAGCACACAAATGGTGTCATTCCCTGTTTCATAATTGTTGCAGTATGTTCTCCAGTCTCGGAGAAAGGTATTGAAACATGTCAGATACGAGGAATCGGTTGATTGAGGTTGGAAGTCATAAGAAGAATCGAGAGGGTTAGGATCGGTAGGAGTTGTAGTTGATCCTGATGATTCCGGTGCAGCAGGAGGGCGAGGGATAATTTCTGAGCCGTCAACTACTCCCCAGACAGTAAGATGCTTCAGGAGATCCTTAGCCTCTATTGCCCACATTCAGTAGTTGTGCTCATTGAGTTTAAAGATGGAGGTCAAGATTGACAAGATGGAGTATGAGGAGTGAATGATAAAAGTTCTACTAATAGATATCGATTCCAGTCTCAAAGTGGAAGATCAAGAATGATGAAAATTGTACTAATAGATGTTGATCCACAAGGCAGCGGGGGTTCAGATACAGCAGGCACGCCACAACAAAGAACAGATTACTATCTTTCGTAAAAGTGTGCTTGTGATAAGAACTTGAATGCTCCGGGCTCATAACCTGATGAGAAAATCAAATGAGGGTGAGAGAGATGTTGATTGATTGAACTGTCTATTGTACAGAGAGAGAAGAAGATAGATATATATATAGAGAAAGAAATCATCTCAATCACTAAGAGCGAATCAACAAGTGAAAAACACTAAGAGAAAGCACTAAGCAAAAGCACTAAGAGAAAAACACTAATCAGGCTCGAGGCTCACGGAGAAATAGCCTCCACACCAAGCCCAAGGCTCGCGGAGAAATACCCTTTGCACCAAGCCCGAGGTTGGCGGCGAAATAGCCTCCGCAGCAAGCCCGAGGTTAGCAGGGAAATTGTCTCCGTACCAAGCCCGCTAAGTCTCGTGCATGCCTTAGTCTCAATCGCCTGCGGGCTAAATCCCTTAGTCAACACTACCAAAACTGGGGGATACCGGCCCCAGTAGAATTGGTGTCGGCACGGGTTTTACCGCTTACCACTGGAGAAGGAGTTTCTTGTTTTATTCATACTGTATATGGAAAAGGAGTTTCCCCATGCACCGGATCGAACACTACAAGGTGTGACAAGTTAAGCTATATAATATTAGCGCATATTGTTTGCCCATTTATGCAGCCACTATCGAGGCTCGTTATCTTGGTGTACGGCGCGCGGCTCAACTTAAATCAGCAGTAAAGGCAACACTCTAGACTTAGCTGGCCTGATCACGTTAGCTGGTGAACTCCGTTTCGTATAAGCCTCATATGAGGTGCATCTGAGGTTGATCTTGCGATCACCTTGATTTGATTTTACATACTCATGATAGTTGATACCAGATAGATTTGCAGTGGTTGCAGCCAGCTGTAACCATGGCACTCCTGGAGGTCTGTCATGCCTGCCAGGCTCATATTAGAACCCTGACAGGATTTTGGTAGCCGCGGCGGCACTCACAGCCGCTCTCACAACTGCGCTTCAAGAGCCAGGCGGGGAATGAGTAGATACACAGCAGTACACACCTTCACCGTGGCCTGTAAGTCCATGACAACCATTATCACCATCACCATCACCACGTGCACAATCACCACCACGTGCACAATCACCACCACCATCACCACCATTCTGCAGCCACTGCCGCCACCCCACGCACATCTGTACATCCAAAATCACAGGTGCAGCAGGAAATAATTGTAGAGCTAAAAGTAACTCCCAGAAGTGACAACCCCATCACATAATACTTGTTATGTCATGTTTTATTTGGCTGTGAAGGTAAAGAGTTTTTAGTTTTTGCAGCATTGTATAAGAATCTCCAAAATGCTAATTGTGAGAATACTTAAAATCTCCTACCTGACTAGTTACTGTGGCATGAGAATTTCAACTGAGGATAGTGTGTTTCAACTCTCACTATTGCTGTCCACTACAATGGTGTCAAGTCTGCCTGAATGATTTGTGTGGGTGACAGTGGCAGGATAATCATAAGTTTGAGAGGTTACCATGAGCCAACAAATATCCTCACATCAACATGATATTTCAGTCACCCCCACGTGAAGCCAATAGACGGCTAGTGGCCTCACATGAACCTTACCTGAAATAGTCTTCACCCGCCAAAGTAGTTCGATCCTAGGAGATGATCAAGAGTGGACTGATGATCTAGACATGGTGCGGCCTTGACCAAGACTAGTCCAATAGTCGAACGAGAATAGCTCCCCGATCTGGTAATGTTGAATATATGTATTTAGTTAGATATCTCTGCGTGACTACTTCTGTACCCTAGATGGTCGTAGTTTCTCCCGCGGATATGTACATGTGAGCCAAGACGAGCTCCCTTCTGAATTCAACCAACTGTCTTCCTCTAAGAGCAATATGTAAAACTGAGTAATTTTGGAGTATTTGCCAGCTGATTGCCACTACGTCATGTATACCGAACGCTCCCACATCAGCCACGCTCCCACCGCCGCATTTCACCCAACTTTGGAATTATTAAGGCCATGACTTTGGGCCTGATTGCATCATGTGCATAATAATGCATACTTTTATTTTCAAGTCTTCAAGTTCCAGTATCTGCGATATTCATTGTGCTGCTTTAGATTAGTCCAAAAAATCGTTCAAAATCTTCGATAATTAATTGTTTTGAACAGTGCACTGAGTATTAGAGATATCATCAATCTGAGACGTGGAGGTAAAGTTCGCACAATTATACACATTGCATGTACTCGGGTCTGGGAGTAAAGGATCGGACGCTTCTTTTCTGGCATTAAATTTTGCTGTGAGACCAGGGTGGATGTCAGTGCCTCCTCAGCTCTACTATTTGTACCATTATTCAGATCGCACTTCACCTCAAACCGCATCTGGAGCACACAATTTTACTGTTTTTGTGTGGTTACCTGCCAGAACAGGGGCGTCCGATCCTTTACTCCCAGACGCGAGTAAAGAAAACCTTGTGATTGGACTAAAGCAGATGGACTTGATCGGACAGAAAATGTCTGACTTGATGTTCTACAAGGATCATGACATACCTGACACTTGAAATACAGAATAAGGTACATCGCTAAAATGACTTCGCACGATACGCAAGGGCAGTTACTGGCTAAAAGATTTGCATGAGATCCGGTTCAGCATTAGTGCAAATAACTTATAATCGTGTCGTCTATAAAGGATTTGGCATGATGCTTTTCAGGTTTGGGGGTTGCACTTCACGGCTGATAGACTACTTCATAGGGAACTTCAACTCGTGTCGCACCAACTCTCATCTTCTCACACGCAAGCAACTACACCCACACAATTCCAGAAACCCGCTCCAGGCGCGCCACCCGCTCCACCACCTCACAAAATGCCAGAGACACGCTCAAGGCGCGCCACGCGCGCAACCACCTCATCGCAAGCTATGGATCCAGATCCGCCCACGACCGACCCACCGACGACCAACCCCCCAGCTCCAGCTCCTGCGATGCCAGCGCCCTAACCCCTGTCACCCGGGCGCAACTGCATGTTCTCCTCCGCCACGCATCCCGCTCATACAGGTATGCGGAAGCCGCCGTGATCTCCGTCATGCACAAGTACCAATTCTCGTTCGACGACCATCGCCACGCATTGAGCAACGAGCAACTCGACGTGTCCTTCTCGAAGGCAAAACACAGCGACATAGTTTTTTTTTTTTTTTTGTTTTAATCATACTGTATTCACTCTACTTAGAGTATGACAGCCCCTTAGTCCCCTCTGGCTCCGGGCTGGCCGGCTAGATGGCGGAGCTCCACTCCTACTACCCGTCGTCCCCTTCTGACAAAAGAAAGAAAGCATCCAATAGTGGCAGATATATAATACAAAGGAAAAGGGATGAAATCAAGGAGAGCCCGCCGGCCCTTACTCCTCCGCCCGTTGCCCACCGGCTCTTGCTCCTGCGCTCGTTTTGGGCGGGAACTTCCCAACACCAGTGGCTGCCAGGAAGTCCATTACTGCTTGGTCGCATTTCTCTATGGAGAGCAGCTCAGAGACATTCACGTGTCGGCAACTGCCCGCTCTCCATCCTGTTGCCTTCCCCACCTTCTTCCAGAGCATTCTCTGCTGGTCTCTCCATCGGCTGCAGTGGGGGAAGAGACGCTCCCATGTCTGGGCTACCGTCCAGCATCTGCCGCCGCACCACCAGCACTTATCGTCCTCTCGGTGTCCAGACCGTTTTAGGTACGTCCCCACTGGCGGGTGTTCGGACTTCAGTTGGTAGAACCTGGCTGCCAGAGGCTTCACACTGTTCATTGGAATGGGTCTCTTCTTTCCAGCTTTGCCTTTCAGTCTATAGCCGTGGTGCTTACTGCATTTGTTGGCCTCCCACTCAGCCTTCGCTGCTTTCTTTGTTTCTGAGATTTGTCTGGTCCTGTTCGCCACCGAGGTGGATATTCGCTCTCGTACTGTGCCTGCTCTGCGGCCATCTCTCGCTAGATTTGCTTGGCAATCTGCTTCCTCATTTCCGGGGATGCCAGAGTGTCCTGGGACCCAGTGGATTTCTGTGTCTATGCCGGCTTCGCGGAGATTCCTTGCCCATTGGCTAATCCACCTGGCCAGGTGTTGCCCTGGCCCAGGTTCCAGGTGCTCCATTCGTCGAATGGCTGCTTGTGAGTCGCTGAAGATGGCTACCTTCGTTGCTCCGTGTGTCTGCAGCGTGTGCCTTTTCTTTACTGACTCCGGGAGTGCGAGTCTTATGGCCCACAGTTCTGCGGTGGAGACCTCCATTCATCCAGTGCCGAGATGGCTGCGGGAAGCTTTCCAGCCGTCACTGTGCTTACACACTGCCGCGACTCCCACCCTGCCGTCATCGGATTGCGATCCGTCCTTCCACCACATCCAGACCCCCGCACCCACCTTCACCTCCTTCTCTCTAGCCCAGCATTTCACTTCTCTCTTTGCAGCTGTGTCATCGCTCTGTATGACCATCTTGACCGCAGGTGCTTCGTCTGGGCAGGGCCAGCGCATTGTCTCTGCCTCCCGGCCTCGTTCGTGCTCTCTCTTCATGACTCTGCATATTGGTGCCCCAGACGTTGGGTGGTTGTACGTCTCCTTTTGCTAGGAGCCTTCGCATGCGTTTGCGAGCCTCGCTGGAATCGTTGCTGCCTGGAGTCAAGGGCAACTGGCACAGGTTTCAGTCCTGAATCTCTCATCAGCGGACCTAGTAGCATCGTGGGCAGAGCGCCCAGGGTTTACCTGGCGTGCTGATTCAGGAGGAGTTGAAAATTCTCTCGTCTGCCGATCTCTTTCGGGTCCCACCATAATTCGGTGCCGTATAGTGCAACCGCTGGGAAGCAGGCTATTTGAACGGCCCATACCCGCACTGAGACGATTCCGTTCATCCTCGTCAGTCCGCGCAGTCGGGCTTCTGCTGCCCTGGCCTGCTTCATGCAGCGGTTGTGATGCTCTTTAAATGTTAGGTGGGCATCCATCCATACTCTCAGCCACCATGTCGCTTCTTTGTTGAACCGGATGAAGCCGTCTCACACTTTGATTTTTCCTGTGAGTTTTGGCCGGAGGTGCTTCTTGTGGCCTCTTCTGCATGTGAAGAGTGCTGTTTCCGTCTTCGCAGTGTCGAACTGGAGGTCTCGCCTGCTTGCCCACTTCATGCTCTCCGCTGCACAGGTTTCGAGTTTCCTGACCACCTGATTCACATCGTTTCTGGTTGCTATCCATCCAAGGTTGTCTACGAACGAGAGGCCTTCAGGTTGGACTCTCTCTTCCACCCACTTCATTAGCTCAGCGGTGTGTATTGCGACAAGGATCGGCGACACTGGTGAGGCCTGTGGAACGCCCACTTCCACGGGGTGGCTCTGCAGAACATTGCCCTCGATTACCATCTCCACTGTCCTGTCTGAGGGGAAGCTTTTGGTCCATCGTATGAGGTCTCTGTCTATTCGCTTGGCTTTCATTGCATGGATCAGCCTCCCTCTCGCTACGCTTCGAAATACTGCGTTGATATCCATTAGGAGGACACGCGTGATGTTGAGTTCTTCCCATGCCGAATGCGCTCTGTCGACGATGATGGCCGCTGTGTCGAGGGCCGATCTTTTCTTTCTACTGCCAAACTGACAGTCGCTTAATAGTGCTCCTCTCTCGGCCTCGTCGGACAGCAGCTCGGCGACTTCTTTCTCGACAACTTTTCCCATGCAGCTGAGCCGAGAGATCGTTCAATACGATTTCAGGTTCGTATAGTCCTCCTTTCCTGGTTTCCGAATCTCCACCCCGCTTGCACGCTTCCAAACAGTTGGGTGACATCCCGTTCGGACCGCCTCTTTTGTTAACTATACGATTCTCATCTTATTCCACCTCCAGAGTAGGCGTACGGCTCCGAAGGAGATCTTGTTTGGGCCTGGGGCTTTCTTGACCAATTGCGAGAGTAGGGCTTTTTTGACTAATTGCTCGGTTATGCGCTCATGGGCTTGGCCTGCTGGAGGTAACTCGTAGTACTAATCGCCATCGTGCATCGGGAAGGACTCTGCTCTGAGCATTTTCTCCTTTTCGGCCATGGTGTTTGCTTGCTTTCCCACTCTGTCGGTCAACGCTTCGACAGTGGCTCCTGCTCGAGGGTTGGCAAACGTTGGTACCCGCCAGACCTCGCCCCCCCAGAGGTTCAGCAGGTACTCGTTCCACATGTGGATCTTGGACTGTCCAATCAACCACTGTAGTTTCGCTTTTGTGTGTGCCTCCACCTATGACCTCTTTCACCTCCTCTTCTGTCGCCCTTATGCGCTTCTCCTCTCGTTTATCTCCCCGTTCCACCACCTCTTCGACCGGGTGCAGATTCTTATTTTCTTCCCTCTGGCATCCAGGACCTTGCTCAGCGTTTCCTGACACCACTCAGCCTCCCACTCTACCTCATCCGCTGTGCACTCCTCGTCTAGGCGAGCTCTCTGTCCCTCCAGCTCCTTTCACAGCTTCTCTGCTGCTTTCTCGTCCTCTTTTTACATGGCGGCCAAGTTCCATCCTATGACCTGCATGTGGTCCGCCTCTTCCAGCTTATCGAGGCTGAACTCCCGCACGATCACCGTGGGGTCAGAGCCTGTGGCGTACCTCCCATCCAGTATGGTCTATCGCGTGATCGGTTGGCTGGCTAAGGTCAGGTGTATTGTCGACTCACCTTCCTCACCGTTCCTTGCCCAGTGGTGAGCGGGTTGGTCGTCATTTCCAATCTCCAGTCCATGCTCGTCTAGAATCTCCTCCAAGAAAGTCGCGTCGCGTTGCTACTTGCATCTTGGATCCCACCTGCGGCTGTGTGCAGTGAAGTCGCCCGCGAGCATTGTGCCGCCTCCTCTCTGTTGGATGATTCTGCTCCAGTTTATCTTCCTCGCTTGTCTCTCCCTGGTTTGCACGTCTCTTTGATTGTAAATATTGATCACCCTCGTGATCATCTCTCCTCTTCTCTTAACATCAGTCACACTGACATTGTTGTTCGCACCCCTTCTCAGGTCTGTCCGTTCATCAGTTGCGAAGCCGCTACCCTTGTGCACTGCTGTCCAAACTCTCTTTCGTTTCTTAATCTCGTATGCTGAATGGCTGATTCCAATTCCTCCTCTTTCCTCCGGTGGCTCCTGCAACATTACCAAATCTGCGTTTTGTTCTACTCCTGTCTCCAGCGCCGCCATGGTCCACACATAGGACCTGGCACAATTGTGCTGGACTGCTGTAATCATTGGAGGCAATGGCTCCAATTTCGATCTCGATCTTGATCTCCCCCGCGGTCTTGGCCATTATTACGTCTCCCTGCCCTTTTGCCCCCTCCATCTCCCTTGTATCATCTGCCTCTTCATCGGCCATTGGCTCCCCTTCATCGTCTCTTATACCCCTTGCCTGTCACGTGCCAAGTGCTACTCTGTTAGCCCCAGTCACTTCCCTCATGGATGCATGTCCTGCTAGCCCTGTTTTCCTGCTCTGCCGCGCTGCCCTAACGGCTTCAGACTTCTTCGCACATCTGTTACTGAACGCAATATGATTTCCTTTGCAGTTGGGCCACTTCTCCAACATGTGGCCGCAGAGGGATCCCTGCTTTGCCGTGCACCCAACCACGTTGCAGCTGTGATCGCTTGTCCGGTGATGACCTGAGCAGTTGCCACATGTGGGCTTACTGCTGCAGTTGCTCTCAATGTGACCCCAACCACAGCAGAGTTCACATCTGCTGTCACGGCCCGTGTTCGTGTACGTTTCGACTCGGTACCATACTCCGGCCGCCTTGATGCCCATCTTGACAAAATGCTATACTACATTGTTCCCCTTCACGACAAAGACTACCGATGATGCGGCAATTTCTCATTTCTGCCTCTGCTCCCTGATGGTGCGGGGGTTCGGCAGCCACCATACTTGGGCGGGGATGACTATGCCTTCGTTCTCCGCTTTGAATTCCTCTCGCATCTTCTGCAGGCCTTCGGTGCCTTTTCCCATGTACCATACAACCGGTACCCCATGGATCTTCAGTCTTTCCCAGGACTCATTCTCTTCGACGTCGATGACTCCTTTGTCGACAGTCCTCGCTGCCGTGATGATGATGTCGCGGTAATGCAGGGCCATCTCTGCTGTCGCGTTCTGGTGTGTGATTGCGGTGATCGCGCCGTTATAATTCCTTCTTGCGTTCATGATCCGAATGTGGGCCGGAGCCTGCTGGTGGAAGAGTGGTCTGTTGATTGCTAACACGATCTCTTGGTCCATCTTATTGGGCAGTGGCACCTTCTCGTCTCTCCTTAGGATTATAAGTCTGTTTGTTAGGCTCGAGCCTATCGTCGGGGCTGGGGCTGAGCTGGCCGGTTTCTTTTGGTTTTGTGGTGGGACTGTCTCGCACCGTCTGGCCGGTGTCGGTACTGATGTGGTCACTGCAATCGGCGTCGATGTGGTTCTCGGCGTCGGCGTCAGTGCTGGGTTAGGCATTGGTTTTGGCTTTGGCTTGAGCTGCCTTCCAGGCTGCGATTGCTGGCGCTCCTCTGGCTTTTCCGGTCCTCCTTTCTGCGTCGCGTCTGCGTGCATTGAGGCCTCCAGACTGGGGCCATCGGTGTCTGCTTTTGTTTCCTCTCTCTCTCTCTGGCCCCCCTCTGTTGCGGTCACCACCTTTGTGACCATGTCTGTGATGCCTCTCCCCCAGAGTATGTCATCCTGGTGGTACGCATCCCACTTCTCCTCTCTTTTCTCCAGCCACGTTTTTATCCCTGGCCACTGCGCTTTCTGAAATGCTGTCTGCGTGTCCAGCATGTTTGCCATCTTTGCGATGGTTCTGTGTAGCTGTCCTACTTTGCGGACTTGCTGCTGAGCCGCTCGCTCCATGCGGCTCCTCCAGTCCCCGGGGGCCAAGGCAGTCGCCGGGGCCTCGCTCCTCCTTCTCCGCTTTCCATTCTCGTTTCTGTCCATCGGCTCAACTATGGTTACCCCAGTAGTCGCTGCGGCCATGGGTGTCACCGTCGTCGCCGTCTCCATCGCCTCATCCATAGGCGCATCGCTCCTCCCGTCTCCCGCTTCGCCTGTGTCCAGGTCACTCCTCTCTCTCCCTCTGACCTCGGTCATCACTCCTGTGAGGTAATCCTCTCTCCTAGGGTAGTCCTCGTTGTCGCTTGCTCGCTGGCCGACGCGCCGCGTCAATCGGGTTTTCTGCCAAAACTTTACGCGAATCCACTCAGTTGTGTGGATTCCTCCACCGGCGGTCTGGAAGGTGTTGGAACACTCGTTCCGGGGTCAATTCGACGTTAGAAATCGATTGCCCCAGTCCGTTTTCCAATTGCTATCGTTGTTGGATACGACGTTGAGTGTCCTCGTGTTGGATGCTTACTGGGAATTACAGCGACATAGTTGCGTTGTACAACCTTGACCCGCACTCGCAGATGTGGGACGCTAAGCGGTTCGAGGTGACCCGCGCATGCCTGCTAACAGAGGTGTTTTAGCGCATTGTGAAGACTTTAACTAGATGCTGCAGGTGTATGGTCCACTGCAGCTATATGGGAGTGGGGACGCGAGGTCGCGCTTCCTGGCACCGATGTGGAAGCATGTTGCGAAGTTGAGCATGCTGATCTGGAATACACACGAGGGCATGCTAGAAGGTCGTGTTACGACACATGGGCGCATTGAATACCAGTTCCGTATAGAGTTCGGAACCGTCCGTCCAGACTGAAATCTTTCGGGACCCCGCACCGCCGTCCAGGCTGGGTAAACAGTTTGTTTGACCTGGGGCGTCCCGTGCTGAGGATAGAATCACTACGGCCCGCTCAGGGCGACGGTAGGTCCCCAGGTGGCGTTACCGTTAGCGGATGTGTATAATTCCAGTGGCAACCCCTACAACCAGGCTGGCAACTAGGCTGAGCTTACCGTGTGAGCTGCCACCCCCAATACAGGGGCTCCCACATTGTTGATCCGTATTTTCTACACTGTTGTTGTTGTTGTTTAATCATACTGTATTCACTCTTACTAGAGTATGACAGGACCTGAATAACCCCCTCAATTTTTCTACACTGTTGATCCCCTTCACAGAATTGATAGGCTAAGTGCCTTGTTTTTTTCCCATCACCCCACTACCTTTCAGCCATAAGCATCGGGTGGGAAGACTGTAAGGTCCTACAGTGTTGCAGTCCAGATACTGGAAGCCCTAGGGCAAAAGCGGGCAGGAATTGTCAGCCCGGAAAACTGAAATCTAGGGTCGGGCATAGCTCTGCCCAGACGAGACGTACGGTTAGAAAGCCTGGGTTCCGTACATTCGGCAACCTCACCGTCCTTTTCATCGAGCCGAAAAGGTTTGTCGGCGACTCAAAGGAGAAGATAGATGCAATTGCTCAGGTGTGCTCCACCCCCCTCCCCCCACTCTACAATCCCGACTCACATCCCACTGATATGATCTGGCCGAGGGCGATGCCTGCGACTACGACAACTTCCAAAAGGCTACAACCTGCCCGAGTACGGCATCCTCAGCGACGGCGCGTCATGGATGTTCCTCCGCTTCCACCGCACGCTCTCCCCCGGGGGCGCTGTTCAACTCAACGTCCTCCGCGGCGCGCTTCCCTCTCCTAGTGGTTGTGAACTCCTACGATACCGCATCCTACCGTTTCAGTCGTCCAGCCGTGCCGACTACGTGCGCGCTCTCCGCCCGGCATGCAAATACATCTACTCTATCCTGCTAGCGGAGTGTCTTAACGCTCTCGACGCCTTTTATACGGAGAAAACGCGTAGAGACAGGGCGTCGACGTCTTAGTAGTAAGAGTCGCGAGGTGGCGGGGGGGGCGCTAAAGAAGGCGGTAAACGCTGCGAACGTGGCAGACAAGGTGCGAGGAGAAGGGAGGAGCGAGTGGGATGAAACGAATGCGTTAGCCACGGAGGCGTGGGAGGAGGTCGGCGAGAGTGTGAGGCTTGCGCGAGTGAGGCCGTATGAGGTTTGCATTTGGATTGAGGATGTGCCGTTGGATGTTATTGATGCGGCATAGAGAGATTGGGGGGTTTGGGATGTACATACTGCTTACGGGTATATTATTGCGTTTGCTGTCTCCGTGCTTCAGCAATCACGATATCAATATCCACTCCTACGCCATGTCCACGTGCCACCGAGCCCAGCCTGTGAGCATATCAGTGCCCATACATAACACTATCCCCCTACAACCTACGGTACAACCAGAAGGCCTAGATTCTTGATGTCAACAAATGCAGTCGGAACACATCGATCACGGACGGCTTAGTCATCCGCACTACCCAACACTGCTATCTGCATCCTGCACACAACGGTATAATCAATGTTAGCCATTATCGATGTCAACTTCTTGCTGTTCTTGAACTAAGTTTTGGAGTTCGACTAAGCGCGAGTTTAAGGGTACCCCGGTGTGCGGAATGTATTACTCCACCCTGTGAGAGCTTGATTCGTGTGGTTCTAGATGGGGATATGGGGTGTAGTTGTCGGGTACTGGGGATGAGGCTCGTGGGCTCGTAGGTTGCTTCCTTCAGTGAGTCAGGTAGTATTACAGCGGAATACCTCCCAACGTGACCAAAAAGAGGCATGGCATCGAACTCACGGAAAATTGGACAACCTGCTAAGCCGGGCAAAATAACAAATTGACATAATGTTGCTGGCAATATCACATTCGACTCATGGGGTATTTATGTAACTGCCTTTTCTATCCCGCACGCAGAGCAAATTTTCACCCACTGCTACAGCAACAAACCAGCGTCATCACCATGCCACAACCTCCATTATTACCAAATGTTAAGAACGAAAATGTCCGCAATGATTAGATTCGGAGAGCCTTACAGAAGCGACAACAAGGAGGTACTCCACATTCATTACCGCACCTGAGATATCGGGCTCGACTGATGCATGCACAGCACGCACCGAGATTTGCATCACCACACAATGTCTAAAAGGTTGGTTAAAAGCCAGTCTGACTACACGTTACGGAGTCTCGATAAAACATAGAGTCGCGTATATAACAGCGAACGTAAGTGTTACGCAGGGAATCTCTCAGCCAAGGATGGAACGAGTTAGTGTCGAGGTGGGTGGCAAGGTTGACGGAAGAGAGCCGGGTTGCAATGAGATTAGCGGGAATTAATAGAGTTGGCTACGGAAAGTATATTTTGAGCGGGATGTGTTCTTAGCATAGCGTGTATCGTGGGCTAGCCGAAGGTGCAAGGTTCTAAATCTTGTGGTAGGAACACAGCGGGGATAATGTATTCTGGGAAGCAGCGATGTGCTGTGCATACTTAACCATAATTGCAAGCATCCACCTTCTAGTGCCGTTACTCCCGCAAAACTCCGATCCGAACGACGTTTTGCTTGCTGCACAATTCCGACCCGGCTCGGGACGGCACGCTGCCACTAGCCCACCCGCACTTCCTACACTAAACCGAAAATAGCATGCGATCAGTAATGTAGCAATCGGTAGCCCCACACTCGGAACATTTAGACGGAGGATATCAACATTCCCTTCGGCTAGCGTGTAAAACTCTAACATTCCGCAACCTTGAGGTTGGGAGTCCAAGCCCAACCGGGGGAGTTTCTCATCTTGTGAAGGCTACAACGCTGAGGATATTCATTCCTTACGCGCGGAGTAGGGGTTCAGTAGTTACCCAGGAGGTCTGGCGGGGTAGGGTTACGGGTGTGGTTTTTTTCTGTAATGTTAGAATGTCTAGTATTCTCGGTGTTTTTTTGTTTTGTTTTATTCATACTGTATTCACTCTAATTAGAGTATGACAAAGTCTAGAAACACAACCTCCGCCTCCGGGCGAGCCGGTTAGATGGCGGAGCTCCCACCTACTACCCATCGTCAATACCAAAAACCCGCCTACATCTTCCCACTAAAACAGCGCGATAAGTCGACAACAACGATAGCAATTAGAAAACGGACGGCGGCAATCGATTCTGGACGTCGAATTGACCCCGGAGCGAGCGTCCCAGTACCAGCGAGACCGCAGGAGGAGGGCGCGGACCGGAATCCACACAGTTGAGTGGGTTCATGCGAAGGCTTGGCAGACAACACGATCGACCCGACGCGTCAACCAATGAGCGAGCGACGACGAGGACTACCCTGGACGAGGTGTGTGACTCACCGAAGTCATGACCGAAGTCAGAGTGACCGAGAGGAGAGGCCTGGACACGGGAGAAGCGGCGGACGGGAGGAGCGACGCTCCTATGGATATGGCGAAGGAGGTGGCGACGGCGGTGACATCCATCGCCACGGGGACAGCAGGCGAAGCCGCACTTGAGCCGATGGAGAGAAACGAGAACGGAAAGCGGAGAAGGAGTGAGGTCCCGGCGACCGCCTGGGCCCTCGGAGACTGGAGAAGCCGCATGGTGCGCGCGGCTCAGCAGCAAGCCCGCGAACTAGCACAGCTACACCGAACCATCACAAAAATGGCAAACATGCTGGAGACGCACACTGCACTGCAGGAGGCGCAGTGGCGAGGGATAAAATCGTGGTTGGAGGAAAAAGAGAAAAAGCGGGATGCATATCACCAGGATGACCTACTGTGGGGCGAGGGCATCACGGACATGGTCGCAAGAGCAGTGGCTGCTTCAGAACGGGGCCAGAAAGAGGAGAGGAGAGCGGACTCCGAGGGTGTCGGCCTGTATGCCTTGATACACGCAGACCTGACCCAGACAGGTGAACCGGAGAAGCTGGAAGAGCGCCAGCAGCTGCAGCCTGGACGGCAGCTCAAATCAATGCCGACACCGAAACCGAAACCGAAACCAAACCCAAACCTATACCCAAAGCTGAACCCAGCACCAGCACCAGCACCAGCACCAGCACCGTGGCCATCGCCGACATGGACGCCAAAAGCCACATTGGCGCCAAGAGGGGCGACATCAGCGCCGACACAGACACCAACCAGACGATGGGAGACGGTCCCACCACGAAACCAAAAGAAGCTGGCCAGCCCAGGCCCTGCACCGACGACAGGGTCGAGCATGGCAGACAGACGCCTAATCCTCAGGAGAGACGAAACTGTGCCACTCCCCAATAAAATGGACCAGGAAATTGGGTCAGGGATCAACAGAGCGCTCTTCCACCAGCAGGCCCCGGCCCACATCAGGATCATGAACGCAAGGAGGAATGTGAAGGGCCCGATCACGGCAATCACGCACCAGAATGCAACAGCGGAGATGGCTATGCAGTACCGCGACATCATCATCACGGCAGCGAGGACTGTCGACAGAGGAGTTGTGGATGTCGAAGAAAACGAGACCTGGGAAAGGCTGAAGATCCATGCAGTACCCCTCATGCGGTACATGGGAAAAGGCACAGAGGGCCTGCAGAAGATGCGAGAGGAATTTGAAGCGGAGAACAAGGGCATAGCGATCCCCACCCAGGTGCGATGGCTGGCGAACCCCGGCATCATCGGGGAGAGGAAGTAGAACTGAGAAATCGCCGCGTCATCGGTAGTCTTGGTCGTAAAGTGAAGCAGGCTGGCACAGAGCTTGATCAAGAAAGGCATCAAGGCTGCGGGAGGGTGGTACCGAGTCGAGGCGTTCACGAATGCGGGCCCAGACAGCATGTTTCAGCTCTGCTGTGGATGGGGCCACATTGAAACCAAGTGCGGCAGCAAGCCAAAGTGCGGCTACTGCTCCGGCAACCACCGTACGAGGGACCACAAATGCAATGTAGTGGGGTGTATGGCAAAGCAGGGATCACTCTGCGGCCACACGCTGGAAAAGTGCCCAAATTGCAAAGGAAATCATATTGCGTTCAGCAGCAGGTGCGCGAAGAAGAGCGAAGCCACCAAAGCGGCGCGGCAGAGCAGAATGACGGGAACAGCAGGACGGGCTCCCACGAGCGATGCTATGCACACGGCAACGGGGACGAACAGAGTGGTGCTTGGTCGTAGACCCAGGGGAGGAGCGGCAGCAGATGGGGGGGGTGAAGAAGAGGAGATGGCCGATGTTCAGGGAGAGGAGGCAACGGGGGAGGCAAGACACGTCTTGATGACTGAGACCGAGACTGCGACCACGGCCACGACCGCAACCGACACTGAAACCGAAACTGAAGCGGGAGCCCTGGCTACCAATAATTAGAGTTCTTCAGCATAACTGCGCGAGGTCATACGAGTGGACCATCGCGGCGCTGGAGACGGGAGTTGAACGCAGGGCGGACATAGTGTGCTTGCAAGAGCCACCGAGAGAAAGAGAAAGAGGAGGTGTCGGGATCAGCCATTCGGCATACGAAATAAGAAAAAGAAAAAGAGTTTGGACGGCCATACGGAGAGGGAGCGGCTTGGTGGTTGATGAGCGGACGGATTCGAGCAGAGGTGTGAACGAGGAGGTCATTGCTACCGACGTCAGGAGGAGGGGGGAGAGGATAACGAGCAGCGTCAACGTCTACGACCAGAAGAACATGCATTCGGGAGAGAGACCGGCGCGAAATCGGGCCTGGCGGAGAGTCATTTGGCAGGGGAGCACCGTCCTCGCTGGAGACTTTAACGCCCATAGCATACGATGGGACCCAAGATGCCAAGTGCAGCGCGATGCGGCGTTCTGGGAAGACGTGATTGACGAAAACCGACTGCAAATTGGAAACAATGGTGAAGCCACCCACCACAGGACAAGAGAACGTCATGAGGGCGAGTCGGTCATCGACCTGACGCTGGCGAATCGACCAATAACCAAATGGTCCATACTGGCCGACGACCACACCACAGGATCTGACCATGAGGTCATAGAGTGGGAGGTGGAAGTAGACAGGCAGGAGGAGGCGGGCCTTGAACGGGTAGTGGGGTGGAATATAGCCCCAACGACTGAGGAGGACGCGAAGGCAGCGGAGATGCTACAGACAGAGCTAGCGAAAGAGAGAGCTCACTTGGATGCAGAATGCACAGCAGACGAGGTGGAGCAAGAGGCCGCGTGGTGTCAGGAAGCAATGGGCAACGTTCTCGACGCCACAGCAAAGAAGATCAGGATCTGCGCCAAATCGAAGAGGTGGTGGAACGCCGACATCACGGAGAGAAGGAAGGCGGTCGGAAGGGATAAAGGGAGCAGACGGAATTCGGAAGAGGCCGCCAAGGCGAAGGCAGAACTCCAGAAGTTGATTCGACAGTCCAAAAGGAAAATGTGGAGCAAGTACTTGCAGAACCTGAGGGGGGCCGAGGTATGGAGAGCGGCGCGATACGCGAACCCTCGGGCAGGCATGACCGTGGAGTCCTTAACAGACAGGGAAGGCAAGCAAGTAAACACGTCACAGGAAAAGGAGGAGATGCTGAGGCGCGAGTCCTTTCCTCCGAATGACGACGACCAGTACTACGAAATACCTCCCGCAGGCAGCGCACACACACGCGTCACAGAGCAATCAGTTGAACGAGCCCTATTTTCTCAATCAGTAAAACAGGCACCGGGGCCTGACAAGCTGTCTTTCAGCGCCATACGGCTGCTCTGGAAGTGGGACAAAGAGAGGATCGTAAGGCTGACGAAGGCGGCCATTCGCACGGGAAGACACCCATCGGTATGGAAGCGGGCTAGCGGCGTGGTGATTCGCAAGCCTGGCAAAGACGACTACATGCAGCTGAAGGCCTATCGCTCAATATCGCTGTTGAGCTGCATGGGAAAAGTGGTCGAAAAAGTACTCGCTGAGCTGCTGTCAGATGAGGCCGAGAGAAGAGGACTACTGAGCGACAGACAATTCGGAAGCAGAAGAGGCCGGTCAGCCATCGACCCAGCGGCCATCATGACTGACAGAGCTCATGCAGCCTGGAAAGGCGGCCACATAGCAGGCGTGCTTCTCATCGACATTAAAGCAGCCTTCCCAAGCATGGTAAAAGGAAGGCTAGTCAACCTAATGAAGGTCAGGAAAATGGATGGAGACTTTATACGATGGACAGAGAGCTTTCTCTCGGAAAGCACAGTGGAGATGATAATCGAGGGCAACGCCATGGAGACATCTGCTGGAACCTGGGGTCCCACAGGGCTCACCGTTGTCACCGATCCTCTTCGCAATCTACACCTCAGGACTGATCAAATGGCTCGAAGAGTCACTATCAGAAGCCGAAGGGCTGTCCTTTGTAGACGACCTCGGCTGGGTGGTGACCGGGAGCGATGTCAACCATGTAGTCTCGATACTTGAGAGATGTGCAGCACGGAGCATCGAATGGGCAAGCAAACAAGGGCTACAGTTCGACACGGCAAAGACGGAGGCGGCTCTATTCACCTGCAAACGAGGCCACAGGAAGCACCTCCGGCCAAAACTGACAGCAAAGATAAGAGTCGGCAGTGGGGTCATACGATTCAATACACAGGCGACACATTGGTTGGGCGTCTGGATGGACGCACATCCAATGTTCAAGGAGCAGCACAACCGATGCATGAAGAAAGCCAGGGCAGCAGAAGCGAGACTCCGAACCCTGACCACAACATACGGCATTGTTCCTGAGAGCCTAAGGGCCGTCCAGGTGGCGTGCGTCCAAGCGGTCGCACTGTATGGGAGTGAGCTCTGGTGGGATCCCAAAGAAGCGGGCAGGCGGAATGACCTCCAACTCCTCCTCAATCGACAAGCCAGGTCCATCCTGTGCGCGCTGCCCACTACTCCACGGGGTGCACTTATGAGAGAGTCAGGGCTTACACCCGCGCCTGTAGTCTTAGACTCCAAACAGCAGCGATTCGCAGCGAGACTAGCAGACGCATGCAGCGGCAAGCGGAAAGAGTTCCACCGAAACCCCTCCTCCGGTGCACCGATATGCAGAGTAGTCAAGGAAGAGCATGAGCACGGCCGAACAACCGAAGGCATGATGTGGCCGGCCCCAGGCGATGAATCAGTGGTCAGGTCCAACATACTGGATGACACCGCCGCTGCCAAGAGAACGGCGCAGTGCTGGGCGAGAGAGAAAGAAGCCAAAATAGGAGCGGGGGTCTGGATGTGGTGGACAGATGGATCGCCCTCAGATGATGGCCGAGTGGGGGCCGCAGAAGTGTGCAAACATGGAAATCAATGGAGGTCCCGCCGCAGTTTTCTGGGCACTGGGCGCATGGAGGTCTTCGACACCGAGCTGTGGGCGCTTGGACTTGCACTTGGTGAGACGATCGAGAAGAGAGACACATTGCAAAGGCATGGAGTGAAGACGGTGGCTATCTTCAGCGACTCGCAGACCGCAATTCGACGAGCGGCAAACCTTCAGCCGGCCCTGGGGCAGCGATTAGCGAGGCGGACCAATCGGAAAGTCCGGCCACTCCTCGCCGACGGCATTGCAACCGAGACTCACTGGGTCCCGGGACACTGCGGCATCCCTGGAAACGAAGAGGCGGACCGTCAGGCAAACCTACCCCGAGACTCCAGCGGAGACACGGTGATAGAGCTGCCATACACTTTGGCCTCGAATAGAGCTAGGCGAATCTCCGAGGGGAGGTCAGCAGCCCAGGCAAAGTGGGAGGCCGACAAGTGCAGTAAGCAATTCAGCTACAGACTCAAGGGCAAGACGGGGACCAAGAGACCCGTTCCGATGACAAGCGTGAAGTCGCTGGCTACCAGGTTCTACAGACTGAAGTGCGGGCATGCACCCACTGGAGTATACCTGAAACGGTTCGGCCACCGAGAGGACGACAAATCCTGGTGGTGCGGCGGCGGAGGCAGGACGGCCCAGATGCTGGAGCACCTCTTCCGCCACTGCAGCCGGTGGAGAGACCAGCAACAGGCACTATGGAAGGCGGTGGGAAATGCGACGGGGTGGAAAGCGGGCAGATGCAGACACGTGCAGATCTCTGAGCTGTTTTCCGTGGAAGAGTGCGACCAAGCGGTGATGGACTTCCTGGCGGCTACTGAAGTCGGGAAGT
>Ga0307514_10000362_pt1 | contig 104354 bp, 110 predicted proteins | sample 16_EM_MG_FD_203088 | JGI IMG/M metagenome (GOLD analysis project Ga0307514, IMG submission 203088) | Populus trichocarpa ectomycorrhiza microbial communities from riparian zone in the Pacific Northwest, United States - 16_EM | ecosystem: Host-associated > Plants > Roots > Unclassified... | reverse complement strand
ATTAAAAGGGCAGGTCATTTGGGATCTGAGTTTAAGTGGTAGGTACTTGCCACAATCAGCCACTCAGCCACAGAATTACGACCAATCAGAATCGAAAAAGACACATGTCGTGTCCTTATATGAATAACATGCAACACACTGAACTACAGTTCCGCAGCCCTCGAACCTTATGGATGGCAATTCTTAATCCTAGTCTGGACAAGCATGATAGTATCAGATATTCCGTACGTATAGAGTGCCATACTAGTACTCTTTCTTATCTTGATACTTTCTTTGGATCGCGGCTCGGTAAAAATGGTGTTAGTACTGGTTATAGCCATGTCTGGTGTCATCTCTAGATAGGCGGCCACTTGCCCTTGCACGCTTAGAAACAGCGAAATACTACCAGCAGTACAGTTTATAGTAGTGGGCGTTTCGGTTACAAAAGCTGGCGCGCTGCTCATTGCATCAATTCCGTTTTTTTTTTATTGCGCTCCCGGAAGTAGCGCACGGCATCTTCCCATCCAGAACTCGCAACTCCGTCGCTTTAAGATGTTGAACGAAACGGTCTAGCCGTTTTCTCGTCTTTTCGTCAATAACGCCAGGCACAAAATCCGGATTGTCATCCTCGTTTTCCTTGGCATCACTATTCCCTTCCTGAGATTCTCCGGAATCCGACTTATAGATCTCCTCAAGACTCTCCAGTCGCTTTGACTATCTCTTCAAAAGTCATTTTGCGCTTAAAGCCTGTCAATGAGTAATGTAAACACGGGCTAGACTGTTCGTCACAATAGTGTATGCCGCAGGCGCAGGGCGGAGGGAGAGAAGTATTCGCAGTATAGAGATACTAAGCGTATTCGAAAAACAAAGCTGTTTCTCAGCGTTGCTTGAGGTGAAGAAGTATGTTTCTTGTGTATCTGTCAAAATGGACAAAAATCATCGCACTCACAATACGAAGGAATGAACAGTTTAAGTTATCTCATGCATGGCCTAATTGAATCGTCATGTGGTAAGCAGCGTCGCCAGCGTTCAGTATTGAAAACAGCGGGTACGCCGTATGAAGCTAAGAAGCAAAGCTGTACATGTACTCCATTGACAGATAGAACAGCATAAAGTGGTCGACGAACTACCGTGGCAGGCTGAAACTGGGAACCGCAGGTCGGATGGAACACAAAAACAAGCAATCGTCAATAATTATTAAGCTCTCCACCAACTCCACCAAACTCCGGTTATCCGTAGCATAAAAAACAAGCAATCATGAATACGTTCTCCTCCTACCTCTTCCATCCATCAAACTCCAGTTTATCCATCCCTTCAAACCCCAGTCACTTTCTCATGACAACATCGTGTCCGAATCCTGCCACCGGCATATAGCCTCTATACATTGCTGTCATTGTAGCCCGCTCGCTCCTGGCGGTCGTACAAAATGCTAGAAAATGGTATATCGATGTAAACGATTTCCCTAACGCGGAGTCATCGGTGAAATAGTCATCATCCAGCTGGCAAATCTCATCCTCTGTGATGCTAGTCCATACAGACTCCGACCAGAATCTATCAGTCAATGCGTTCGTGTCAACGGTTCTTCCGAAGTTTTCACCGTGGCGTGTTTAAAAATGTTTTACGTAGGATCTGTAGGCGCGCTTGAAGTAGTTGCTTTTGAGAACAATGTTCCCAAACGGGAACAGTGATTCGGACGAAGGTGCCCCACGAGATGAGGAGCATGTAGCCAAAAATAAGCACCTCAATCACCTCTCCAATCTCACCACTGCCACTACGTTTTTGCGGTGCCCAACCCACAACCAACACCTCCTGTGCTTTCAAGCAATCTCCACTCTTCTCGCTCGAGCAGTGTTCCCAAGCGGCCAAATGGGCGCGGCTTGACCACGAGCATTCATCCTAATAGATACCCTTGGCATTTACAAATACCGCCGGCATTCACAGGCATTTATTGATACCGCCAACATTTGTAATTACTGCCAGAATTCATAAATACCGCCGGCGTCCACAGACATTCGCAAATACCACCGGCATTTGTAGGTAAAGCCGGGCCGCTGGCGGCTTTTTAGAGTACCCGCCGGATTTAGCCCGTTTGTGGCCGGTAAATCGTCGGGCGGTTGGCCGGGCCGTTTGGGAACACTGCGCTCGAGCCGGTTCCGCCGTTGTCGACACCCACCACCTCCTGTGCTCCTGAGTGACCTCCACTCCCCTTGCTCTCCAAGACATACCAAAATCTGTCTGCCAGGCCGCCCTTAAGGTTTGGGGGTGTAACGAATTCCGTCCCGTTTGTCAAGGTCCCAACGACGTATACCAGCTCACGGCAGACTAAGATGAAGGGAAACAGTCCAGCAGTGTTCATTAGCTTCCGATACAACTCAACAAGGTTTGCGTAATACAACACGTGAATGGACAATTTCCGGACGGTAGTCTGTGAGATCCAGACCAAAATGGCTACGAGCCTACATAACTGTCAATAAGCAAACACAAATAGCAATACCTACCTCACCCCTCCGTTCAGACTATTTCCGACTCTATCCACGCCAACGCCAGCTTTCCGGAGGCTCGCCAGCCCGATATAATATAGCTGACAGATACACAATTCGTAGTACAAAGATATAGATCTGCGGATCACCGGCCGTCCGGGTTTGAAAATACTAGGAGCCCTTAAAAGACAACACGGTTGTACCGAAGTAGTGCGGGGAAGAAGCAGGCGGGAATCGGAGGAGCAAAAAATAAAATGCGGACGACGCGGCTCGGCTAGTTAAAGAAAGAAAGAGGGTTTAGTAGCCCTCGAATGAAGTGGTGCTTAGCGGGAAAGCATACATCGTAGTTGCGGCCTTGGTTGATAGCGAAGGCGAAGTGGAGAGAAAGTGAGAAGGATGTGGCACGATGGGGTGGTGCGGAAGTTTCTATCGTTGTAATAGCACTCGTAGAAGTAAGAGGTAACACCACTCAACTGCCCTTATCATCACATCTCACTCAAACAGGCCTATAAACACAACATATTCAAACACAGTTGCAGCTATTGTACAAAAGTAGCCCATACTCGCACTGACTAGATCGCTAGCCATCATAAAAAACAAAAGAAAAAATACAAGTAACTCATAGCAAAACTTTCAAAACAGGCAAGATACAGCAACCCTCCAGCCCAGCCCACGCAAACTAAACAAAATAAGAAACAAACAGAATAAAAATCAATGATTTAAGCCTCACCAAATAAACCCCCAAGCTTTGCTCCCCTTGTTAGGCGAGCGTTTTCCGCCTTCTGCTTCAACACCAGCTCTCTCGCTTCTATTCTAGCTTCATGCTGTGACTTCCTTACTGGACGAGCTTTATCCCCCTTCTCCTTTAACGCCTGCTCTTTCGCAGTGCTAGTAGCATGCTGCTTTTTATCCAACTCCTTCGGCGAAGCCGATGGTTCTCTCGTCACTCCTGGGTCCGTCGAAGACTCAGTAATCGAAGTGTGTACTCTCTCAGGAAATTCGCCTGTTACTGGATCTCGGAAGTAGATAGTTCCGTGAATCTCCTTGAAATCAACCCGGGATAGAATTGGAGGAGCGGCTTGGGGTGACATTTCTGGCACCATGTTTTGAACTGGCCCTGGAAAACTAGGTGCTGGAAGCTGAAGTGCGGGAATTTGAGGATGCAAGGGAGATGGAAGTGGAGGATAAAACTTCCCCGGCGGTAGAACTCGAGCCCCCGCCAGTTGCTGATGCTCGGTTTGCCATTGGTACTGCCCACGATCTTGCTGATAAGTTGAACTAGTATACGGCGCCGGGTGGATATATGATGTTGGTTCCCGGCTCTCCCACTGAAGCGGAAGATGACCTGACGCATAAGTTGGACGTTGATTCCAATCTGCTATATGTTGTGGCTGTGTTTGAGAGTAAACTGGAGTCTGAAGCTGACTGTTTTGTTCTACCCAGCCCTGTTGCGGTATATGCTCTTGATAAAGCAATGGGCCAGTTGGGTGCGTTTGGCCGTGCTGTTGCATGTGATGGCCTGGAACCTGGTACTCCTCTTGCAGCCATTGATTGTACTGTGCACGCTGTGCCGGGGGCGGGGCCGAAGCTTGATCAACGGGCCATGCTGGGCTAAGGTTCCGCGGGGCTGGTTTCGGGTATCGCGTCCGCTGGTACCTTTGCAAGAAAGTCTGGGGTGGTACTGGAGGTTTCTGTAGTCTTGGAGCTTGGTATTTGTTAGGTATATGCGGTCGTGGTGGAAATAAACGTGGGTGCTGCAATTGATCGGGCTGAAACATTGGAGGTTGCTGTATCTGAAAACGCGGGTCCACTGGAGCATGCTGCTCCATCAAAACATGAGAAGGTTGCATTGGAGCTCCACCATCGAAATGACTTTGCGTTGCACCAGGATACTATTCTGGGCTTTGCTGTGGTATTTCGAGATGTACTGCGTTGGTAATAATTAGCTGGCGGTAGGTACAATATAGACGGGGCTGGAACTCACAGCCAATAGAGGTATACTCCGATATCGCGGTCAAAAGAAGGGACCGGTCCCCGCAGTTATTTCGAGGCTCAGGACAGGACCTGTGACTCATAGCAGGGGAAGCCAGACTAGATTGAACTAGAGAATCCGATCTTCCTCCGACAGTCTGGGCCTTTCTTTCTGCTGAAACGACGGTTGGATAATCAGCCAGGCCGGAAAAGAGTATTTCCTCAGTTGAAGGGCACTTGTCGGGAAGTCCTATATCGGACTCATGACTTGTACCCGCCGAAGGGGAAGTTGGAATACTTGGTGATTCAGCGGTCGGAGAGAGTGGTTCTCCTTCGTCCGTTTCTTCCGTCGAGGAGGTGGGTGGGTCAGACCGTGCAGGATACACTGGCTGGTAATTCTGAGTTGGAAATAGATTTGTGTCTTGGGGTGCTGTAACCTGTAGCTGCACTGGATTCTGGTATTTCTGTTCGGGTGGAACATTAGACAGATAATTTTGTTTTTGTTCCGTTAGATCATGCACCGGGCCTTGAGGTTCTAGTGGCTGATAAGTGATCAGATCTTGTTGCGCTTCTCCCAACTGTAGCAGTCTAGGATCGTGGGAGAATCGACAACGTTCCCTAAGAGTACACCCGCCCAAAAGGAAGTTCCGGCACGGGTGACAGTACCCACAGTCTGTAGAGGCTGAACACCCGTGAAAGAGAAAGTATGGGCAAATTTCCAGAAGTTCAAGCCCTATGGGGAGTGCATCAGGGGGAGTTGGAAGTTGTTTTGTTGAATCGTGCTCTGGGTCTTGTAGCCGACGAGAATTCAAATCATGTTTCACTACCTCCAGGCGTGGCAATATGGGATCATGGGATAATCGACAAGCTTCCCCAAAAGCGCATTTGCTTGTGAAAAAGTACTTGCATGGATGACAGAACCGACAGTCCGGGGAAAAGGTACATCCGTCGGTGATGAAGTAAGGGCAGATGACTAAAAGCCGACTCTCTGCATTCCTAACACTATCCATAGGCACTGAGCTTGCATCTTGCTCATGCAAAGACAAAGATAGTTGAGGAACAGAAATGGGTGGACACGACTGAGGTGGTTGGAGTCGTGGGGGGTTGCCCACGTCGTGGGAATACTTGCACCTTGCTCCCCAACGACGGCACCTGCCTGTTCTAACGAAATACCAGCAAATGCCTTTTGGGAATTCAAGTTTGGAACTAACAGGCTTCTGAACCGCGCCGCCAGTAGCAGGAAGGGCCAGCGTTGACTGGTCTCGATTGTGGGATTCGACAGAGGGAGATGAAGGCTTCTCCTGGTGAGATAATTGTATCTCCGGTACAGGTTCTGGCAATGACTTCGATGGCGCGAGTTCTCGTTTAGGTTCTCCAGCTTCTCGCTTCCCCAATGGCACGATTGCAGTGCCCAAGTTAGAGTCCTTTTCGAGAGTAGCCTTGATCCACATAGTTAGCCAAGTTCTCAGTTTGGATAAGTATCTACGTAATATACGTACGGCAGAAGGTGAAGGTGGTTTTGCCGATGGAGTGCTGAAAGGATCCGGTGCTAGATCATTCGCTGGTTCCGATGATTTGACGGTATCAAAGCTTGATGGAGGATCATTTGTTGGTTCATGGGCTCCATCTTCTTTTATCGGAATATTCACCTGGTCCATAGGTCAGTAAGTTCACAAGCGTGGTTCAGAGAACCTTCAACACGCACCGTATTGTCCGCAATATTTTCATCAACCTGAGAATTACGTTTTGCAATAGCCACGGCAGAGTTAATCCATACAGAACCTGAACTGGTTGAACGGATCGGAGTATCCAAAGCCCTACCCAAGGTTATCTTCATCCGCCTTTCCTGTTCTTTCTTCTCCCTCTTCTTTGCCTCTCTCTCCTCCGCCTTCCGCAGTTCCTCGGCTCGTTCTTCAGCCCGTTTTGCTGCTCTTGCAGCCTTCTTTGCTTTCTTTCTCATCTTCCCATCCACCTTCTCGGTTTGCCTCTGTGATTCGATATCTTTCTTGTCCCCACCTCTGGACCCCAGCTCTCCAGCAAACTGTTGGGATTCATCGACAGACTTATCTTCGTCTATTAGCTCCGGATCTCCCTCCATATGTTGAGGTTTATCGGCAGGTTCTTTGTCTCCATCTTTCAATTCTGACGCTCCATCGAGATGTTGAGTTTCATCAAGCTCTCCTTCGCCGCCCTGGCCACTGGATCGCGCTACCGCCTGAGCTGCAGAATTTCTACCTCCTTCTACCTTTCGGCTAAGTTGATCCAAAGCTTCATTCCAAAGCTGCGCTTCATTTTCACCTCCTTCTACATTTCGGCTAAGTTGGTCCAAAGCTTCATTCCAAAGCTGCGCTTCAGCAAGGATATGACTAAGAGAACTACCGGAAGCCTCGGAGCCTAGGATAGAGCCTGGATTGGTCGGCGGGACAGGCTGATCTTCTGTCATTCCTCCAGGTGGGGACTCTGGCGAAGGCGCACATGAAGAAGCACCCACCAATGTGCAGGTGGAGGTATCCGAGGCACGTGAATCCGGTCTGTCAATTTCCATTCTGCCATTTGAGCCTGTGCTTCTGAACTCCTCCGGTGATGGCGGCGGCGGCGGCGGCGGTGATGTTGGTGAATCCTTCTTAGCAGTCCGGATTGCTTTCTGTCTTTCCCTCTTCTCTTTCCTTTTCTGAGCTCTCTTAGGGTCGATCGGTCTCGTTGGCTCGCTTTCCCTAACCGCACCCGCAAACATATCAAGCTCCAACTTGTCCAGGCCCAGATACTGATGTATTTCAGACATGTGGCTTATCCTGCCGTTGTGTTGCAACAGTTCATCCATTAAACGCACCAAATCCTCCCTATTTAGTTCGCCGGCAACAACTACCATTTAGGTAAGCATTAGACAATTGCAATAAAGGCTTCTGTCTCAAGAACGTACCTCGTTTCTTAATGTTCCTCACAATAACTTCCCGCAAAAACTGATCCGTCTTGTCCTCCTCCTTCGCAATTTCCCCTATACTTTGATCAAGATCCTCGAGTACCTCCTTGATCTTCTTCTCCGCTTTCCCCGGTATTGGTAAGCCAACCGGGCCCGTAATCTCGACTGTTTGGCTAATACTGTCTACGACGATTCCGCTTTCCCCAAGGGTACGTTTGAGATTTTCGAGATCTTGATCACTGCTGGCAACTATAGAAGGTGTCAGCATAAGTCAATCACAACAAATTGATCCGGGAAAATACATTGGTTTTTGATGTCCTTTTCCCTTTGATTTTCAAAATTCTTCAAAAGCTCTCCCAATTCCGATAGACGCTCCCCGTACCTGGGGTCCTTATCCGGCGACGACGTAACTAGTTCATCGAATCGCTTCCGAAACACTTGCCCCTCCTTTTGCCCCCACAACCTTTTCTCCACCGTCATTTTCCTGTCCATTGCCATCTTGTGGCCTCGAAGCAATGCCTCCGCATCATTCACAAGCCCCTTATCAAGCAGTATTCGGACATCCTTCCTAGCCCCGGCGTCCATATGCTGCATTATCCTGCCCCGCTCAGCTTGTTTCAGACTTGAACTTGGTGTGGGGTCCTTGACAAGCCAGACATACGGCATGTGTGCGATTTCGTCTTCCGGGCGAACATTGTGCTGGCCATTCCATTCCGGACCGAACAATCGCTGCTGTTGGAGAGATTTTGGAGGGGGGGGAAGCTGCTTCGAGGGAAGCGGACTGCGAGGGAACGGAGCATCATCGTAGTTGAAGAAATTGAGTATAGACATGTCCAAGTTGATAGGTTTTTTACCTTTTGCCCAAGACTTCCAACCACCGGGTAGGTTTGATAGTCCACCCTTCTCAGCCTGGGGAGTGGTAGGTGGAAGAGGGACAGTCTGCCTAAGTTCTTTCGTTTGCGATTTCCTATTTTTAACATCCGATCTTCCCTTCACTTCTCTGGCGGTATAAGAAGGTGGTGGATCCGACTTGGCGTCGTATTCAGCGTGCTTGGTTCCTTTCTCGGTGGTACGAGGTTTCTCGATCTTCAACTCGGCGTTCTCTTTGTTGTCGATTGATGCATCTCCCAAATGAGTAACATCCTTCTTTAAATCCATTCCGGGTTTGTTCGAATGCTTCCACTCAATAGATGATAGCGAAACCTTCGGATTGACAACAGCAGCGGGAGCATTGGATTTGGTATTCTCCATAGCAATAAACTAAAAGTAGTATTCGTACTTGTATAGAGTGTAACAAAATGTCCCAGGAAGACTCGAGATGATGAGCAAAAGTGTAGCAAAATCTTAGAGCAAAGTGTCGGCGGTTGTCGATGTAAATGGCGGAAGGTGGAGGTGAAAGGGTGAGGAAAGGGTGAAAGTAGTGGACGAACCATGTGGTGTCACTTACAACGGCATTACGTTCGTCTACCTCCTTCGCAAGCTCTGTCGGTTTTGGGACCGAGCTTGCCTACCTATGAAAACTCTGGGTACTAGAGCAAACAGCATAAACTATGCGAGACAAGCAATTAGAAATTAATTGATGGTTGTAAGTTTATTAAGATTCGATAAGTGAACACTCCCAACCGATTATGCTTAAAGATTTAACTCAAGGCGGTGATTTCAGAAGGCTCTGGTTTGCTCAACCAGTCACAAATACTCACTCGCAATGGCTATTGTCACCCTCAGGAAGCCGGACATGCCTGCGCGAAGAATAGAGCAGCCACCCCAAGTTTTTTAACACTAAGAGTCTAATCACTACTGTCATTCCAAATGCTCACCTACAACAACACAATCCATTATGCAGCAACCCCTTTCTCTCAACCCAATTACTAACGCAGCCCTTCGTTCTTTCACCTGTTTCCAAGAGCAATTGGTTCATTTCATCTTCTATCTCTATAGCTCTACTACTCGGAACTGGCCAAGGCAAAACAGCGGAGCACACCACTTTCTAGAACTCAAACCGCATTCTCTCCTAGATGCTCCCGACTACGTTTTCCCTTCCAGGCTCCCCGCCAGCGCCAAAGTTTTCTCCTCTCCAACGCTCTAGTGCGCTGTCCGCACACTTCCGCTTATAGTCCGCATGTTTTATGGGAAGAGGGAGAATGGTCCGTCAGAACCCTTCACCTGAATAATATAGAAACGACAAAGAGAAGTATACATAACTGTCTCATCCACCAGCCTCGAGCTTATGAACCACCAGTCAGGTACAAGATATTTTAGGATTATGCAAAATTCTCAACACTGCATCATTAACGAGCACAAAACAGAAACAAACCCAATCTAATCGCACCCTATTGCCCTACCTTTGTCTGATCAACTGTGGCAGAGTTCGATATGTACTACATGCGCGCGCCGATGTCATCAGTGGCTGAGGGGCTGAGTCTTCATCCCCGTCATACTTCACGCCACACTTTGCCTTCTTTCCGCGCTTATTGTTTAAGATTTTCTCGGCGATACCCCACCGCAACTAGCCAAAGCCTTCACCAAACGTCACTGCATCACCCCACCCTGTTGCCGCTGGGCTGCTTTCGCACTACTCTTCCTCCGCTATAGAGGGGTAACAACGTTGGCACAGAATCTGGAAAACAATGAACTTAAGATTTCGAGAAACATTTGCCTCCTAGATGTTTGTTACAAATACAGATCTTGCTGTCTTGCTGGAGTTTAGTTTAGCAAAAGTGACAGACAAAGTATATGCCTGGAATAAATCACAGTTTTAGGGCCATCTGAGCTCGTAACCGAACCTTTAAACTTTGGGCCGTGTTCCCAATCTTGAACCTTTATAGTATTTTCAAACATGGCTAGCAACTGAACGGGCCTAAGCTTGACCTAAACCGGTTGAGCACCAGCAGGAATACGTGGGAATTTGAAGACCAGATACCGCCGGGGATTTGCGCATATTCTTCCGCCAATCACCACCAGCAGACTCCTCCGCCGTCGCCACCGCCACCATCGTCATCAGTATCTCCCCGCTTCTGTCCGCATCTTCTTGCATCTCGCCGCTTTACATTCCATCCATGCTTTCTCGGAGTGTAAACAGACACTGCGCGCTTTCGCATCTTGTCACCCTTCCAAACGTTAAGCCAGCCTTTTCCATCCATAGTCTCAGACCTCATACTATTCTACCCAGAGTTACACCTCCAATAGGAAGACATCACATCACAATCACAAGAAAACGCCCTACTCTTAACCCCAAACATCTTTTCCATATCAATTCCTCTATCTACCCCCCTCCACAGAAGTCTCAAAATCAAGAAGGGCATATCATCGTTAAACCGCACAAAAAAACCAAATTCCCATAAGGTGTACACAGTAAAAGCTCCCCAAACCCCTAAGCCTCCAAACCGACATTTAAAAGAATACAAAGAGTGAATACAAAAAAAAAACCGAGTATATCCTTCCCCTATATCATTCTCCCCTCGACCCTCGTTGCATCAGCAGGTGGCGAACTCAACCTCTCCACCCTCAGCGGCCTGCCCACGCTTTCGGGACTCTCCAACCCTGGTTCCCTCCTGCTGCGCTCCCCCATATCCACACTCGCTCTATTATCCTGCTGCTTAGGCTGCTGTTGTTGCTGTTGCTGCTGTTGCTGTGGCCAAGCCCGTGGATGTTCGGGCGGGAACGTTCCCGAGCGCTGAGTTTGCGGGAGGAGCTCAATTCCCTGGCTGTGCTGGGCATCTGTATACGTTCCCGCTCCCTGAATTCCCGATACCCCTCGTTTGCGACTTGTCCCCTTCCCGTCGCTTTCGAGCGAATCTGCAGATGCCGAGTGCCCTTCTTCCAGTGTTCGGAGGTTATACGGGGTGTAATCGAGTTGTGTGACAACATCATCGTGGGCTTCTGTGCCCCATGTGCGTTGATCGTACGCACGGCCTTTTTTCTGGTAATCACTGAGGCTGGGGAAGTACTGGCGGTACGCGACCCAGGCTGTTACTAGGCCGAGCATGGAGCCGGTGATGACGTCAAAGGGGTGGTGGCGGGCGTCCATGATTCTTGATACGGCGATGAGGGCGGCGGCAAGGAGCGGAACAAGGACGATGAAGGTTTTCCATACCTCGCCGCGGTTGTCCATGATGTGTAGCTTTCCAGCGAGGAAGAGAGAGAGGTAGCCTAGGCCTGCGAAGCCAGCTGTTGGGTATTAGTGAGCTGAAGGGAGCGGGGGAAAGGGGAAAGGTATACTCGAGGAGTGGCCGGAGGGAAAGGATTTGAACCCGTCTTTTATGACGGTTGGATCACCCGTGCAGTTTTTAGGGTCGAAGAGCCCCCATACGGCTCTGTTGACCGCCTTCGCCGGTGGTACACACCTATCATTCATCAGCTGTGTTTGAGGGTGTGTGGGGGGTTGGCCATACCGCGCGATGACGTCCGGGCGAGGCTTCCCTGTAGCATTCTTTAGCGCGCCAGTGACGCAGATGGCGCCCGCGACGCTGAGGCCTAAGCCAAGGATCCCGCAGTTCATCTGCCACAGGCGCATTTTAATTGTCCACGGTCCACCCATAATGCGGGCGCGGTTCGGTGCCGGCTTGTGGTGCGAGAACATCCCGTCGATCAGCATGGTCCAGGCGATGATGCAGAGCATCGGGAAGAGACAAGATATGAGGCCAGCGATGAAGGGCGAGATGCGCTCGGGGTCCGCGTAGGGGTATTGTAGAGACTCGTTGGTGAGGGAGAAGTGTTGCTTGAATGGTTCTGCTCGGTCGAGAGCGGAGAAGCCGAGGATGAGAACACTGCAATAGACGGTCAGTTTGGGAGAGTGGGAGAGGAGGAGCAGGCGGGAGAGAGGTACACTATTATCACGTAGTCGAAGACATAACTGTTGCGGTGGTTAGGACGAGCTATCGGCGGGAGAAGGAGTAAACGAACGATAACAAAGTGCGATTCCTCCAACCCGCAAGTACATTTGCCATGATGATGGTAATGGGTATTGTAGGAAGAAGACTGTTGATAATGGCGATTCCTGCTCAGCCGAACGGACCCTCACACCTTCTCGCTGAAGATGGTTGTCGCGTGCGAGATTGTCGCTCCCGAAGTAATGGAATAATGGAAGTGCGATACGATGATCGATGGCGTCCTGTATTGCAATGTATCACTCTATCGTACAGTGGAAGGATGAGAACGCCGTCGGCGGTGATGTCTTGTCTTGGGGTATGTTGTCTTGTCTTGGGGTGTCGAGTCGTTCGTTTCCATCAAAGAAGTACTAGGTAAGCAACCGTTTTCCTCGGCGGGGGGTCCAAAAAAAGAACAACGCTAAGGCATAGCAACCTGTCCGTAGCTGAGCATTCATCAAATTTGTCCAGAGAGATACGCGACACGAATTTTTCATGTCTTCTTTTCTTCCCCTCGATTTGCGAATCGCAAACGAATCTTTGGGATGGCAGAATCGCTGCCTCAATGGCAAAGTACGAGATGAAGGCCTTGCTAAGATTGATTGCACGGAGATTGCTGCCGCTACGATCCGAGCGAAAACTACGCCAAAAGCACATGCAGTGCGGAAATTTCCGCTGCGAGCCAACTGCGATATCGTACCTTGCGACAGTCAATCGAGCATTTAAACCTCGAGACATTTTCATGTTCCAAAGCGCTCGCTTCTATGGTGCAGCTTTTGGGAGCATCAGTACTCAATATTAGAGTAATTATGCAGAGCACGGTTGTAGGGCCCCAGGTCACTGAAAGCGCTAGGGCCGCGTCAGCTCTGACGATCGTTTTAAGTGGTGCGTTTCATGCAGAGTGGCGCTAGGTTCGGCGGGAAGCCAGGTCACATGACCGATACAGTTTCTGCGGGTGATGATTTGTGAGTATAGCACTCAGTCATCCGAGCACTGTCAAACGACGGGAGCGGTAGCAAATTGTAGTGCATTACTTGTTAGAATAAACGATGCAGGGAGAAGGAGTGTGCAGCCTCCCGTGACTAGGTATCCAGCCCGATGCAGCGTGCCGTATACCCGCAAAACACGAAAAGCAAGTCGATTAGTTTCGTCCAGCGCTTAAGCGACGAGTTTGTGGAACCGCGAGCTTGAAGCCGTAGATAGTTGGTAATTCCCTCATTCGTTGCTCGTAGGAGAGCTTACGCGGTCCTACTCAAACGGAATTAGACGGAGTCAACGAGTGACGGACCATGACTTCTCCCTTGCTTCACTCGCTGTAGATTTTAATCCTCAGGTAAGGAAAGATTACAAAAAGCAAGCAGTCCCGAGTAGATCCGAACTGCGACCTCTAAATATACATGGATGGTACCGTGTGCGTGTAAAGTAATCGACTCGTGACAGCACTGACGTGCGTAAACCATGGGAGCGTTCGAATCCATGGCCTAGTCACTTAGCCGTAAGTCTTCATACACGATGCCCCTAGTGCCTCGAGATGGTGCTTCCGTTCCAACCAAGACGGTAGGGTTTAACGTGTGAAAATCCTGATTTGAGGTCCACATGTGGAACTGTTCAGTTAGTGGAGAAGGATGTCGAATGACATTACGCCACCTATCAACCTATTCCATGTCCCTCAAAAAGTCTCGATACCGCCACGCCGACGCATGCTAGACATTTGTTCACACTATCTACTACGGCATAAGGCGGACAAAATCCTAGAGATATCTTGATTCCTAGAACTTGACAGGTATTGCCGAAAACCCTGAAGTGTCTTAAGTGTATTCACACTAAAGTACTCTAGCTTCTTCCAAAACAGACCTCTTTGGCCTCAAGCGCTGATTCTTCAACCATTCTTGTGGATACACCTGTTCTCCTACGCCCTCTCATCCTGTTCTTTGACATCTGGCTACTAAATCTGCTGTTTAACCAGAACAAGGCTATCAGAGCGCGGACGTATGTATATGGTGGAACCTATCTATACAAGTCACGTTTGTCATTCAGCAACACCGCAGCGCCGAAAACCGATCTCCCGTGTGTAAGTTCCAGTTCCAGAGATGCCAGAATATCATATCTAATTGCCAACACTACGTATGACCGACGAGGGGGACTAGGTCGGGTTCCGGCTTAACTACGGGTCATTGGACGTAACGCACTGAAAGACATGCTCGGGTGAAAAGGTAGATACAGCACTGCTTTTCACCACCACCACCCTGTTTCCCCCGCACCTTCCTCTTTCTCACTACATCCATCTTAAACCCCCCTATCCAAACGGATCCAAAACCAACTTAACCCCACTAACACCCCCCTCCAGTCTCCTCAAAGCGCTCTCCGCCTTCTCCAGCCCACCCTCCACCATCTCCACCCGTCCAAGCTTCAACCCGCCCCCCTTCACCCCCTCCTCAAGCCACTCCCAATAAAACCACCTCGTAAACTCCGCCAACTCCGGCTTCAGAAAGTCATCCAAATACTGGACAAACCTCCCTTCCACTCCCTCGGGAAACTTTACTCCGAATGCCCCCTTCGCTGTCAAGAACGACCCACCGCCTTGCGAAGCCAAGTACTCTCCCATCACCGCCTGCGACGCGGGATTGTCCATTGCACTGAAGATGGTGAGATATGGTCCATGCTGGTGTAGGCCCGCCAGAAGTGATGATGCAGGCTGGGTGTAGTCGATTACTGAGCGGGCGCCGAGGGTGAGCAGGTAGTCGGTGTGTTTTGGTGAGGCGGTGGTGACGACATTGTACCCGGCCTGGGGGAAATCAGCTATGTACACAGGTGCACACAGAAAGAGCTACTTGTGCGGCGATCTGGATGGAGTAAGACCCGAGGGTCGAGGCGCCACCCCAGATAAGAACTGTTTCTGGCTTTGGCGAAGGGTTTTTGGAGGGTTTTTCGAGACCCAGATGAAGGTGGAGGGCAGACATGGCGTTTCCCGGGGTGGAGGCGGCGGTGGATGCTTCGGCGAAGGGCGTGTCGCCGATCTACTACCAATCAGAGGGGGAAGTTATGGGAGGGGTGGGACATACGTGGCATGTCATCGCCTGCGTCGAGAGCACGTATTTCTGGTATCCGGAATAGCGGGTGTCTCCATTCCTCAGAATCATAGCGGTACACGTCATAACACGATCTCCCTTCTGGAAGCGTGTAACTCCTGCGCCTACTTCATGGACGATCCCCGCGATTGACACTACCCCACAAGTGTCAGCCTCCATCTACTACGAAAACATGTATTCACACATACTTCCAAGAATCGTGGGAAACTTCAACGGAATAGGAAGCAAGCCTTTCTGGAGCTTCCAATCGGCAGGTTGGACGGCGATTGCATGGTTCTTAGGCAAACGTCAGCGGAACAGAGATAGACGGGTTATGCTTACCTCTACCACTAGCTCACCTTCTCCGGGCTGTGGAAGCTCAGACGGGCCGACTTCGAGGGTTGCGCCTTTGGCGGAGAGCCAGGCTGCTTCGTTTTGGACCATGGTGGATGTGGAGCAAAGAAAAGATGAGATCCTGATACTACAAGATACTGCTATTTGTATGATGAGCTTGAGAAGGGGATCGGTCTAGTCTGTATGCATTTCGGGTTTAAGAAAAAAAGTCTGGAATAGTCTGGCCTATGAAGAGTTGAATTGCCAAACTTGTTCCGGCGACAACGACGACGCTGCGGCGTCCTGGCTTAAAGCCGAGAACATACGGAGGTAATACTAACAGCAGTCAGCATGTGTTCTGTAGCGTGGGGTAGCAGCCAATAATGAGCTTCACATCGCTCCGGCCAAGCCTGCAGCTGAGGCTCACCTCCATCGAATGGTACCTAAGACATCTTGCTGGAAATACGAGATAGAATGCTAATTGGGATAATTATACAGCAAAGTGGGGGTAGGAGCGTACAGCCAGATACCACGAAAATTCAATCATCAAATCAGTTTGCGAGTGATTATTGGTGATGACATTTGAGCGTTTGTGTTTTTAGATTAACGAACACATACTCTAGCTAAGGAGACATGGATGAGAGGAAACGTGGAATGCTAGAGAGAGGGGGGAGCAACCAGAGAGTGCACTCAGTGTCGCGATATGAAGAGAGCATCACCGCGTCACTTGTGGGAGTGACGATCGATATCAGTTATTACAGACACCGTTATGTAAGACAGAGAGATCGCCCTTCTAAGTGCCCAGTTATTTGAAGTGCCTCTTTCAAGTATATATTAGTTGGTGAATACTTTTTTGTTTGTTAGCATATTGTATTTACCCGCTTGCGGGATGACATACATCTTCCTACCATAACCGCTACTCCAAATTCAACAAAGAAAAAGTTCATGCCGTAGCCTCCCAACCTATCCCCTCATCACCAACTGGTAAATACTGGGTTCTGCCGGAGGGTGTAACAGAATGATAGATTGTGAAGGAATCGAGTCTCCTCCAGGGAAACGCCCATAAATCCCCTTTAAAGGGTGAAACGCGTTAATCCCTTATAGAGATAGAAGCCTGCCAAATACCCGTTAGACAATCCATGCCCCAATCCGTGGATAAAGTCTAAATTCAAGCACTGTCCATATCGCCGTTGCAAACCAAACTTCACCCACGAGGCCGAGGAACGGCATTGGAGTACGAAGTCGACGATGAGGAGGGGAGTACACAGTTGTAGATGGGGTCCAAAAAACGAACTACTTCCATCATATAAAGCTTGAAAAACAGATTTCCACGGCCCCGTGTGTTAAAGAGTCGACCTCGTGGATGAAGCCTAGTTTCACGTAGCGATTTGGACAGCGTGAGGTTCAGACTCTATCCACGGGGTTGTGGGATGATCACAAGTGCAACGTAGTAGGTTGCAAAGCGAATGCAGGACAGAATTGCACCCATAATGTTGACAAATGCGTCAACTGCAAGGGTAATCATATCGCGAAGGCTAATGTTTGTGTTAAGATACAGGAAGCCATTAAGACAGCGAGGGAAGAAAGGCGAACCTGGAAGGAGAGAGAGGGAGAACGCCGAAATGTGATTACAGATTAGCAGAAGAAGCCGGATCAAGTTGAGGATGGGGGACCTTCCACAGCAGAAGCCAAGAAGAAAGCTCCGTCAGATGAGCAGCCAGGAAAGGAGCCGGAAGTCCAAGTTGTTTCGACGCAGGCGACAACCGAGCCAAGCTCCAGCGCAGGGATCCCAGAAACCCCCATGACGTAATGGTGAAGTGGATAATGCACAATTGTGGGAGGGGGTATGATGCGACGATGATGGCGTTGGAAAAGGGAATTGTTTGGGGGGCTGATGTTGTGATGATGCAAGAACCGGTGGTGGAGAAGGAGGGATACAACATTAGTCACTCAGGATATAGATTGGTCAGAGGAGGAAGAACAATGGCCGCGATACGAAGAGATACACACCTGGAGTTTTCGGAAGTGGATATGGGGGGAGAGGGAGACGTACAGGTGTTTGATATAAAATACCCTTCGGGGAGAGAGATGAAATTGGTGAATGTGTACGATCAGCTGAGGCAAGTGGAGGGGGTGAGAAGCCAAGGCAGACCGGCGCAGACAGCAATATGGAGAGAGATTATGGGGCGGAACAAGATCCTGTTGGGGGGAGATTGGAATGCTCATAGCGATAGATGGGATCCGGAATGCCCACCAAAACGAGATGAAGTCTTTCTAACGAATCTTATGGATGAGTATGATTTGACTGATGTTACCAATGGGGAAGCAACCCATACGAGTACGAGAAATGGCGAAATTTCGAGATCGCTAATAGATTTCTTCATAACGAAAGCCAGGATGGCCGATTTTTTGGAGATAGCTACAGATTTGGCAACAACTTCGGATCACGCGATTGTGTGTGCCCACCTAGGATGGGATGAAGGGGAAGGAGCCAAAGTATCGAGAAAGGTTACAGGATGGGATATCGATGGGCTCAAGTCGGAGGAGGAAAAAGAAAATTATGAAAAAGCAGAAAAATATTGGAAGGACAAGAGCTCAGGGAGATCCGTTTTGACCGAGAAAAGCAGTGGGGAAGAATTACAGAAGGAAGCTGAGTGGATACAGCGAAATTTTGTTAATCATCTCAATAGGTGCTGCAAGAAAGTTAAAGTTTGTGCGAGATCCAAGAGGTGGTGGAATAAGGAGATCGCAGAAAACAGAAGAATTTTGGGCTCGCTGAAGAGGGCCAGAAGAAGGGGGCAAGCAACGCAGCAACAAGTTAAGAGGCAGCGAAGCAACGTCCGAAGAATAATCCGACAGTCGAAAACGAAGATGTGGCAGGATTTTTTATCCTCCGCAACGAAGGATCAGGTATGGCAGGCCTTGAGGTATACAAAACCAGGGGGTCAGCAAACGACGAAGGCTTTGAAGTCCAGAGATGGAATGGTGGCGGAATCCTGGGAGGACAAGGCAGAGTTGATTAAAGAAGAAGCATTTCCGAAACCTTTGAAGGGTGTGGAGAGAAAGGCCCACGAAGAGGGAGGGGGAATGTGGAAGAAAATTACTGATGAGGATATCCGATTGGCTCTGTTCGATCAATCAGTTAAGAAGGCTCCTGGTCCGGATAGATTGGGGTTTAAGGCAATCAGGTTATTGTGGGAGTGGGATGCTCCGAGAATAATTGCGATTGTTACAGCGACATTTAGGTTAGGGATACATCCACGAGCTTGGAAAGAAGCGAAGGGGGTGGTTATACCAAAGCCGAATAAGCCAGATTATGGAGTCGCCAAAGCATACAGGGTGATTACGTTGTTAAATTGTCTGGTAAAAGTGGTTGAGAAGGTAGCAGCAAACACAATAGCAGAGGAGTGTGAGCGAAGGCAGTTACTTCATGACGGGCAGTTTGGATGCAGAAAGAGAAGGTCAGCAATAGACGTGGTTGGAAGGTTGATGAAGAGAGTTGAAGAAGCGTGGGGTAGGGGGAATACCGCGGCGGTGTTGTTGATGGATGTCAAGGGAGCCTTCCCACATGTGGTGAAGGGGAATTTGATAAAAAGAATAGAAGAAATGGGGTTTGAAGCCGACCTGGTGAGGTGGGTGAAGAGCTTTATGGAAGAAAGAAAAGTGATTATGTCAATGGATGGAAAGAAAGGAGACAGTATGGATGTGGAAACGGGAGTTCCGCAGGGGTCGCCAGTGTCGCCCGTACTTTTTGTTATATACCTTTCGGGGTTGTTCGGCAGAGTGGAAGAAAAGGAGAAAGAGTGCGGAAGTGAGGGTATATCTTTTGTCGATAATGTGGCATGGGTGGTAGAAGGCAAAGATGTGGGGGAATGCACACAACGACTAGATGGATGCGCCAAAGAAGCACAGATTTGGGCAAAGGAAAATGCCTGTCGGTTTGACATCGAAAAAACCAAAGCGATTTTGTTTACTCGAAAAAGAAGAAATAAGGGACCGAAGATGAAGGCCAAGATAAGGGTCGGAAGTCATGAGGTTTCATACAACAAGGAAGCGACAAAGTGGTTGGGGGTATGGCTGGATAGCATACTTACTCTGAACGACCATACGAAAAAGATTTTTGCGAAAGCAAGAAGGGTGCAAAGCAGGGTACGATCCTTGATGACAAAGAAAGGATTAAGCCCGGAAGGATGCCAACGAATTCAAATTGCCGCAGTACAGGCCGTCGCTTTATATGGAGCTGAGTTGTGGTGGAAGAAACAGCAAGGCAAGGCTCAGGAGGTGCAAAAAATTTTAAATGAGCAAGGCAGAAGGGTAACCGGATGCTTTAGGACGACACCTCAACGAGCTTTGATGAATGATGCTGGGATTAGACCGGCAAATGCGATTCTTGATAACCGGATTAGGCGGTACAAGATGAGGCAGATGATGATGCCCGATGCTTCAGGCGGAGGGAGAATGTTAGAAACGGAAGGAAATGTGGTTAGGAGGGTGGAGGGGATTGATGAGTTGATCCCGGAGGATTACCCCTTGGAGAGGAGATTTTACGAGGGGACCACGTTACCGGAAGTTAAAAAGAGGCTGAAAGGCCAAGTGATAATTCAGGAGGAAGAACAGGCGCTGGAAGAAGCAAAGAGAGAAAGGGAGGGTCTTGTTCTTTGGACTGATGGAGCAAGGAAAGAAGATGAGTGGGTAGGGTGTGCGGTGGTATGGAAAGAGGAAAGGTGGAGTAAGAGGAGGGTACACCTAGGCCGACAGAAGGAAGTGTTTGACGCAGAAATGTATGTGATGTCGGAAGCAGTGAAAATTGCGGATGAGATTTGCGGAAGAAAAGAAGTGAGGAGAGTGACGGTTTTTACGGACTCCCAAGCGACTTTACGAAGAATACAATCGGACGAACCGGGACCAGGACAAGTACTGGCTCTACGAACGATGAATTGCGAAAGCGAGTTGCTAAAGAAAATTATCCGGGTGGAGTACCGGTGGGTACCTGCCCATAGGGGAATTGAAGGCAACGAAGAAGCGGACCTACAAGCGACAAAGGCGGCATATAAATATTGCGGAAGTTATACGGAAACGCAAAATCCGCTACCTCACTTGAATTACATATCTTTTGCTCACATTGGTCGACGGTTAACGGAGACGAAATGGGAGGAAAGTAAGAAAGAAATAAAAGAAATGGGAAAGAAATCGAAGTACAGTTACCGGTATGATTTGGTGAAGAGGGGGGGTAACTGTGCAGTGATGAAATCCCAGAAATCGATTGTGGCGAGGTTTTATCAACTTAAGACAGGGCATGCTCTTATGGGGAAATACTTAATGCGCATTGGAAAAAGAAGAGATATGAAGTGCTGGTGGTGTGGGCACGAATATCAGACAAGTGACCACCTTTTTAAGTGGTGTAAAAGATGGAAACGAGAGCAGAAGCGACTTTGGGTTGACGGGCAAGAGGGGGAAGGGGGGTATGAGGGTGTCGAAAAAGTGTTGAAAAAGCCGAAGATTAGTTTGCCGATGTCTCTTGTTTTTGCGGAGGAAAAATGTTCGCAGGCACTGTTGGATTTTCTTTATTTGACAGATGTTGGCAGAATTAGCTGAGTGGTGGAGGAGGCGGAGAACTCAGATCACGAGGAGTCGAGTGATGGGGGGGTGTAAAAGTTGATGTTGTTTTTTGGCGGTTTTGTTTGTTTTTGGGGGGAGAGGACTCGCGACTTTGCTTTTGTTTCTTTATGTTACGGAAGAAGCGGGGAGGAAATGTGTACGGGATATATGCCATGGCCGCCAGCGGCCGAATGCAATATGATTACAAACAAACAAACGGGGTTGTGGGATGCCAGAAATCTGTTGTCTCCGGCCACTTGGTGGCGATTGCCGTTCATCAGTACTAGAGGTCAGAACTTGCAGAAGCGGAAGAAAGTGGAAAGGAAAAGCATATATTTAGACTCTAAGAAGGAAAATGCGCCAGAATATCAGGGGGTGAATAGACGATTGTTTCTTGTTGCACCAGAAGTTGTAGGTTAACTAGATATTTACTTAATTTTTCGTCACCAAATGGCGTTCGCCACCAAGTGGCTGGAGATTCTATCATATTCCCCAGTTAATTAATACGGCTCTTGTGGTTTCAGACTCGGGCTAGGGTTGTACTTCACTGTTGCATGAACCTGACCGAGCTGAGCTTCAGCTGAGCTGATGTCAAGGCGCACAGCCGGTAAGGCATAAGGCACCCAACTACCTTGTATATCTCGAGTCTTTCTTCTGCTCTTCAGTCTCTGTACCTTAGTCTATACACACGGTTCTCCCCTCATTATTGCAACATTCACCAGTCGCCGAAAAGCGAGTGATGCTCCATGACCATCATCCATTCAACATCACTCCGTAGAGTAGCACTCATCGTACACAAGAACTCTGCTAAAACAGAAGTTCGAATGAGATCACCCGAGAGTTTCTGCTTAGCTTTGAGGTGCTTTAGAGACTCTGAGGTGGGAGTACGACGAGTGAGCAAGGTGCGAACTAAACTTTGGCTGCTGTCTCGCCGGTGGATGGAGAAGGTAGCAAGGTAGTTTATTGCGGAGATATCAAGCGTCAAACCGTCCGTCTTGCTCGGGGTAAGTCCATCGATCGGGTGATGTTACATGAAAACATTGAACCCATGATGTGCGCGACCTAGACCTCCGATGCCAGAAGCTTGCGCGCACGGGCAAGGAATAAACTAAAAGCGAGACATCACAATTAGAGATAAGTTCCCACACTCAGAAGACAGTGCTGTTATGTTCGTGCTGTTCGTGTGTGAACGGTGAACTCCATCCGCCTCCAAGGACTCCACCTGTTTTCCCATCTCGATTGAAAAGTAAGGCTCCAAAAGCAAGTGCCTTGCAGAATCACTGCCTCTATGACTCCATTGCTGCATCATTTACTGATCAACTAAAAGCTAGGGAGCTTTGCTTCGTGTCACCCCGTTTAATCCTAGCCTATCCTGTGGTTGGATTAAGGACGAGTAAAGATGCTTCTTCTTGCCTTGAATGAGTCACACGAATACGGCCGGAATTCTAGCCTCGGAGTGTACCGCGTTCGAGACTCCCGGAGTTCCGTTGTCCAACTCCCCTCTTCTTGTTACTTTATACTGAGGTCTTGAAGTAATATAAAGTGCTGCCCAAATCCTCGATTCATTCCATTTTTGGCCGCTTTGGCATTTCAAGCATCTTCATCAGTAGCGTTTCAGACATCATTCAGTTGCATACTTCACCAGTCGGGTCTACCCAAAACATGTCCGACATCAAGAACGTAGCCGTAGTCGGCGTACGTAGTCTCACCTCGCTCCATCACTCCAATACTGACCCCACCTAGGGTTCCGGAAACCTCGGCAGCCACATTATAAAATCCCTGCTCTCCGCCTCCTTCACCGTCACGATCCTCTCCCGGACCGACTCCACGCCCAACTTCCCACCCGACACCAAAGTTATCAAAACCGACTACTCCCTCTCTTCCTTGCAGGACGCACTCCGGGGCCAAGACGCCGTCGTCAGCGCTGTCGGCATGCAAGGAATCCCGGACCAAATCAACATAATCGAAGCCGCCGTGTCCGTGGGCGTGAAGCGGTTCATCCCCAGCGAATTCGGTAATGCTCCGGACCAAAAGCGGCTTGCGGAACTCGAGTTTACACGGGAGCCGAAGAAACGAGTGTTGGAGTATGCGAAGGAGAAGGCGGCGGAGAACAGGGAGTTCACTTGGACGGCGCTGGCGACGGGGAACTTCATCGATTGGGTAGGTTATTGAAGAAGATCGGCTGTGGGATGAATGCCACTGATCTTATCAGGCCATAAAAAAGTTCCCTGCTATGGGTTTTTCCATTCCCGAGCGAGCCGCGCGCACCTACGACTCCGGCAACGAGCCCTTCACCGGCACGACCATGCCCTGTATCGGAGACGCGGTAGCGGGGATCCTGCAACGCCCCGGCGCTACAGCGAATAAGTTTCTCCGGATCCGCTCGCTGGAGGTAACACAGAACGAAATTCTTGCTGCGTTTGAAGAGGCGACGGGCGAGAAATGGAGTGTTACGAGCGTGAGTACGAAGGACATCTTCGAGAAAGGGAAAGCGAAGCTTGCGGCGGGGGATATGGGGGCAATTTTGGATTTGATGGTTGTGCAGCTGTTTGAGGAGGGTGCGGGCCGGTCCATTGTGGTCACGAAGGAGGACTCGGATAACGAGTTGCTTGGGCTGCAGGAGGAGGAGGACTTGTCGGCGGTTATTAAGGGTATTTTGAGCCCCGCGTAATGGATTGTTTTGCAATCCTAAATTTAGGAGAATGTGCTCCCGCCGACTGATACCCCAGACCTGGATATCAAGTTTACTTATATTATACAGTACATAAGTAGCTAGGTCTAGCCAGGCGTCATTGAAGGAATCTATCAAGGACTGAAAAAATGCAAATTCGCAGCACTAACGTATGAAAAAGCTAGCATGTAAGGATTGGCCTTCACAAGACACTGAACAGCGGAAGCGCGTGAACGGGGTACACGTAATTGCGCTTAACATGACTAATGAACATTCTCATTCTCTGATTTTAGGACCTCGATTAACTCCATTTTAACGTCAAACTACCATTCCTACTATAGTCGCTATGGCGGAGATTAATTGCCCAGAATGGTTTATGGCAAACTTAGACCGATGCCACCACAGCCGACTCCAATCCCGGACAAGCTACCGCATATCCCGCTGCTTCGGGCGCATCCCGGTGGCGCTGAAGAAGTACATGACTCTTAGCACAGTTGATTTGGATGTGCTAAGGACAATGGCCGAAAACATTCATGTGCGGTCGGTCAATGCTTTGAGTTGAATAGCTAACGGTCATACTAAACCGCATGTCGCATGTCAAGTTTGTCGTTAGCTAGTGTCTGGACCTTTGGACTGCTCTACGTCTTGATATACTTCTTGGTCTCCTTCCTGCGTTAACATTAGTTTTGTATCCGAACCGACAAGCCGCACACGTACAAGAAACCAATAACATCTCCCAAACAACCGATCTGGTACGCTTCCATGTAGATCACGCCGCTAGCTTGGAGAAGTAAAACGAAGACCTGTCTCTGCTCGGTGGTTGGCTTATCCCACCTTCCACCCTAGCGATGGTGATTCAATGCGTAGCCATGTCCGGAGTGTGGACTTCGGTAACTCCCGTGACACCGTTATCGACGCCTAGCCACTATCCGATCCTCGGGAACATCACCTGCAAATAGGCAAAAATTTCAACAGAATCAATCACCTATTCGTTTCGTGATGTTCGGCGCTGGTAGCATCACGGAGAGTAGTCGAACTAGGCTTTTATATCGGTAGCAGTGTGAAGATTCTCGATGTTAGATACTTCGAACACCGCCCCTGAAAGACATTCGGTGACATGGAGATCCTCGAGTAGTTCGGCCGATGCGGAGAGGAGACGAAGATGCCGTTCCGCCGAACCGAATTCTTGAGCTAGCCGCACCAGAAAAACTGATTCCGTAGACCATCGTTACAACGGTTTCGACACCTCAAAAGTGGAAATTGCTAAAACCGAGTACCGTAAAGAGTTCTATTATTGTCGCAGCTTGCTGAGGTCGAAGGGGAAGAGGTTGAGGGCTTCAAAACCGAGACGTCGACTTTGTGTTAGCGTGACCTAAGCCCTAAGTAATGCGATACTGGCTGTTCAAGACTGCCGAACCGCTCTCCGAGATGTACTCGAGTAAGCTTTGTAGTGGGGGTATCGAACCACTCGGTCTTCCCAAACAACGTGGCGAGGGATAAGCATATCCCAACCACCTACTTTGAATTCCTTGCTGAGGCCTCCAACCTTAAGCCCTGACCAATAGGTATTCTGTCATATAAGGTGGCATTCTAACAGGCGTTGTACTATACATCGGATTACTTCCCACGGATATTAGTGATCAATTTGCCATAGCATGCAGTACATTTTTGGTACGGGGCGTCGGGTGTGGTCCCGAGTCGGCGTACAGGGTTACTCACCGGGCCCTCTGACTCGGGCTGACGTGCAGGTGTAGGATCGGCATCCATGCTTTAGGCTGCAGACAAGCAAATTGGATGCCGTTTGCGCCATCATGGAAGTTTGCTCGTAGCCTGATATCGATGATTTGAAAACACGTAAAACTCAGGCACTCTTAACAATTCCCATAAAGAATGATGGTATATATGATTATAAAGAAAGTAGTCGGCCGCGCGCACCAACACGCCAAAAAAAGAGCCCTCCGTCATCTCCAAACATACATAGACATCATCAACAAACAGTCCAGTCATTCGCAAGTTCATGCGTGGTATATACAACAGTCGTCGCCATCCCTCTCTATTTAACAAAAAATACACAAAATTGAAAGAAAAGGAATGAAATCCATCATCATCACTCCCGCTCGACACGCTGGCCCTTGAGTCCAAGTTCTTCTCCGCTCTCGCCATCTGACTGGTCCATTCCATTGCGCTGGCGAACATCGTGCATGATCTTCTTGTGCGCAGTCCACGGCTTGACGTCTTTACCGAAGAGCTTGTCCATATCCTCAAGCGGGACTCCCTTAGTCTCGGGGACGAGGAAGTAGACGTAGGGGGCGGAGATTATCATCAGAGTGGCGAAGAAGAGGTACACGCCGTAGCCCATAGAGGTGAACATCTGCGGGGTGAAGCGGGAGACCATGAAGTTCCTACAATGTGTGTTAGTGACAGGAAGAATTCAAGGCAAGCGGATTGGGAAGAAGCATACCAGAACCAGTTGTTGGCCGCGCAAGATGCCTGAGTAAGCGTACGGATGTGCTGGTCGAAGATCTCAGAGTTGATGACCCAGGGGGTACCGTTCCATGAGGGGGTGTAGAATGCAGTCCACATGTAGAAGAGGAACATCGCGGCAATGCCTCCACTTCCGAGCGAGTCTCTCTTGTTGACCTCAGGCTTGGAAATCGCAATGTAGGCTCCAACACCGTACATGCACAGACCACCTCCGATGGAACCAATCAGAAGCATGGGAACACGACCGGCATGGTCGACGAGGAACAGCAGCCAGACGATTGTAATGACGGTCTTGATAACACCGAAGATACCGGTAGTGAGGAGACCTGCGCTGGTACCGACGACACCGATGGACTTAAAGACAGTAGGAGAGTAATACTATATATTGTCAATATGTGATGCCACAGAATTGGAATGCAGGGTGGAAATTACGTTGATCGCGTTGATACCAGAGCCGTTTTGCCAGATGAACAAGGAACCTCCGAGAGCGAGACGCTTAATGAGATGGGAGCTTCCGAATACGGCCTTGAATGGAGCCCAGAATCCGAGTCCGACAGTATTGATCTGGTCCTGGTGCTGCTGGTCCATGGCCGCAACCTCCTCGAGAACGTAGTGGTTATCAGCGGGGAGGTTTCGGATCCAGGAAAGGTTCTCGATAGCTTCATCGCGGCGGTCTTTAGAGCGCAGCCATCGAGGGGATTCGCGAAGGAAGATGCATCCAAATGTCATGATACCACCGGGAATCAGTTGCACGGCGAAGGGTACGAGCCATTGTGAGTGGCCAGCAGGCATGCCCTTGTTAACACCTAATACCGTGTCAGCTTTGTGCGTTGCATATGTATATCCTGAGCATGGGTTATTTACCGTAGTTAATCCAGAACCCGACAAGCCCACCCGCCTGCCATCCCAGCTCGTACAGTCCGACCAGACGCCCGCGGATCGCAGGGGGGGAAATTTCGGAAATGTAAATTGGAGTAAGATTCGAAGCTGCACCAATTCCAAAGCCGGCAATAACACGGCCACCATAGATAAGACCCAATCCACGCTCGGCAGTGGCGCCCAACATCATCCCAGCGCCCAAAATGAAAACAACACCAGCAATCATGAGACCCTTCTTTCTGCCCCACAGCTGACCGAGGGGATATCCGAGTAGTGCGCCGAAGAAACAACCAGCCTGGTAGGTAGATACAATATTCGCAGAGAGGAAATTGACTTCTTTCACCGCCAACTTGTCGAGTCCGAATTCTTTTCTGAAGGAAGGGAGTGCGATCGTTCCACCGATGAAGGCGGAGTCGTAACCGATCATGACTGCTGCAAAAGCTGCAATTGATGCAGAGAAGTAGACGCGCCAGTTGTAAACTTGACTCGGCGTGGGCCGGTCTTCAATCTTGTCGAGAAGACCCATTGATGCGGCGATGAGGAGGGAGGGTGTAGGGAGTGATTAACGACTTTGGCTTGAGGAAGGAGGGATTCAAGTCAAGATCGGGTCGGTCGAGGTCGCTGCGGCGAGGAGAAGAACAGCATGAGAGCGAGCAGATCACTTCGTCTTTATGCCAAATCTTTGGAGTGCCCCACCTCCAGGTTTCTGGGAAAAGTTTCGGCAATGCAAGCTTGTGCTCGCTTGGCACTAATTGCCGCTATGTACCAGGTCTGGCTGGGGAGGCCGTGTCTCTAGATACCCCGGACAGTTCCCCGCAAAGCCGTGGGAGAAGGTTTCTCCACAACTCTTCTTTTTTGCAAGCCGGGGGAGCCGAACCCCAGACATGGCGCGAGCGACGGCGGCAATCGCCTGCCTTCTCGTCTGTGCAGCGCAGGGGGGGATCGTGTGCGTTGCTGCGGTGAAGCCGGGGCTGCGAATTCCACCACTCACAGGCCAGTTGCAGCGGATCAACAAAGCGCCGCTGGTTCTTCAGCGCATGGCCTTCAACCCTAAACCCACTGGTACTACGCTACATGCGAGTAGCAGAAAGGCCATTCCAGACCCTAGTGCATGTCGTGGCTGGAACCCAACGCGTGGCTTAGCAATCCCAACACCACCACTGGCCACCGGAACGCTGAAAACCGTTTTGTTCTCCGGTTGAGAAATTACCCGACGTGATACCGCGCCCAATCGGGTGCAACGTCAATGCAAGGGTATGCATGACCCAATGGGGTATGTAACGAGATCGAGATATGCACCGGGCCCGCCAGACTATCCTCGCAAGGTCTACTCGGGACGCGTGCTGATTCGCAGATCGCTCTCTCCGCAATCTCGGTAACTCCTCGCTCATGTGCGTGCGTCCCCAGCCCGTCATTCCCCGCATTCGTGGGCCATTCGCCAGGGCCTCGATTGGTGCAAAAACGAACCGCACGACGACCCCAGGTTTCATCATGCCCCGGCGATGCGGACTGCTGGGTATATCCTTCGAGAGAATCCGGGGTTGAATTCTAGGCGGTAATCAGATCTTATCTCCATCCACAACACCATGACGCCAGCACCCATCAACATCGTGAGTTCTCTTCCTCCTCCGAGCTGACTTCCTCTTCTTTCCGTCTTACACCCAACTGACACGCACAGACCGTCATCGGCGCCGCCGGGCTCATTGGCCGTCGCCACGTGCAACACGTTCTCTCGGAGCCGTCCACAATCCTCTCCTGCATCGTAGACCCAACGCCAGCGGGCACTGCCCTCGCTGAGTCTCTCTCCATCCCCAACTACGACTCGCTTTCCTCACTTCTCACCGCCCGCGCCGCTGGCCAGGTCTCCGTCGACGCTGCCATAGTTGCCACCCCCAACACTACACACGTCCCACTCGGCATCCTCTGCGTCGATGCCGACATCACCACGCTAGTTGAGAAGCCTATTTCCGTCGACGGTGCATCCGCAATATCACTCCTCCGTGCTGCAGAGAGCGCAAAAGCTCGCAGCTCCTCGGCCCGTGTCCTCGCCGGTCACCACAGACGCCACAACCCGTACATCCGCGCGACAAAAAAGGCAGTTTCCTCCGGTGTGTTAGGACGCGTACTCGCATTCCAGGGAGTGTGGGCGCTGCTAAAGAGGCGGCATATTTCGACGTCGAGTGGAGGAAACAGGAAGGTTCAGGCGGGCCAATCCTGATCAATATGATCCACGAAATCGACAACCTCCGCTATCTCTTCGGTGATGTCGTGTCGGTGTTCGTTGAGCGCGGGGAAGCGACCCGCGGGCATCCGGTGGAGGAGACCATTGCGATGACGCTACGGTTCGATTCGGGGATCGTCGGTACGTTCGTGTGTTCGGATGCCGTGGCGAGTCCGTACAACTGGGAGAGCGCGAGTGGAGAGAATCCACTCATCCCCAAGACGGGACAGGCGGTGTACACAATCCTCGGTACGAAGGGGAGTCTGTCGGTGCCAGAGATGCGGCGGTGGCATTATGATTTGCTTGCTGGCAAAGGATGCTGGACAACGTCGATCGAGTTCGATGATGCGTTAAAGGCGGAAATCGATGATGTGCCGCCGTTTACGCTGCAGCTAAGGGACCTGGTAGCGGTACATAGGGGAGAGAAAGAACCCACTTGCTCAGCAGAAGAGGGTGCAAAAAGTCTTTTTGTGGTGGAGGCGATTACGAAGAGTATGCGGACTCGGCAGGTGGTAGAGGTGGAGAGACCTGAGTTGTAGTTGGGAGTTTTTGGAGTTCGCACGTGAGTTTGGTCCGGTTTGGGCTTGATACCCTTTAGAAATTATGCTAAAATTTACGAGCGATTGTACATATCGCGAACGAGATATCGATAATAAGATTCTCTCACTTGTGAAGATAATAACCTTAAGTTATGAGGTGAAGTAACTGTGCCATGGGTCCTCATTTGGAAGCCACGGTGGCTTACACATGCTCTCAACAAACCCAACGCAGACCAAAGCCTAAGATCTAAACCCCCATCATTCAGCCCTCTTTGATCGCCAGATTCAGGTTCTAAACAGCTGGCGTCTACCATCAGCATAAGACTGCTAACCATCAGATGTATGGGTGCTGTATGCAATGTAAAGCATGCCGCTTACCTCTAACAAGCTTCATGTCGCCCATGATCATCTACCCTTAAGCCTACCCTATCAAATTTCGGAATGCTCAAGCTGAGTTCAAGCCGGTAAATGAATAGTGCTAATAAACAGGATTAGCCTAGTACAGTCTGCGAACCGGCTTGCGGATTGTAGTGATGGCCGACGAAGTCAATCCTACGGCAGCAGACCAAATGGAATTTGCGAACTTGTTGGAATAGCGTTGCTACTCCATAAAAAGTGAGTCCTTCAAATTGGCTCGGGTTCTGGACAGCCGCGGGTGTTGTTCGGGCCGCGCGTACTGGGCCGATCTTGGCTGGGATTGATAAAAATCACCGGTATCTTTGTAGAATCCTAGCCTCACAAAACATTGCTTGCCACATCAAAGAAATTGCCCGCCGCCAATTTGAGACTACCTACCGCTCTACAGCCGTTTTTCCGACGACATGTGAATATGCCGCTCTCTGTCAAGTAGATAGTGTTGCGCCCGGAACGCAGTCCCAGGCGATTATCCCGACGGACCGGAGAATCACATTTCGCAGGCACTCACTGTAAGATACCCGCTCCAGCAATCCCGGGATTCACGGTAGAGAGTGTGGGTTTGAATTTGTGGTAGCACAGGCCTGAGTGGATCAAACCGCGCAATATCAAGCCAGGTGTCATGTTTGATATTGACGATGATTATACCTTATTATTGAACAGTGAAGAAAGTTGTGGTATGAGCGTTGATGCTCTATGTATACAGAGGATTTTCACGGCTACTCCTGGAACCCCGGCTACAATCCTATAGCTATTCTGGGTGATAAGCTGGAAGCAAAGAGAACCTGGGGCTATCCCGCCCCCGCACCGTACCGCACCGTGTGCATCAAGCCTGTCTTTGTCAGAGCTGGGTGAGCTCGCAGATGTGTGGTAGTGCGCAATGGTGGGGAGCTGGTTTTGGATGGCATTCTACGGATGTAGTAGGGTACACGCAATTTCAAATAGAATATATAGCTTGAAGCCACTTGTGAAGTCCTGGAGCATCTCATTTCTTTAGCGAGCAGCTTTCTTGGGCCTGGGACATGGGGAAAACCTCGTTCATTGCCTCGTGACTCTAGCGAGAATTTATTGGCAGTGAATATGATTTCAAGACCCAGATCTGATAAAAGATTCAAACCACTTTCGATAGCTTTCCATCATCCCTCAAAATTGAGAACCTGTATACCTGTCTCCACCCACTAGCTGGAAGGTTTCTTCAATTTGTCTCTAGAAATTCTGTTTTGGCAAGAGGGTGGTGAAATTGGTGTAAGTACTGCATCCCTTCTGCATCATCGGATATCACTCATGGAGTCCCGGAATTTGCAAATGGATACTCTGGAACATCTCGTCCCGTGATAAAGATCTTCTCAGTCCAGTCCCAACTATTCAAGAATACCCCATCGCACGAATTACATTATTTCTAAAAGCGTAGCGCTTTTGCCACCGCTCAATAAGAGTGATTGGTGTAGAAAGACGAAATGTCCCAGGACTACTGCCGGGGCACCTCAAGTCCTGGGCGATGAGATGAAAGGCACGACAAGGCAGGATCTCAAGGTTCTACTGGGAGATTGCCCTGTCTCATTCTGTGCCATGTGGATGGTGCGTGCTGGAGGGAACAACCAGTGGAGAGCGCGAAACGACTACAAAATGGCAAGAGTGTAATCAATGAGAAAGACTAATGGCAAAGCAACATAGCTCGGCGTCGATCTGGAGTTCTAAGCTGTGGTCGTGGTAGCAATGATGACGATGAGAGACTATTGCAAAGTTTCCATGATTTAGAGCTGCACTCATGTGTCATAGTGGCAACTGTTCGCTCCGCAAGCCGAGAACTAGATTGCTACTTTGCCGTCGAGCACATGCAGACGGACCTTGGGTTCCAAGAATGATATTTCGATCTAAATTTGGCGAATATTCAAGGTATCATATAGACGATACACAATACCAGATGATAGCCGGAAGGAACAGCAGCGGAGAAGTCAAATAAAGTCAAACTGCACACATCCAATCGCGGGCAGAATAGAAAGATTAGGAAACAAGAGAACTATCTTATTCAAAAGGGTGAAGTTAAGACTAAACTACTTAAGTAGCTATCTGGAAAGACTATAAGTTGTCTGATTCAGATCCGCGTAGCGTACTTATGGTTGATCGGATCGATCTAACCGCCACCTACACAACATGTGCAGGCGAAACCCATGACTTAGGAACGGGCTTGGTATGTAGATTCTAGGCTTTGATATATCCCAACTTCCAAGATTTGTAGGATTTCCCGGCCGACGAATTGAAAAGCTTGCGTGGCTCGGCATAGGCCCGGCATTTTTTGACAGCCTGCAGGTTTTGTTAGGGCCCGCCGGTTGGTCTGCATATCTGAAGCATGAAAATCAGCAAAAAATTATCCTGTATGAGTGGTTGATGACATTTTCAGCAGTGGGAGGACAATTTTTGTTGGAAAATATGCTATTTTTAGAAGTGGTATACAAATTTGGAGTGAGCATAGGTGGCTAGTCGGTCCGCAGGCGCCCGCAGGCCGGCCGGGCTATTTCTCCAGAAGCCTGCGCTAAGGGCGAGCGGCCGGGCCTACTCTAAAAGCCTGGCGGCGGGCTTCAAAAGGGTGAAGCCCGGTCAGCCCGGCCTTTGGGAACACTGGGTGCAGTAACAACGCTGCTAGATAGTGGCTGCCTATAACAATTCCTTCACTGGTCACTCAGCCTCTGATCGTAACCTTTGTTCCACAGAATAACGTGTTGTTGATCAAAGGGGTCATACTTAGACGAAAGCCGGCCAATTCGGATGTCATGAAACCCATGATTGAATGGAAGCTTAGAGCTAATAACGGCGCGGGCAATTGCAAGGTAGTGGGGGAGAACGGTAGCAGAAGAGGATCTCCTCCACCTAGCCAACCCTCCGGAAACGGGCTCTCCATACTCTAGATAGAGTGAATGCAGTATGATTAAAACAAAAACAAAAACTGCAAGGCACTACTCACTGCGTTGAATAATGCGGCGAGACTTATAATCGTCTCTAGTTGGCTTGTTCGGTCACGTGTATTTGGTCGGTTACCAGTCGGCATGAGATGTCGAGACCTACAAAGTTGATATTTCATTGCAGATAGCTTCTCGGTATTCACTGTGGCTCAATTTCAGAGCATTCAAATGCTATCTGCGCCATATGGGGCTGGCTGTGTTGACGAAAGTCGTTACTGGAGATATTGCGGCGATCAGGACATGGGATACGTAGATGTAGGGTAGGCGGGATTAATGTTTTGACAGCGGGATTATTTTTCGGATGTTGGATACAGTGGAATCTAGGAAGCATTAGATTGACGGAAAGTTGGTAACGGCGGTATGTTTTGACTGGGATAAGAACACAATAAGAAAGGCATTACGTATGTCTTGATTTTATTATTACACGAGCTGCACCGCTCACATAGCAATAGCTGTCTTTCAACATAATTAATATCCAGCAAATCTGTATATCTGTTGAAGTAGCATCCGTACAGTACCGTCGTAACGACCTGATCTTAAAGAGGCATTGGGTCTAGGAGCCAGGGACGATGGGTTTGCTGCCGCGGCTTTTTTTTTTGTTCCCTGCCCATAGAGGCGGATGAGGCGGTTAAGAAGTATCGCTCGGTGGTCGGAGTCGTAGACCTTTTTGACTCGGTTAAGCTTGCAGAGGTACACATAATAGCTCTTACAGCTGGGAGGAAGTTGATCTTATATTTGTTTAATTTTGTATCGCTCGCGAGGGTGTAGAGGTTTTGTACGGTTCTGGACAGTCGAACTCGGGGATGTGTGACTACTCAGCGTTGAGGGCGGACTCAAGCTGGAATCGGATTGGATTCACCTGCGATGGGTATAAGTGACTAGGCAAAACATTTGGAATCTCTGGCATTTCTTGTGGCTTTCGGCTAGAGAGGATCTCGGTAAGAGCAACTGCTGAGATTGTGGATGTCAACGCCAGTGGAGGCGGCGTCGTGATGGAGACGACCGATGCTAGACAGGTTACGCAAGACTCTTTGGTACAAGCAGTAGGATACTGAGGCTTCGCTCCGCTGGGCAAAATGCTCTGAAGTTTGAAGTCAAATTTTCGAAGCAGCTTCTCGAAATACGTGAAATCTGAGTAGTGAAAGTAGAACTGATTACAAGTGATTGGCCAAGTCTGTGGAGGAGGAGCAGAAGGAGTGAGTGACATGGGTGGGAATCAGGTTGCTGGAGGAGGAGTGCTCCTGTGGTGGAAACCTCATGATATCGCGATATGTCGGTTTGCGACTCCCTGATGGCTGAGAGCAAAAAGTCACGAATGAACACGCGGGTCCATATGGACAAAACTATTAAACTTGTTATCTTTCTCAAAAGTAAGTTGTGATTAGTCATAAGAGAAATGTTGAAACTTAAGCCTAAAAATTTGTGTACACCACAGTACGTCAGAGTACCTAAAGGTACCGTAATGTACGCAATAAATGCTCAACTTTGAACATTTGTCATGCCAGCAAATGTGGCAAACATAACAATTTAACCCTTTTGTCCACTTTGGCCTGCTATAGATCCATAAGAAATACAAGAAACACAAGTGACGAGTTGTGATGCAGAAGGTGTAGCAAAGTGAAATACTCCACGAACTTTCGAGTCAAATTTCCCCACGGAACAGCCGGGTAGATTCTCATGTAATCTTGACAGTAGTTGTCAATGCATGCTTCACTACGCTCGCGAAAATGACGTGAGTCGTTAGTCGTGAGTCGTCGCATTTATCGCGACTATTGGATAATCAAACAGCGGAGATTATTGGCTTACAGTGAGATACTTGTATTAAGCGCTTAATTTTCATCCGGGATGTAAAGAAGAGTGCTAGAGGGAAGTTGGTGGTAGAGGGGTGAGGTTTTCCAAGCTTAACACTTTTGAATGAAGAGATAGGTGGGTAGTCATCATAAAATGGTTCCCTATGACGCTCGTCCTCATCCCTCGTCCCTCGTTGTGGGGGCCATAGCTTGTGTTAATCATGGCTGATAGATGGCAATCCTAATAGGGTGGATTTGGGCCTAGGTAAGTATAAAGCAAGGCTCTGCGTATATGGAATTGAGTATATCAGAAAATGGACAGATCGCAAATTCTCATCTATTTCGCCGGCAAAAACATTTTCCACTCCCCACATGAATCTTCTTATCGGTCTCTACCAGCAAGGGTTAAAGATAAAGACAATAGGTGTTTTGAGGCTCTGGGCCATTGCAAGCACCTTCTTCACCACCTATTGCAACCTTGCCACATGCATCGTGATGCCCATGCCAGTCTTCATATTTTTATTCCTATGTCTTCAGTCATTACGGTTATTCTAATTGACTAATGGCAGAGGACCCGCTTAGGCAAGACGTATGGTTGGGGTGTCCGATACCGGAAGTGATCATAGGTGAAGTATAGGTTACAGTTGGCCTTAGGGCACTTACCTTCAGAGATTGCGTGATGGGGCGTACCAGTCTTACCTTGCTGTAATATACTTACTTAACTGCTGAAATAAACCACGATGATGACGACAGTGTACTTCATCACAAGGAAAATACGCTAATGAGTTAGAATGGGGTATGCGTATGTGAGACATTGAAAACACAAACATTAGCGCCCACTTTAAACGGTCGAACCGAAGGCGAAATTGTAGATATGTTCTACCCCACCGACCAACTTTCCCACTTGACCAAGGGGACATCCCCTTGACCAAGAGGGTAGCTTGGCCAGCAGGGCGTCCTACTGGGCAAGATTCTTTGTTGGTGGGTAGGATATCTCCTGGCCAGAAAGTAATGTACTTTGCTGGTGCACCGGCGTGATGATGGTATCAGTGTTCCTAAGCCCGTCAGGCATTTTAGCGGCCTGCAGATCAGGCCGCCTGGCCGCAAAATCTGAGGCCTGCTTTGGTGCAGGCCAGGCCCGGCCTCCATTTGAAAAGCCTACGCCGCAAAAGCCTGGCGGCCTCAATTTTGGAGGCCCGGCTTTATGCAGATTGGCCGGACTTGGCTGCTTAGGAACACTGGATGGTATCTCTTGACCAGAAAGTGATATATTTTGTAAGTGATATCACCTGCCCAGCAAGTACAGGTGTCGAAGCTGTGTAGATAACTCTCCTAGGCCAATATCAACTCGTTCTGCTAGAATCACTCAGAGAAAAGAAGTTTCCAACCAGCTTGAGGCCTAGGTAGAGTGGTAGATGAATTGTTTCGATGCCTGAAAGCAATCTGTTGGTTAAGAATCCTTTTTTGGACATAGGAAAATGGAAATTAGATGACAAGTGAAGGCATAGGTGGTTGAACTTTTAAGGCGATTGTTAATTTTTTTCACAGGCCGGTGGTTTCAGACTCCACCACTGCCGCCAGGAAGCATCCAACCCACCAAGTATATCACTTGCCAGGCAGGAGACATCCTACCCACCAGCCAAGAATCTTGACTGGCAGGATGCCCTCCCAACCAAGTTGCCCTCTTGGTCAAGGGGATATCCTCTTGGTCAACAGGACGTCCTCTTGGCCAAGTGAGAAACTTGGCCGGTGGGGTAGAACAGATATAAAGTCCAATTTGTGGTTCAAATTCCAGTAGGAAGGCACTAGAATGAATGAGAAAATCAGTAGAAAGAACGGTCCCTAATTCCCACTCTAATCGACCGTTCACCACCTGCGGTTCTCCTCTGTTTGCGCTATAATTTGGACAGTTGACTTGAAGAAGAGATGCTACTGCTGAGACACAAGGAAGGAGCTGTCCTCTTCCAACAAAAAGAGTTGATGTCTAGCTTAGCTGACAGTGAATGCAGGGTGCTATAAAACGCCTGATGCGGGTTCAAAACCTACAGTGCTGTAAACAGATTGCAGGCTCGAAACCTGCACTATCTGTTAGATGGTACTATAAACACTAGGTGCTGCAAACACTAAGGTTTGAAACTTTTAGGGTCATTCTTTTTGCTCTATTTTGTCTGTCGTGCCTGAAACGATTATTCAATCCCAGAATCATCATACGGCACATACAGCCAGCAGTGTATTCTACATTTCCACCAGTCTCAAGTAAGTCAGGGGATGAATTGCTATAGGCAGATGGGAATCCAACCCGATGCATATGGTAGCAAACTCATAGCGAGATCCGAGCCTTCTAGATATCCTCATTCACTTTTTCTGGAATCAGGAGCAAGAAGTCTCACGGCATGGCACTTCTATCTTCGTTGTTTAACTTGGTAACCTGTTATAGGCAATGCATAGACCGCGTGGCACGTGCATATGCACGGAATTGCATATCGAGTGATGATGTGTGATGACAACATTAAACTAACACACCGCCAAGGAAAACGTGGCGTCCACACTTTCGGAGCCGCCGGGTTGATCCGATTTGCCTGATTGTTGTCAAACTTCGCTCAACTGCCACCTCGAACTTGCTGTCTCTCAAACTGCTCTGTGTCTGTCTCTTACTCGCCGGCGTTTCAGGTTCACGATGTCCTCGGTCTTACTTGCATGATACCCCCCATCCTATACGGACATTTGCTCGTCTTTCTTGCCCCTTTCCCGTCGGGTTAAGTGGTCCCGACTTTGCCTGCCTTCTCAATATTCATATTCCTTTTTGAACTACATTATGGACCGCAACTTCTTCGACATTGATTAAGCCTCGATAGTGATCGATCAGTCACCCTTAATTCGAGCTTCCACTGTCTGCTCAGATCTCATTTCTGGAGCATCAGCCCACCCGCATCTAATTTACAGGGATAGCCAAACATGACTTCTTCCGTTATCGAAAAAGAGCTTACTTGCTCCGTATGTTCTTCCTCTACACCTCCTCGCACTTCACACCTCCACCCTTGACTAGCTAAGCAATTTATTGTCACAGATCTGCACCGAAATTCTCTTCGACCCTATCACCCTCCTAAACTGTCTCCACCACAACTGCGGCGCGTGCGCAAAACAATGGTTCTCGTCCCAACAACATACAGCTCCAACATGTCCCGTATGCCGGCGGCTGGTAAAAGGTGCAGGGGTGAGCCCGATCGTTGTCAGCATCCTCGATGACTTTTTGAAGCGCTATCCGGAGCGGGCGAGGACCCCTGAGGAAGTCGAAGAGATACGAGGAGTGTGGAGACCAGGTCAGGACGTGTTACCTGCAACGCTTTCTCGTGCAGATGAAGTGGTAGAGACAAGTATCCAGCGATCAGCGCCGATGCTCCAGCGTGTCCAGGCCCCAAGAAGCAACAGCGATCCCCCGCCATCCCCGCACGACCGCCAACTACAGCTTACTCCACGCATTCAACACACACCCCCTCCTCGTCCTCCCGCCTCACCACGGCTGCTGTTATCGCCACTATCTCCTCAACCTGCGGAATCTCTTCCACCACTCCCATACCACCACCCTCCACGGCATCGTCCCCGCTCCCCCCCGCCACCGACTTCACCTGCCCGCCGACCATCCCTCCCATCGCCGAATCCCACCGCCGAACCTGCTTCAGTTTTAGAGATCCTCCAGCACGGCACATCGCCAATCATTATCACATGTGACCACTGCTGCCGGCGGCTCGACTCCAGCGTGCATCTCGAATGCTCCGGCGGATGCCGTCTCTTCCACCTCTGCCTCCGCTGCTTCCGAGCCGGCCGCACTTGCCCCTCCCCACAACACACCCTCACCCGGCAACAATTAATCCCATCCTGGCCGCGCCGCTACCTCCAAGTCGGCATCTTCTGCGACGTCTGCGATACTTGGCTCGACGAGGACCGTAACTCCACCGCGCGTGTCGACTCAATGTTCTGGCGGTGCAAAACCTGCAACGACAGCGCAGGCTGGAACTTCTGTACGCGGTGCATCCGGCGGGGCTGGAACTGCACTCACGAGCTAGAAGTATGGACTAACTCCCGCTGCGCGACGCAAGGCGGGTCACTAACCCGTGGTATCCCCAGCGCGCCCTTACGCTCCCCCGAAGACGTCCTCCTCCGCCTCGGATACCACCCCTGGCTATGGACCAACTACGCCACAATCTGCACGCTCTGCAAACTCACCATCTCCCCGCCACGCGACACACAGTGGCTCCACTGCTACGGCTGCCCCTCCGGCCACGGAGACCTGTGCACAACCTGCTTTTACAACCTCCACCGCACGTTCCCCTCCCCGTCGCGGGGTCTGCATAGTTTCTATCTGTGTCCGCGCGGACACACGATGGCAGTGCTCGCGCAGCCGGGAAGAAAGGTGCTGCATCGCGGGGTGTTTGCGCATGCGCCGAAGCCACGGGCGCCGGAGTGGTTACGTGGGCATGGGGGAGCAAGGGCGGTGGCGTTGAGGGGACATTGGCCGGAGGAGCAGGAGGGGGAGGAGAGTGTGGAGGGGGAAAGGAAATGGGGGAGGGGTCAGTGGTTGTGTTTTCCCAAGGATGCGGAGTTGTTGGATGTGGTCACTGCGTTTGAGGAGCCTATGGGGGAGGTGGAGTGGTGCTGGGGGAGTTATGCGGGTGTTGGCGGGCTGTTTCCGAGGGATTATGTTGCGTTTATGTAGGATGGACAGAATAGCATTGCTATGTTTTGGGATAAATTCTGTGAGCATTGGGCTGGTTATTGTCTCATTTCTGTGTAAAGAAAATGGGGTTCCTAACGTTTGTAGAGGAAGTATACCTTATTCACCAATGTTTAACACTCAGATAGTCGGAATTCGATTATTAAGGCTATACCTAAAAATACACGAGTATGTTCAAAGGTCCGACTTTCTGTACCGCCATGATTGCATGGACACAATGAAGTGATGGCTTATGATGCAATTTCGGCTCCCCCGACACCTCCTCTCCTCACATTTACCCCCCTTAGCAAGTATTCAACATATCCCCCAACGCCTTCTTCTCGGCTGCCGTGACTGAGAGCACATAGAAACTCTTAACCGCTACCCACATCCTCGCATACGTACAATGATAACTCGTCAATGGCGGCTTCCACTGATCGGGGCTCTTATCTCCCTTCGCTTGGTTAACATTATCCGTCACTGCGATGAGTTGCGGGTTCATAAGATCATTCGCGAATTGCTGTCGGTGCGCCGTTGTCTACTCCTATCAGCAACCCTTCTTTCCATCCAGAGGAGAGGTACACACCCAGGTATTAGCCCCCGACTTCCAAGCGTTGGACAGAGGGACGACGTGGTCGATATCGAGATCCGAGGCTGCCGTCCATGTTGCACCGTCGTAGGGGGAAAACCAGGTTCCGGACGTGGGATAGCACTTCGAGTCGATTGTGAGCCCAGTGCCGTCACGGTTTAGAACTGTTTCCCGCGTGTTGCATTCGCCGGAGATGGTGATCCAGAGGGGGAAGAGGGAGCTACGGGGAGGTCAGTGGGGAGGGAAAATGTGTGTGTGAGAGAGGGAGAGGTACCGTGCATAGCCAGGTGCGTCGGTGGTGCGCGTGGGGAGGTTTGCGAGCATGGATTTTGCGGTCGCTGCAGTGGGGATGTTGGGGGGTGTGCGCTTCTCGATTGCGGCCCCGAGGGCAAGGGGGAGGAGGGAGAGGAAGATGAGGGGGGCGGTGAACTTCATTGCGGTGGTGGTGGTGGGAAGGATGTGGGAATTTATCGTCGGCTGAGGGTGGATGATGAAAGTCTTTATAAATGTCCTTGATTGCTTCCGGGGCTGAGATGGCGATGACAGCTAGTGGTCATGGTGAGCTGTAGGAAATTCTGCAGGACTGGGGCTGGGCGGAGTATGTCGTTGGATATACCCCCTGCCCTACGATAGCTGCCAATCTCTCAGCTGAGAATTTGCACAGCATGTTCCTCATGATAGGCTCTTATCACTTCTCTACTGCACAAGATCTCGTGCCCCTCTACGTCGATCATACAAACTTCGATTGGCGCCTACAGCCAGCGGAGCAGCCAATAGCTGCGCGCACGTTGCTACGTTGCGACTCGCGAGTTATTGAACCATCAGATCCAAGGTCCTACTAAGCTTACATAGTCTTCAGCTCAGTCCCAGCTCGCATACACGTACCTTCTCGAAGCAGTCCTCGGGTTCGCCCGCTGCATGCAGGATCCATTTGACATGCGGCTCTCCGCTACCCCGCACCTCTCTCACACCATAGAGATGTTATCTGATAGGACAATTCACAACTCTTGGCACCTCCTGGATATAGTACTTTCCCCCGGGATAGTGTGGCTCCACGGCGATGTAGGACTTTCGGTGGTGACGAGCTTGCGAGCTTGGCGGAAGAGCTAAAACGAAAGTAATGTCCCTGTTTCGCACAGATTTCAACCTACTCTTAGGCTTTCGGCAGCTGCAAAAATGGTTAATCGCACTTGAGATCTTGAGGCGCGGTAGAGTACAGTACAACCGTGCAAGACATGGCATATACCTGATTCACTGTTGGCGAGTGATATACAGGGGCAGGAAACTCGAATGTTGTGTTTGTAGGTATCAACCTCCCCATCTACAGTAATGGCAGCGGAAAATACAACGCGTTATACCGAAATGTCTGGGCGACCGAAGGCGATACGTGTCGTCTGCGGGAGAAGATTTATCGGTAGGGACCTAGCGGACTCGGTATGCGAGGAGCCGTTCCAGTAAGGAAGTCTGTCTGCGCTTCTGGCGCCGCTTTAGCGTAGAATCAGGATGGGAATCCTATACTCTTTTCTGCTCCTGGATCCTCAGATTTACAGTTTCTTGAGTGGGATACTGTATGTAGAGCGCGGAATTTGGATCCGGAAGGTTTCTGGCTGATGGTTGAACGTGTTTGGAAGGGGTTACGTTCAAGGTTGATGACTTAAGTATTGATTAATAACGATAGAAATGGATGGGAAGAAATCTATTGTTTTAAATAAGATGCTATTCAACAATCTTGCGGAAAATTCTGCTATTATGCTTGTATCCCCATACATATTACGAGTTCCAATCCTTCATATCCCAAACCCTTTCCTTGAACACACACCTCCGACAACACACCACACCACCTTTTAGTTTTGCCAAGACCAATTTTATCCAATCAAGTTTGACATTGCGAGAAAATTTTTGCTTCGATTTTGAACTGAACGAACTTCAGTCATTCAGAAGCTAAGCACGATGAGCCTCTTTGGAGCAAAAAAGACCAGCACCTTTCAGAAGGCAGCAGAGCGAGCCAGGAAAATGACACAGGACCCTTTCGGATCCCCCTCCATCAACGAAAGCGCTTCAAGTGGTATAGAATCACAAAGGACTATTGCGAGGGATCTGCAGGATCTGGATGGAACGGCTACAACCTCCGAGATAGCTAGGGAGGGGGAAAATGATTTTTTGGGAAGACCAGTGGTACTACCCAGGGAGGTTTATAACGAAGCGGCAAGAGCCCATAACCAGGAGCTGAGGGATATGGGACGTCAGAGCCAGGAGATACCTACGGAGCATGGGGGAAGCAGCATAGATGATGAGGGAAACTTGGTTTACAAACCACCCAGAGTTTACACGATTCCGAATAGTGCTGACAGCACTAGGACGAGATACAGAAGTCGAAGCGTGGATAGCCAGGAGTCATCGAGGCTGTCTTCACCACCACCTACAACGAGCTATGGAGGAAGCCAGATCTCTTTTCCAGAGGTTACTCCAAGACAATCGACACGGTATGAGGGGAGCATTGTTGGCTTTCCGCCGAGCGCCCTTCCACAGGATCCATTTTCGGTTCCAAGGTCGAGCGCTGGAATTATTGCGCACAGGTATATTCAGTCGGAGGAAAACGCCAGCCAATATGCCCAAAAAGGTGTAAAGGAGGAGGGAGTGGACGAGACCCTGAAAGGCTACACACCCATTTTGAGGAAATTCGAAGTCAGCGATGGGAGCGACAGCGAGGATGAAGCGATGATGGAGGTTGAGTAGAGGGACGAAGAACCCTACATGACGCCAACAAAGAAGGAAAACAAGCGCAATAAGGGGAAAGGGGTTAAGAGGCCGCAAACACCCGAACAACCAATTTCGAATATGCCGCAGACACCAAGCAGGAGAAAGTTCGAGGCTGATTGGGCCAAGCCTGCAGAGGAGATGGCCAATGAGAAGAAAGAAGTTAATCTCGAGGCGTTTATTGGTGAGTATCTTAAGAACACTAATGGGCTGAGGGATTTTATGATCAATCAAGCGAAGTACGACGATAGTTACTCCGAGTGGTGTGGAGAGCAGGCAAGTCATATTGCAGCACGACAAAATCATCCAGATGCGGGAATCCTTGCGGCCAGGAAAGTGGTGGAAAGGATTGAGAAAGAAATCCAAGTCACAAGGGAGTGTGACGAGGAAAGGGCGGAGGCGCTTGATCGTAGATTGAGCAAGATCGAAATGAAGTTGGCCAAGATTGCTCTGGTAAAGATGGTTAAGACGATTGAAAATGCATTAAGCGGATGCATGGAAAAGATGATAGATCAGCTGACGGATAGAGTGGTAAAGAGGTTTGAGAATGCAGCTGAGAAAGATAGAATGAAGAGTGAGATTCGAAGGGGGAAACAATTGGAAGTTACTCTGGACGATGAAGTTATGGAAGAAATTAGTTTTGAACCTGGAGCAACCTTTTCGCAGGAAGAAGATGAAAAGGTAGACAGAATTTTGAAAGAGATGGAGGCGAAAGAGGTGGAATTGGCTCAGTCTAAGCATGCGCCAGAAATCCCCCCCGGAGGAGTTCGGCAAGAGTTTCCAAGGTTAGAGGCGGGGAAAGTGGAAATCTTGAAGAAGAAACCGGTGGTGCCAGCAGTACCACAACAAAAGAAGAAGGAGGCGAAAAAACCGGAGGTAAAGGAGGTACCAAAGGGACCAAAGGCCAGGGGAAAGAAGACGGAGGTTAAGAAGCCAATAGAAGAGAAGCTGGGACAGAAACTGGAAGAAAACAAGAAGGAGACATGCGCGCAGAGAGCGGCTGCACCGATGCCACCAAAGAAGAACCCTGAGCACAGACAACAAAAGCAAGGGGAAATTAAGAAGAAGGGGGATGGCTTTACGGAGGTAAAACGAAGGCAACAGAAGATGGAGGAGATGAAGCCGGTCCCCCTGGGAAAAAATTCGATGGAGAAGAGGAGAGTTACTTTTAACAGAGATAACGGACTTCCTCTCTCTCAGATGAAAGATTTGGATATTTCGTCAGAAGTGAATAGGGCACTTTTTGAGGCGAAAGTTCCGCATTCTGTACGCATTCAAGTGGTTATGAAGAATATCCGGGGATGCATGTCAACGATTACAACCCCTGGAGTAACTGCTGAGATCCTGATTAGGTACAGGAAGATTGTGATTGAAGCAGCAAGGAAGGTGGATACAGGTATTGTGGACATCGAAACAAATGAGCTCTGGGAGAGAGTGAAACTGCACGGCGTCAATTTCGACAGGTACTTGGGGAAGAAGACAGGAGGAGGAATGGAGAAAATGAGGCAGGAATTGCAGGCTGAAAACAAGGGGGTGGTGTTGCCCCTTGCAATCAACTGGATTGGAGGACCAAAAGATGTGCAGAAGAAGAAGGGGGAGGGAAAGAAGGCATCTACGGTTGTATTTGATGTCAAGGGTAGTAAAATGGCAGAAAAAGTGTTGAAAAAAGGATTAAGAGCGGCAGGAGTGAAGTATGATGTAGAGAAGTTCATGACTGCCGGGCCGGATTCTTTTTGCGGAGTATGCAGCAGATGGGGACATGTTGAAGCAAAGTGTGGTGCTTTGAAGATGCCGGCCTGCATGTTATGTGTGGGAAGGCATTTGACTAAGGATCATGAGTGCAATGTGGTAGGTTGCAGGGCGACTGCAGGACAAAACTGCACCCATAATGTTGACAAGTGCGTCAACTGCAAGGGGAACCATATTGCGAAGGCCAACTGTTGTGTTAAGAAACAGGAAGTGATTAAGATAGCAAGAGAAGAAAGGTGAACCTGGAAGGAGAGAGAGGGGGAGCGCCAAAATATAACGACAGATCAGCAAGAGAAGCCACAACAGACAGAAGATGGGGTGCCATCGATGGAAGAAGCAGAAGAAAAGGCTCAGGAGGTTGGGAAGAAGCCAGAGGAACCAGAGGTCCAAGTTGTTTCGACACAGGTGACAGCCGAGGTAAGTTCTAATGCAGGGATTACAGAGACCCCCATGACGCAATGGTGAAGTGTATAATGCACAATTGTGGGAGGGGGTATGATGTGACAATGATTGTGTTGGAAAAGGGAATTGTTTGGGGGGCTGATGTTGTGATGATGCAAGAACAGGTGGTAGAAAAAGAGAGATACAACATTAGTCACCCAGGATATAGGCTGGTCAGAGGAGGAAGAACGATGACCGCAATACGAAAAGATACACACCTGGATTTTTCGGAAGTGGATATGGGGGGAGATGGAGATGTACAGGTGTTTGATATAAAATATCCCTCAGGGAGAAAAATGAGATTGGTGAATGTGTACGATCAGCAAAGGCAGGTGGAGAGGGTGAGAAGCCAAGGCAGACCAGCACAGATGGCAAGATGGACAGAGATTATGGGGCGGACTAATATCCTATTAGGAGGAGATTGGAATGCTCACAGTGATAGATGGGATCCAGAATGCCCACCGAAAAGAGATGAAGTCTTTCTAATGAATCTCATGGATGAGTATGATTTGACGGATATTACCGATGGGGAATCAACCCATACGAATATGAGAAAAGGCGAAATTTCAAGATCGCTAATAGTTTTCTTCATAATGAAACCCAGGATGGCTGACAATTTGGAGATATCTACAGATTTGGCAACTACTTTGGATCATGCGATTGTGTGTGCCCACTTAGGATGGGACGAAGGGGAAGGAGTCAAAGTATCGAGGAAAGTTACGGGATGGGATATTGATGGGCTTAAGTTGGAGGGGGAAAAGAAAATTGTGAAAAAGCTAAAAAATATTGGCAGGACACAAGCTCAAAGAGACCCGTTTTGAACGAAGAAAGCACTGGAGAAGAATTACAGAATGAAGCTGAGTGGATACAGCGGAATTTTATTAATCATCTCAATAGATGCTGCAAAAAAGTTAAAGTTTGTGCGAGATCTAAGAGATTGTGGAATGAGGAGATCGCAGAAAATAGAAAGATTTTGAGCTTGTTGAAAAGGGCCGGAGGAAGGGGGGAAGCGATGCAGCAACAAGGTAAGAAGCAGCGAAGCAATGTCCGGAGAATAATCCGACAATTGAAACCGAAGATGTGGTAGGATTTTTTGTCAGCAGCCACGAAGAATCAGGTATGGCAGGCCAAGAGGTATATGAAACTGTGGGGTCAGCCAAGTACGAAAGCTTTGAGGTCCAGGGATGGAGTGGTGGCGGGATCCTGGGGGGACAAGGAAGAGTTGATTAAAGAAGAAGTATTTCCAAAGCCTCTGAAGGGTGTGGAGAGAAAGGTTCAAGAAGAGGGATGGGGAATGGGGAAAACGATTACTGACAAAGACATCCGAGTGGCTCTGTTTGATCAGTCAGTTAAAAAGGCACCTGGTCCAGATAAACTGAGGTTTAAGGCGATAAGATTGTTGTGGGAGTGGGATGCTCCGAGAATAATTGGAATCATCAAAGTCGCGTTTAGGTTGGGAATACACCCACAACCTTGGAAGGAAGCAAAAGGGGTGGTTATACCGAAACCGAATAAGCCAGATTATGGAGTCGCCAAAGTATATATGGTAATTACGTTGTTGAGTTGTCTGGGAAAGGTAGTCGAGAAGGTATCAGCAAACGCAATAGCTGAGGAGTATGAATGAAGACAGCTACTTCACGACAGACAGTGTGGGTGCAGAAAGACAAGATCAGCAGTAGACGCGGTTGAGAGGTTGATGAAGAGAGTTGAAGAGGCGTGGGGGAGGGGGAATACCGAGGCAGTGCTGTTGATGGACGTTAAGGGAGCCGTTCCACATGTGGCAAAGAGGAACTTGATAAAAAGAATGGAGGAAATGGGATTTGAAGCCAATCTGGTGAGATGGGTGGAGAATTTTATGGAAGAAAGAAGAGTGAATATGTGGATGGATGGAAAGGAGGGAGACAGTATGGATGTGGAAATGGGTGTTCCGCAGGGGTCACCAGTGTTGCCAGTACTTTTTGTTATATACCTTTTGGGGTTGTTCAGCCGAGTTGAAGAAAAAGAAGAAGAGTGCGGCAGTGAGGGCATATCTTTTGTCGATGATGTGGCATGGGTGGTGGAAGGTGAAGATGTGGGGGAATGCACACAATGATTGAAGGGATGCGCCAAAGAAGCACAGATATGGGCGAAGGAAAACACTTGTCAGTTTGAAGTCGAAAAAACCGAAGCGATTTTATTCACTCGAAAAAGAACGAATAAGGAACCGAAGATGAAGACCACAATAAGGGTCAGGAATTATGAGGTTCAATATAATAAAGAAGCGACGAGGTGGTTGGGGGTATGGCTAGATAGTATGCTTACCCTGAATGATCACACCAAAAAGATTTTTGCGAAAGCAAGAAGAACACAGAATAGGGTGCGATCATTAATGACGACAAAAGAATTAAACCCGGAAGGATGTCAACAAATTTTGATTGCCGCAGTACAGGCCGTTGCTTTATACAGAGCTGAGTTGTGGTGGAAAGGACAGAAAAATACAGCCCAGGAGCTACAAAAGATTTTGAATGAGCAAGGCAGAAGGGTAACCGGATACTTTAGAACGACACCTCAAGGAGCTGTAATTAATGATGCCAGACTTAGGCCGGCAAATGCAATTCTTAATAATCGGGTTAGGCGGTATAAGATGAGGCAAATGATGATGCCCGATGCAACAGGCGGAGGGAAAATGATTGAGATGGAAGGAGATGTTGTTTGAAGGGCGGAGGGGATTGACGAGTTGATCCCGGAGGAGTTCCTTGAAGAGAGGAGGCATGAAAGGACAACATTACCGACCATTAAAAAGAGCCTGAAGGGCAAGGTGATAATTCAGGACGAAGAACAAGCATTGGGTGAACCAAAGAATGATATAGAGGGCTTGGTTCTGTGGACTGATGGATTGAGAAAGAAAGATGAGTGGGCAGGGTGTGCAGTGGTATGGAGAGAGGAACGGTGGAAGAAGAGAAGGGTGTACCTAGGCCGACAGAAAGAAGCATTTGACGCGGAAATGTATGCGATGTCGGAAGCAGTGAAGATTGCGGATGAGATTTGCAGAAAACAAGGAGCGAGGAGAGTGATGATTTTTACGAACTCCCAAGTGATTTTACGAAGAATACAATTGGAGAAGCCAGAACCAGGATAGGTACTGGCGTTATGCACGATGAATTGGGAAAGCGAGTTGGCCGATAAAAACATCCAGGTGGAGTACCGGTGGGTACCTGTACATAAGGGTGTGGACGGCAACGAAGAAGCGGACCTACAGGAGACAAAAGCGGCTTATCAGCATTGCGGGAGTTATACTGAAATGCAAAATGCGCTAGAGCATTTGAATTATGTTTCATTTGCCCACATTAGTCGAAGGTTAACTGAGACAAAATGGGAAGAAAGCGTAAAAGAAATAAAAGCGATGTGGACGAAATCAAAACAGAGTTACTGGTATGATTTGGTGAAAAGGGGGGGTAACAAAGCGGTGATGGGATCTAAGAAATCAATTGCAGCAAGGTTTTATCAACTTAAGACGGGACACGCTTAGTGTTAGCAACGGGTCCAAATTGCCGGGTCGGTTCCGGGTCCGGTTCCACCCGAACCCGGACCGTGGCAACGGGTCTTACCACACGAAAAACCCGGACCGTTGGAAATGGGGCGGTTTTACCACCAAAAACCCGGCATTTCAAATTCACCATTTTGGCTCCAATTAAGTATTTGAGTTCTGATCGTATCACAACATGATCAGTATGTAGATTGTGCAGTTTTACTCCCTCTGTCACCTCCCGCCTTCAGATTTGCGATCCGACAAGTATTCGTTGAATCGCGATCGAAAACCTGCCAATTTCGCTTAGAATCAGCGATTATTTCACAACCACTCAACGAATATCAGTCGGATTGCAAATTTGAATGCAGGAGGTGAAAGAGGGGCTAAAGCTGAACAATTTACATATTGATTATGTCATGATACGATCACAACTCAAATACTTAATTGGAGCCAAAGGAGAAGGAACCGTATATTTGGAACCGCGGTCCGGTTCCAACCCGGCCAAATACCCGCGGTTCTATGTCCGGTCCGGGTAACAAACCCGCCAAGACAAAGCGGGTCGGGTTTTTGGCCGGGTCTGGGACCGAACCGAACCGAACCGCCGGTCAAAACCCGGACTGCTGGCGGGTTACCCGGACCCGTTGCTAACACTAGACACGCTCTTATGGGGAAATACCTTAGACGAATCGGAAAAAGAAGAGATATGAAATGCGGGTGGTGTGGGCATGAATATCAGACCAGAGACCACCTTTTTAAGTGGTGTAAAAGATGGAAATGGGAACAGAAGCGACTTTGGGTTGATGGGCAAGAGGGGGAAGATGGGTATGAGGGTGTTGAGAAGGTGTTGAAAAAGCCGAAGATTAGTTTGCTGATGTCTTTTGTTTTTGCAGAAGAAAAATATTCGCGGGCTCTGGTAGATTTTCTTTATCATATGGATGTTGGCAGAATTAGCGGAGTGGTGGAGGAGGCAGAGAACTCAGATCATGAGGAGTCGAGTGATGGGGGGGGTGTAAAAATTTGAAGTTGTTTTTTGGCAGTTTTTTCATTTGTTTTGGGAGAAGAGGACTCGCGACTTTGCTTTTGTTTCTTTATGTTACTGAAGAAGCGGGGAGGAAATATGTATGGGATATATGCCATGGCCGCTAGCGGCCGAATGCAATATGATTACAACAACAACAACAACCCTTTCCTTGAGTTCCCCCGGATCACCACTCCACCTGAATGTCGACCCAAAAACCGTCGCCCCATCCTGAAGCTTTATCAAGCATCCTGCCACATAATACTGATTCCTTTCATATGCTTCCAACTTTTCCTTCTCTATAGCACTTTGAACTTCGTACGCCACACCGTGAACCACCTCGCTTCCATTGACGAGGGCGGAGTAGCATCCCCAGAGTTTCAGACGATAGCCATAGGTGTTGGCTGCTTGGATACGAGGTAGGTAGGAGATCCCGAGGACTTTGGAAAGTATAGATAGGTTTATGAGAGTACTATAAAAGAACTCCTTCCTGAAAGGTTGGGCTTCAAGACTGAGATGTGAATCCATGGAATCGTCGGACTCGAGGAATTTTCTCGCCATGGGTGACGGGTGGCGCAGGCGTGTAGATACCGCCATACTGCAATAAAGTTGGTTTCTATGAGAGCAAAGAGGGCAAACCGAAGATCTGGTGTCCTTCTTGGAGGTCAAAAGTTCAGTCGATCGATAAATTTGGAGAGATTATTGCTCTTGAAGATCGTAAGTTCTAGTCTGAGTTTCGTTTGTGAAGTGTGTCTGACGAAGCTTAAAAGCTTAAAGATCGAAACTTCTTCTCTTAATAGCCGCCGAACAACCCTAAGTTTCGGATTTTTGGCGGGTAAAAGTCCTAAATAAATACTTGCTGTTGGAGTAAGAAGTACAATGATATCTACTTACTCAAGTAGGTATGATATGAAAAAGAAGGGAAAATCAATGATGTCCGGTGTCATCTACGCTGGATGCCAAACTGTTAACCAAAAACGACTGGCGTACCTATTATCTTATCTCCCATCTGATCAACACCCTTATCATTATCCATTTCTGGTCATCCCATCAAACTTAAGTGTTACCGGGCTTGTCATACGGCTTGGATACGGCGTTCATCGTATGACATACCAGCAAAAACCCTCTTGATTCTCATCGATCGTGTTGATTTACAAGATTACAATTGGCTTTGAAAACTTAATTTACATGTAAATGTAATCGGAGAGCTCAGAGGGAGTAAGACCAAGAGGAAGAGGTACAGGAAGAGGGGGTGGGAGTTGCCATGGGAGAGGGACGACCAAACACCAAGAGGCTGTCTCTACCACATTGAGTATGTCTCTGCCACGCTGAAGAAGAAGAGGCGTAGCCGCACGCGATCTTATCTATTGCTGCATCAGTCTTCTTCGCCACTTAGAAAATAGCACATGAATCGCATGTGACCACTCCAAAATGTCCTTTCCATCAATAATTTCGGGCATAGGATGACATCTCAACCTCCTCCTACTTACTGACAACATATAATAAATACCAGCAGAAAAGCAAATACAGTAAACTCACTAACTCCGCCCCACAGCCCTCACCATATCCAACACAATTTCCACATATTGCTTATCTACTGAAGCTAATTGCCGAAAATACCGGTTCACAACCACGAAACTTAGTCCGAAAGCAATAACATATACCACGAACAGACAAATAACATCGGAGGGCTGCTTCTCATTTTGGGGGGCCTGAATTCGTCATACAGCTGTACATGTAACAGCGCATCAATCGATGTAGTCTCTAAATTTCTCCAGCATTAGGTTACCTCGCTCATCTTGAATAGTCTTCTGTTCGAAGGCCTGGGTATCAGATGCAGAGAGCTCTCCAAGCAGAAGTGGATCCATGGATCCATCCTTGTTGGCAAAAATGGAAACAAAGAGATCTGGATTGGAATGTGGCCCCAAGCCTAGTTCTACAAACCGTCCGAGACCAGCGACGTCTCTCCCGTAGTCCTCAATACATGGTACATTCAACGCAGCAAGATAGAAAGACTCCATTAACTCTGCCCAGGAAGTTCCTTCTACTGAGCGGACAGAACCCGGCGGTCGTCGAAATTCAACCATCCCCTTTCTGCCATAATACAAGTTTACGAAATTGAACGAATAATATCTGGATCCACCGTCATTTATAAGATCAACCACATAAACTATGGTTGGGCAATCTCTTATACGCTGGAGGATATCCTGCGTATTTAGGTTGCTGATCCTTGGATTGTTCCTTAGACTATGGCAGTATTCTAAATTTCGATGGGTTCCGGGACCAGAACTTCAAAAGCCAGTTCGAAGTACACCACAATACAAGCTATGGTGATGACGTCATAAAGACTCCAAAGCCTCCCTAGAGATACATACATGTAGGTAGAACATGTCTCGTTGGTTTCTATGGCGCAGGCTGCGTCCATCAGTGTTCCCAACGGGCCGGGCCGGCCGGGCTTCACATGTTTACGGCCGGCCCTCCTTAACGCGGGTTTTTTAAAAAAGCCCGGCCAGCCTGCGGGTGCCGCCAGGCCGAGTGGTTTTAGATGACACGCATGTTGAGCGCAAAAAACCACAGAGTCACGATATCATTACAATGTTATGGGTTCGAATCCCAGTGCCAGCCCCCCGGTGTGAAGGGGACAAAGGGTAGCGGGTGGGGAACTCCGCCATTTAACCGGCTTGCCCGGAGGCGGAGGGGATATGGGGCTCTGTCATACTCTAATTAGAGTGCATACAGTATGAATAAACAACAACAGGTACGGTGGCGGCTTCGCCGCCCTTTGGAGGCGCCCAGATTGATCTCCAGCCCGGCCAACCCAGAGTTGTCATTTTTAGCAGCTCCTATGCTTCCAGATGTATATGGCTCTAACATACTCCTAGAATTCAAATTTGTTAGATTATCTCTTGGCCAGCTCCCAGTGATCTAAGTCTGGGTGAGTCTCTATTGTTTCTGTGGCTTGAGCAAGCATATTGGCAACTGGGAAGATGCCTTCCACTGGGTAACCCCAATCAATTCAAGTTCATTTAAGTCCATGAGTTTTGCTCTGATCACAAAGTGTTCTATACATGAACTATGCATAAACAGATCCTCTTTCAATTACTGGTCTCCAATTTGCTATATCACTAATATTCATAGTGCAGCTGTAAAAAAAGCTCCAAAATGCTGTTGATTCACAATTTCTGACTCATTATCACCGGGAAAAATGACCTTATGCGATGCGTAACTCATAGAGAAGCTGTTTTTGGATCAGTGATCCATAGCATATTTGACGCGTGGCACTATAAGGTCCTATGGACCTGCGCATTGACTAGATTACTATGATACCCATGCAATTATGTGGGCTTGATACTATACATCATGCTGCATTCAACAAACTTGAAACCAAACTGCCAAATGCACTGCTTTGCACGCTCCCAAGTATGCTCTGAAGTACACTCCTGATTGCACTTGACTGTACACTCCCAGCCTGCTTGACTTATGCTCTCAAGACGCTCCCAAGTAAACTCCAGGTACGCTCCCAAGTACTTCTCCGAGTATGTACTCAAGTACACTCCCGGGCATGCTCTCCAGGACGCTCCCAATTGCACTCGATGGCACACTCCCAGCCTGCTGCACTGTACACTCCCAAGTAAGCTCTCAAGATGCTCTCAATCACACTCCTGAGCATGCTCTCAAGTACACTCTCAATTACACTCGATGGCACACTCCCAGCCTGTTACACTGGGAGATTCACCCTAAGTACTACTCAGTAAAAGCCCCCAATGACTTCCGGACTTATAAAGAGAAGAGTGATTAACGCTTTACTCAGGATGTGTATAAGGATTACCATCCAAGAAAACAAGGTAACTGTTCATTCTCTGCTCCCAAAAGATAGTAATGACTGAAGAGTATCGTCCCAAGCTTTCAGTATACTGATGTACACAACTCAAGAGTTTCTGCAAGAAGTATGAACAAACACACTATCATGGTGCTCCCAGTATTTCTTCGGACTTGTTCAGTATTGTCCCAGCAACTGGCATGTATAACCAAGGACTGACTATCCTCAAGTACAACACCTCGAAGTATCAACTTGTCATATAAGAAACAGCAAAGTAGTTTCGCCTCAGCAGAAGGAGTAGTGCCAACTAAAGAGTATCCTAGCAGAAGTATCCTTTAAACCACCACATTAGCGGGCTGGTTCCTCCGACTTCCTTTGGACTCTAAAGTATCGTCTTGCTATCTTCCCAATCAATGACTTCCTTCAACAAAGGTACTAAGAATAACCAAGTATAAAGACTGATAGAGTTTATCCATGAGATAGAACTGAGGAACAAATGTACAACTCCGGACTTTAAGAGAGAAGTATCCTCATTGACTTCAATACAGAACTAATAGAAAATACACGTGAATAAAGTTAAGGCTTAAACTCCAGGTCGAGAAGGTCAATAGGTATCCGGAGATAAAGCTTAATGTAGATTTGTATGTTCGATAGTAGATTATCAATGTCCTTCCTCCAGGTCGGTATCGCTGATATACATCAGACGATCAACACCCTTAACAATCCTTACACTGCCAAGGCCTGTTTCGGAGTTTACATACATAACTGCCTTATCATCCTTGCCTTCTACCATCAATGGTCGAGTTCTGACTCCCACAAGTATTAAGAACATCATCAAGCTAATGAGCTCGTATTGCGACACTATTGCTATTGGCGATACCTTGTAGAGCTATGAGCTTATCTGAAGTCAATTATCAATTAATAGGTTCGTGTCACCAAGAACCAGTGAGAGTGCCCTCTGATATACCCACTGGGTATGTAATGGTTTAATGATTGTGGCAAACGACCGAACCTTTAATTTGAGTAGGCATTTTTTTAGCCAAATATACAGCATTCTGCAACTGAGTTGTATTGCCATATATTGAACGGAGAGTATCCTGTGCCACTCAGGACATGTAAATCACAAGGCCCATTCGCCCCAAGCCTAGAAGGTATGCTCGAAATAAGGGTTGATTCGTATAAGTCGATTCGTTCGACTGGGCTCCGTTGTATCAATTATTAGTTATCAACTGATCTCCGATATGACTCTGCATACCTCAAGATGTCATAATGCTCTGATGTTGACAACACGTCATCTCCCTAGGAACAAATCATTCGAGCATGAATAAATAGTCGTTAGTTCGGCGACTAGGAATAAGGTTTGCTGCCGATAAGGAATCACCATTGACAATGGGGATCCTCCGACCAATACCGATCAACACATCTTATTTGCACTCGGCTTGATGGCTGTCATCCATCAATTGGTACGAAGGTAGGGTAATGGAGGTATTACCAATAGGTGAACAAATCCGGAAGGTTGATCCAATTAGGAAATCCGAGTGATAATTTATGATTTCGGATTGAGTATCCGCATTTGGATTATTGAGTGATCCTGAATGGTACTGGAAGTATACCTGTAACACCAAAGGCATAACACAGCCTGCTTGACTATACACTCCCAAGTAAGCTCTCGAGACGCTCTCAATCACACTCCCGAGTACACTCTCAAGTACACTCCCAATTGCACTTGATAACATGCTCCCAGTCTGCTTGACTATATGCTTCTAAGTAAGCTCTCAAGATGCTCCCAATCACACTCCCGAGCATACTCTCAAGTATACTCCCTATTGCACTCGATGGCACACTCCCAGCATGCTTGACTATATGCTCCCAAGTCAGCTCGAAACACGCTCACAGCTCTCAATCACACTCCCGAGCACTCTCTCAAGTACTCTCCCAATTCCACTCGATGACACACTCCCAGCCTGCTTGACTACATGCTCCCAAGTAACCTCTCAAGAGGGAAGACACTCCCAATCTTACTTGACTATATGCTCCCATGTGCGCACCTGCATGCTTGATCCAGAGGCCTGCTGAGTTGCAGAAGCCAGCCACCGGGAGGTGTGAGGCAGGTGGCATATGGTGGGCAGTGTTTGGCGGGCGGCACGTGGCATGTGTTGTGTGGCAGATGGCGAGCAGAAAATGATGGCCGAATCATGACATCGGTCGATATCATAGTCTCAAGCTTATCTTCAGCACGGCCACCTTGAGAAGTTCTCACGATGCCTCATGGTCATGGTGTTGACAATTGAAGCCTTAGAATCCCCAAGAAAGGTAGACAATTCGAACTTGGGGAGAGCAGATCTCCGATTCAGATTTTCCAACTGAATCTGTTCCCTGCTTCCCATTGATTGTTTTCGTATTTGTGTGCATCCGGTCTAAGGCTGATGGAGATGATGGTGATGGCAATGCCAATGGCAATGGCAATGGCAATACTGATGGCGATGGTGATGGTGATGGCGATCGCAATGGTGATGGCGATGGCGATGGTGATGGTGTTGGTGATAGTAATCAGAGTATTAGAAGTACTTTGACAAGTAGGTTGGCTTCATCAATGTCAGCATCAAAGCTTCCACAGACTTTGAGCCTTGTACTGGCCAAAGCTTCAACAGATCTACAGCCTTCTATTAGCCAGAGCTTAAACAAACTCTGAGTTTTCCCTCAGCCAAAAGCTTCCTGTGGAGAACTCTACTCCTCCTGCGTACACGATCCCGGCATCGGGAGGCATGTGGCAGGCGGCGTGTGGCAAGCAGAATGTCGTGGGTGCCATGTGGCATGTTGCAGCAGGTGGCGGGCGGCCAAAATCATGAGGTTGGTTGACACCATAGTCTGAATCTTATCTTTAGTGCGCCCACCAAGACGAGATCTCACGATGCCTCACAGCCATGGTGTTGACAATTGGAGCCTGAGATTCTTTAGAAATGGTAGTCAATTGGATCTTGGGGAGAGCAGATTGTTAAGGGTTTTCCCTTAGCAGTGGTAATGATACATGTTTGAATGGAGCAGGTACATGTGACAAATCTTAAAGATGTTCATATGCAAAACACCTACCTGCGAATACGTGAACATGTTTGTCAGTTGAGTGGTCCTTAGCGGGATTACACTTGAGCCACGCGTCGATCAAGCAGCAAGGATAAGTTCCTCCTGTCGGATTCAAATATGATGATGAAGTTGTGTTGCCTGCTCTGGAAGTGAAAACCCTTCTAAAGATGTGCATAACTCTTGGCCATGATTACTATAACTAGCTAGCGGGACAACACATACTTAAGTTGCAATTGTGCAGAATTAGGTGTGCAGCAGACGATATGCAATATGCGAGTACGAGGGATCTGCAGCTCATGCGCTAACCGGTGGGAACAACTGTGGCAATCTCTGGTTACGGAAGGTCGGAACCTAAGCATGCAGTGTCTGAGGGATTAATGGCATTGGCTGAAGATAAGAGGCCTGGAGCGAACCAGATCATTGAGTTGTTACTGTATGCATCGCAAAAAGAAGATATTTCATAATCTACGTTGGCGGAGTATCGGTTGGTCGCCGACTAAATCTCTGAGGCAATGCCGAATAGCCAAATTAATGGTGAGGCGAAGATATTGCGATAAAGCATTAAGAAGATCAAACACAGTTAAATTGCGATTGCGCAGAGCTACGTGTCAGTCTCAAGATCAAACACAGTTAAATTGCGATTATGCAGAGCTACGTGTCAGTCTCAAGATCAAACACAGTTAAATTGCGATTACGCAGAGCTACGTGTCAGTCATAAGATCAAACACAGTTAAATTGCGAATACGCAGAAATACGTGTCAGTCGTTAATGTTCCAACTAGTGAATAAATCGGAAGTGAGATGTCGAAGTTGAAGTTATGATCTGATACGTCATTTGACATAATTTAGTATGATGGATGGCCTGATTTTAATCAGGAGTGTAATGCTTTCAAACCACATTCATATTAACACGATAACCTAAACGGAAGCGTGGCAGTCCATTACGGGGCGCATTCAGTAGAATGTAAGACGCAACCAAAATACTGCAGTTATGCGATAAGCGGAATCATAGCATGGAAGTATGGGCGATAAGAATACAGTCCCTCGAACATGACTATAAAGAGATCACATTGTCCCGGCAATGAGGAGAACAAGCTCTAGCAGCAAACAGTCAGAAACCTACCAGCGAAAGAAGTCCTTTATTTATTATTGAGTTTTTCTGATACCTATATATATTATTATTCAATTTATTAGCTTGATGTAGCGGCAGCCCCGCACCTTTGAGGATTAACATTCGAATGACCATTACCTTCGATAACGATAGCGACGCCATCATATACGCTCTCGAAAGGATCGTTTCGTACGCAAGAGATAATCGATACATCTTCGTAGCTCAGAGCATCTGGTGGATATCTTCGATCATTGGTCTACAACAAGGATTAGTGAATCATATCGATACGCTACGAGTTCAGTCGGAAGTATCTCCTCAAGAAACTAATCAATCCAATACTCGTAAATACGATAAGGAAATATCTACGACGCCCCGAGACATTCAAGAAGCATCTAGTTCTCGTATTGAATCGGATTGTGTTCATCCAGATAGGTTATCCCAGATTCAGCGAACGAATAACGTTATCCGGGATCACGACCTTAGCAGTTCGGAGTCAAGTTATTTACCTCCAGTTATCGAAAGAACTAAGCAGGTCTTTCAGAAATCTCGAAAGGATAAGAAAGCTTTGAATAAAAAGACTGATATACATTCCTGAACGCGGTCAGGAAAAGTTAATACCAAACATTTGACTAGAAAACAAAGACAGCGACTTCAGCATATTCCTACGGAAAATCTATCTTCATATTTAGCCGAAAGGAAATAGGATCTAGGGCTATACTAGTACCTAATCTCGGTACCTAAGTATCCCCCTAACACAGATCTCCAACTCAGATTTTCCAGTGGAATCTACTGCTTGCTTCCCACCGCTGGTGGATGAATGTGTACGTATTTGTGGCTGATGGTGATGCTGCCGATGTTGATGATTGTGATAATGGTGATGGCGATAATGATGGCGATGATGATGCTGTCGGTGATGGTGATCATCTTACTAGACGCACTTAGACAAGTAGGTTGGCTACGTCAACGTTAGCATCAAAGCTTCCACAAACTTAGAGCTTTCTAGTAGCCAAAGCTTTCACAGACTCAGAGCCTTCTAGTAGCCCAAGCTTCCACAGACTTAGAGCCTTCTAGTAGCCAAAGCTTCCACAGACTTAGAGGCTTCTATTAGCCAAAGCTTCCACAAACTCAGAGTTTGCCATAGGCCAAAAGCTTCTGGTGGAAAACTGTACTGCTCCCAAAGCTCGGCTCTCTCAATCAGGGTCTCAAGCAGAGTCTCAAGCAGGGTCTCGAGCAGACTCTAGAGTAGCCTTTCAATCGCCAGTGGGCTCTGATGCAGAGTCGCAGCGATAGTGTGTACAGTACCAGTATAACAGTAAAGAGCAGTAAAGACAAGTATAGATCCATCTCTGTCTGGCAGCCGTATATAGTTCCATAGGCCTATGTGCACATCTGTATGAATCGACTATAGATGACGATAGACTGCATGTTGGGCATGAGTCCATGGAAAGCTTGCTGTGAGCTGCGCATGTGCGCGTGTGTGCGTAGTGCAGTCTATAGTTAATTTGCACTTTTGCCGATGATAAGAGATATTATAAATTTAAGACTGGGAGGTGAAAAAGGACATATATCAGCAAAATGTAATTCGGTCCGGAAGCCATATGCAAACCTCTCAGACACTCTGGCACCCCTCACCAGTGCTTCCAAGTACTTCGAGATGCTTCCAGCCCCCCCTGGAGCTTTGGAAAGTACTTACAGACTCAGCACGAGCATTCTCATCTGCTCCTGAAAGTACCTGCATTGATGGAGGTGCATTCAGGATGCTATGAAATTTGACTATTAGGATAGTCAAATGTTGCAGCTGCTGAGACCTCTGTGCAGGTTTGTGGGAGACTTCGAGAGCAGCAAAGACATCTGCACAAGCTCTACGGGAGACTTGGTGCCGTATTCTCACACCAGTGGTTCTTATAGTTCCATAACCACAAGGTATTTCATCAATCATATTGGTCTGTTAAAGTCAGAAGATTTGCTACATCATAATATGGCATGTATTATCTATGTCTCTCTATATATATACATACAGAGATACAGGGATAATGGAGATGGACTCAGTGACAGACAGTATATATTTGGAATACCCCAGGGTAGATAGACATCATCTCAATATATGAAATACACACTCTATCATTCCCAGCTCTTGGTTTCACGCACTGTTGCCGAGCTTTCGTAGATCTGCACAATTTGTGTGGATCCTCATACGCTCTTGCTAAGCGTTCATAGATTCACGCAATTTGTGTGGATTCTCTCACTCTCTTCCTACGCTTCTCGAGCCACAACTGCTCTTTCTCACGAATTACCTTCAGATGCCATACAAGATGCGGTAGAGTGTTGATGATGGGCTGTATGTCTTTCAGCTCCAGTGTTTCACCACACCGTGATCCAGTGAACTCAGAGATACACTCCGAAGATGTGATCGAGCGAGTTTGGAGATGCACTTGGAGGCCATGATGGTACGAACTTGGAGGCTGTAATCGAGCGAGTTTGGAAATGCACTCGGAGGCTCTGATGGAGTGAATTTGGAGATGCACTTGGAGGCCATGGTCATGCGAACCTGCAGGCCATAATCAAGCGAGTCTGGAGCTACACTTGGAGTCTGTAATCGAGCGAGTTTGAAGATCCACTTGGAGGGTGTGATCAAGCGAGTTTGAAGATACATTTGGAGGCTGTCATTGAGTGAACATAGAGATGCACTCCGAGATCATGATCGAGCGAGTTTGGAGATGTAGTTGAAGGTCATGATTGAGCGAAATGGGAGCAGTACTTGGAGGCGGTCAATCCGGAGGCAGTAGTTTGGCGCCATGGGAGTGGAGACTCTATTCATTGGTCAACTCGTAATTGTGAGAATGTAGAGAATTGAGTACAACATGGTCTGCCGAGAGATGAGAGATTGGCTGGGAGTGGGAGAAATTCTGTGTTGGGATGCTGCAGTACGCGGTGTAAGCAGTACTCAGTATATGCTGTACTCGGTGTGTGCTGTACTCGGTGTTAACTCTGGATCATGCCATGGAGACATAGAGAGGGATGACAGAACTTCATGTTCTTAGGTGATGGTAGAGTGGAGGACAAGAGAGAGAGACATGAGAGGAGATGGGATAAATCATGATGAGAAACTGGGACTTCAGAGAATTCCGTGTGCGAGTCAATTTACCATCACAGATATGGCAGGTTCTAGTTCCAATCAGGCGTGTAATTACATCGGTAGGGGGTCTTCCCAACCGAATCAGGCAAGTCGTACCCCTGATTTCTCATATCTGCTCGTATCCTCCACATGATTCTCATCTTCATCTCCATCTCTCTCTTTCTCGTTCACAACTCTACCATCATCGCAGAACACAAAGTTAAGTCATCCCTCTCTATCTCTTCATGCCATGATCATGAGTTGACACTCAGTACAGCATACACTGAGTACAGCATCCACGCAAGATTGTTTGTCGTCCCTTTATTCTCATCATTACGAGTTGACCCCTGAATGTAGCTTCAGCTTCTGGCGTGCCTCCCTACACGATCGACTACCATCAGCCAGCTTTCCATATGAGCTCAAAGGTAAGGTCACCTTGTCACGTTCCCACAGTTTCAAGTTTACTAACTGATGAATAGAGTCTCAGCACCCGGCACGCCGTCCATCGACCGCCTACAATTACTTGTCCAAACTCACTCGATCACGGCCTCCAAGTGCATCTCCAAACTCACCCAATCATGGCCTCGAAGTCTATATCCAGACTCGCTCGATTACAGCTTGTAAGTTCGCACAATCATGGCCTCCAGGTGCATCTCCAAACTCACTCGATCACGATCTCGCAGTGCATCTCTAAGTTCACTTGATTACGGCCTCCAAGTGTATATCCAAACTCGCTTGATTACACCCTTCAAGTGAGTCTCCAAACTCAGTTGATTATGGCCTCCAGGTTCGCACAATCGCGGCGTCCAAGTGTATCTCCAAACTCGATCGATCACGGCCTCAGAGTGTATCTCTGAGTTCACTTGATCGTCATCTTCAGGTGTAGCTTGAATTGCTCTCAAGCACCGCCTGCAGCCAGTCCAGATATACCATGTGTAGATGGGTCACTATATAGATACATAGATATATAGATACATTGATCAGAATACAAACTGAATACATGAGTTTTCAAAATTGTTGAATGTTAAGTAGTATCTATAATTTCCAGACGCACTAGCAGCGTTGCCAAAGAAGATGTTGTTTTTCCCAGATTGCTCTACTGTGATTCGAGGTACTCCCAGACTTGTTGCCAGTGCTCCCAGGGGCTCTCAGGCTTGTCGTTGGTGCTCCGAGTTACTTTGAATGCCGGTTGAAATGCCCTCAAAGGGTCTAATACTCTCCTGAAATTGACGCATCTAAGTTTACACTCCACATCCTCTCAGACACTCCTCGAGGCTTCCAGTGACTAAAATACATTTTGCTGATGTAGTTCACATTTTGTGTGTAGGACACTTTGTAATCAGAGCCAAACACTCAGTGGAATTAAAAGGGCAGATCATTTGGGATCTGTGTTTAAGTGGCAGGTACTTGCCACAATCAGCCACTCAGCCACAGAATTATGACTAATCAGAATCGAAAAAGATACATGTCATGTCCTTATTATTGATATGAGCACACGAAATGTGTTATTTTGGATTCTTATTGGTCAGAATTCTGTGGGTGAGTGGCTGAGTGGCTGATAGTGGCAAGTATAAACCACAAGAACTCAAATTAAAAACAACCCACCAATTTAAGTCTGCGAGTTGGACTCTGACAACAAAGTGTGATATATATGAAATGTATATAACTCTACCTGCTTTCACATCCCAGGTTGACATTCATGATATTTTTAATATTGGGTGAGTAGTTGTGGAGTAATACCTTTATTGTAATGTTTTTTAACAGTAGTATGCAGAGAATTTGGAATGAAGTAAATTGGCACCTGGGAAATGAAAGAGGATCTATTTATGAATGTTTCATCCCTAGAACATGCTGTAATCAGAGCAAAACTGGATGACATTATTCGATTTCAAATAATTCAAATAGCTGCACAGAAAGCTTCTTTTCAACTGACAATAATTGCTCTGGCCATAGAAATAGTACCAACTTGCAGAGACTTGGAGAGATATACTAGTGGGCTTGGAACCTGTACAGTGGGTACACTGTAGAAGATGGAGTTGAGTCTAAACAGGGTGGTGCAAATATCCATATCGTATCTCCACTGTATATATCAGCACAGAACGCCACCAGGGGGATGGTGGTACACAGGGATAACATAGGTGGACTGGGTGATGGCAAGTGTATATATTTAGATGACTCAGATGTAGATAGGTACACTGAAAAAAAAATGACATTATATAACGCATAACTCGTAGAAATGTGGTTTCTGTGATTGTAATCCATGCCATATTTAACAGATAGCAGTAAGAGCTCTCATCAACCTGCACGTTGACTACATTACTATGATATACATCCAAATTTGTACGCTTAATACAATACATTATGCTGCATTCAACAATACAGCCGAATACACTTCATTACATGATCTCAAGTAAGCTCTTAAGATTCTCTTAGATACACACCTGAGTAGGATCTCAAGTATGCTTCCAAATCCACTCAATCACACATTTTGAGCCTGCTTAACTCTATGCTCCCAGGTCAGCTCTCAAGAAGCATCCAAGTACACTCCAAGTATGTTCCCAGGTATACCTCCAAGGACATTCTCAAGTACACTTCTGAGCATGCTCTCAACAACGCTCCTAATTGCACATGATGGTATACTTGCAGCCATATATGCTCTTATGTAGGCTCTCAAGATGCTCTCAAGCATACTTCCAAGCATGCTCTCAAGTATGTTCCCAATTGCATTACATGATACACTTCCAGCCTACTTAGCTGTATCCTTCCAAGTTCACTTACAAGAGGCAAGTATCGGCAAAAGTGCAAATTGACTATAGGCTGAGCTACGCGTACACACGCATACACGCAGCTCATAGCAAGCTTCCCGTGGAACCCTGCGCAACGCGCAGCCAATAGTCATCTATAGTTGATTCATACAGATATGCGTGTGGGTCTATGGAACTATATACAGCTGCCGGCCAAAGATGGACCTATACTTGTCTTTACTGCTCTTCACAGTTATACCGGTACTGTACACACTATCGCCACGAGTCTGCATGAAAGCCCACTGGCGATTGAAAGACTGCTCTAGAGCCTGCTTGAAAGCCTGCTTGAGAGCTGGCTTGAGAGCCTGATTGGGAGAGCCGAGCTTCGGGAGGAGTACAGTTTTCCACCCGAAGCTTTTGGCCTGTGGTAAACTCTGAGTTTGTGGAAGCTATGGCTACTAGAAGACTCTAAGTCTGTGGAAGTTTTGGCTACTAGAAGGCTCTGAGTCTGTGGAAGCTTTGGCTACTAGAAAGCGCTAAGTTTGTGGAAGCTTTGATGCTAACGTTGACGTAGCCAACCTACTTGTCTAAGTGGGTCTGGTACCATGATCAACATCACCGACACCATCATCATCACCATCATCATCGCCATCACCATCATCACAATCATCACCATCCCCATCATCACCATCAGCCCCAAATCTGCACACATACGCCCACAATCGGTGGGAAGCAAGCAGTAGATTCCACTGGAAAATCTGAGTTGGAGATCTACTCTCCCCAAGATACAATTGTCTACCATTCCTACAGAATCTCAGGCTGCAATTGTCAACACCATGGCATTAAGGCATCGTGAGATCTTGTCCCGGTGGGTGCACAAAAGATACGATTCAGACTACGGTATCAACCGATGTCATGATTTTGGCCAGCCACCACCCGCTGCGACATGCCACACGGCATCTACAACATCCTGCTTGCCACACGGCACCCGCCACATGCCTCCTGGTGCCTGGATCGAGCATGCAGAAGGAGTAGAGTTTTCCACGGGAAGCTTTTGGCCAATGGAAAACTCAGAGTTTGTGGAATCTCTGGCTAATAGAAGGCTCTAGGTCTGTTGAAGCTTTGGCCAGTACAAGGATCAAAGTCTGTGGAAGCTTTGATGCTGACATTGGCGTAGTCAACCTACTTGTCTAAGTACTTCTGGTACTCTGATCACTATCACCAACACCATTGCCATCACCGTTGCCATTGCCATCATCTCCATCAGCCACAGACTGAATACGGACAAATACGACAACAATCAATGGGAACTGGGTACCAGATTCCACTGGAAAATCTGAATTGGAGATCTGCTCTCCCCAAGTTGGAATTGTTTACCTTTCCTGCGGAATCTATGGATTCAATTGTCAACACCATGACCATGAGGCATCATGAGAACTTGTCAAGGTGGCCGTGCCAAAGATAAGGTTCAGACTATGATATCGACCGACATCATGATTTGGCCATCATTTTCCGCTCACCATCTGCCACACACCACATGCCACATGCCACCCACCAAACACTGCCCACTATACGCCACCTGCCTCATTCCTCCAAGTTCCTGGCTTCTACAACTCAGCAAGCCTCTGGATCGAGCATGCAGGAGCGCACATGGGAGCATATAGTCAAGTGAGATTGGGAGTGTCTTCCCTCTGGAGAGGTTACTTGGGAGCGTAGAGTCAAGCAGGCTGGGAGTGTATCATCGAGTGCAATTGGGAGTGTATTTGAGAGCATGCTCGGGACTGTGATTGAGAGCTGAGAGCGTGTTGAGAGCTTGCTTGGGAGCGTATCGTCAACAATGCTGGGAGTGTGCCATCGAGTGCAATTGGGAGTGTACTTGAGAGCATGCTCGGGAGTGTGATTGGGAGCATTTTGAGAGCTTACTTGGGAGCGTATAGTCAAGCATGCTGGGAGTGTGTCATCGAGTGCAATTGGGAGTGTACTTGAGAGCGTGCTCGGAAGTGTAATTGAAAGCATCTTGAGAGCTGACTTGGAAGCGTATAGTCAAGCAGGCTGGGAGTGTGCCATCGAGTGTAATTGGAAGTGTACTTGAGAGCATGCTTGGGAGTGTGATTGAGAGCGTCTTGAGAGCTTACTTGGGAGCATACAGTCTAGTAGGCTGGGAGTGTGCCATCGAGTGCAATTGGCAGCGTCCTGGAGAGCATGTCCGGGAGCGTACCTGAGAACGTACTCGGAGGAGTACTTGGGAGCGTACTTGGAGTTTACTTGGAAGCGTCTTGAGAGCGTAAGTCAAGCAGGCTGGGAGTGTACAGTCAAGTGCAATCAGGAGTGTACTTCAGAGCATACTTGGGAGCGTGCAAAGCAGTGCATTTGGCAGTTTGGTTTCAAGTTTGTTGAATGCAGCATGATGTATAGTATCAAGCCCACATAATTGCATACATATTATAGTAATCTAGTCAATGTGCAGGTCCATAGAACCTTATAGTGCCACATGTCAAATATGCTATGGATCACTGATCCAAAAACAGCTTCTCTATAAGTTATGCGGCGTGTAATGTCATTTTTCCTGGTGAGACACTCCCAATTTCACCTGACTAAATACTCCCATATATGCTTCTGGGTATTTGATCGAGAGACTTGCAGAGTTGCAGCCACTACCAGGCAGCAGATCATGTGTAGTGGGTATTGGGTGGCATATCGTAGCAGAAATTATAACGTCAATCCATATTAAAGTGTTTACTATATCTTTATTGTGACCTCCACAATGAGATCTCACAATGCCTCATAGTGATGGTATTGACAATCACAATTTTCAATTCTGCAGAAAAAGTAGAAAATTGAATGTTGGGACCCAGATTTTCTAGAAAAATCTGCTGCTCACAACCTACAGATTGTAGGTGTATGTGTGCACATTCAGTCCAGGGCTGATAGTGATGATGGCAATGATATGATGGCCATAGTGATGATAGCAATGATGATAGTGTTGGTGATGGTGATCATAGTACCAGAAGCACTGAGACAAGTAGATTCAGTTTGTCAACATTTGTGTTAAACCTTCCAACAACTGAGAGATTTTCATTGGCCAAATGGATTGTAAGGAAAACTCAACTCCTCCTGATATATGCATCTCTCAGCTGCAGCTCTGAAGCATTGCACTGCTATGAAGACATCTAGCAGGTTCTGAAGAAGGTTATGAAGCAGACTTACAAGCAGGATATCAAGCAGGCTTCAGAGTAGGCTCTGATATGGTATTCAAGTGCCAGCAGGCTCTCCAGTGGACTCCATACTGCTATAACAGGCATGTAGTAAACACATGTATACATCCATCTCTAGCCACCAGTCTTATATAGTTTCACAGGAACAGGTGAACACCTCTATGAATGGACTGTAGATGATGATAGACTGCACATTGTGTGGAGGTCCACGGGAAGCTTCCTATGAGTTGTTCATGAACTCAGGTACACATAGTGCAGGCTATGATCAATTTGTACTTTTGCAGATATATCATTTTACCACACAATGAAATACGCACTTTATTTTTTCCAGCTCTTGGTTACATGAACTCATGTTGAGCATTTGTTGATCCATGCAATATGTGTAGTTCCTCAAGGCTGAGTATTCTGTCAAATCCTGTCACCATATTCTTATGCTCCTTGAGCTAGAGCTGCTGCCTCCTGAATTCCGTTACAACACTGCAAGATGTATGGTGGAATGTTGAAGATAGGCCTTCAGTCTTCTAGATCCACTGATTCACCACTAAAAATCCTATGGTATATCAGTGGCAGTTGAGTAAGTCATAGAGCCTCACTCCTTTTGCTCCTGTGGTCTCGATTCCTTTCTCCATTCCTCTTCTCCACCATAATGTCCCTCAATAGAAACAACCAACAGAGTGGCTGGATAGTCTATTTAGTAGAATATTCACCTGGATATAGATAGTCATTGATGTGGAGGGTGGCATGGCACCATATATGTGGTATTTGGTAGAGAGACCAGGTGGTGCATTCAACTTTTTTCCTTGACACAAATCAAGTCATAGATGTCACTAGATTATCTTTACATGTTCTAGCACAGCAAAATGGCTGCCAGGACTTGATATCATATCTGGAAGTGTGCCCAACTTTTCGTACCCTCCAAGCACTTGACAGCCAGGGGTAAGGTATTCCTGGGAGTTGAGCTGGAGATGATCTATCTCGGTACCTCCAAAGGGCGGCGAAGCCGCCACCGTAACTTGTATGAATAATGGTGAGACAATCCTGCATGGCGATGATGGAATGAGTGTAAGTGATGAAGAATGAATGAAAGGGAACGAATGTCCTGATTGTGGGAAAGCTTCTGTGTTACATGACAAAATGTACTCTTGCTTCTCCCTCTTTTACCGCAGCTGCAACCATTATTTTCTCACTAATCACTTATAAGACTTTAGCTACATAAGAAATAGCATGGATAGTCGGCATCTGCAACCATCTTGGCGGCTTATTACTGTTGGACTTGCATGAAGTTGTATATGCGGGCTTTTGAAGCTAGCGGGCCTTTCAAAAAAAGCTCGGCTTTGTAGAGGCCTGGCCTGGCCGACCTTAGCGGCGGCTTTTTTATGAGGGCCGGGCCAGCCTACAGGCTTTTCCGGCTTTTCAGGCTTCTGCGGGCCGGCCGCCGCTAGTGTAGGCTTTGGAAATGGAGGGCGGGCCGCTTGGGAACATGTCCATTATTTTGAACATATCTTCAGTTTGCTAGCGCCACTCACCAACAAACAAAAACACCGGAGACAATTTCCAGGCCAACTGCTAAAGTCAGCTGCTCACCACTTGACGGCTAGAGAAAATTCTCACATGATCCTGGCTGAGGTAATTGAGGTTTGACTGTTATATCATCTTGACGTCGAACCTCCCTGGCCGTCAACATCATTAGCTATACCGAGGGCACCCTTGCCATTGCGAGCAAGGGGCTTGTATCTTGTGATCAATTCCTCCGTGAAAGTGACAAGATCTACTACATCCCCGTCCACTTCTCTAAGCCGCAGCACCACCTCGAATTCCAGGCCGAGTTTTGGCGAAGTCGAGAACTTAAAAATTAGCAATTGCGGCAGAAAGATTTGGGTTAGAAGGAACGAATTGTTACGAGTTGAGTATGGCCTTTACTGAGTACTATTTTGATATATTCGTCGAGAGTGTTCGCCGTAAAGGTTTCGGAATTCTGGGGGCTTCGTTCAGCGCCGTACCGCCCCTGCAGAGCATTAGCAACGTTTGAGAAGCGAAACCAGAGCATTGAGAACTACTGGACGTAAAGCTTGTTGGTGCGTATGATTCCGTCCAAGGGAATACGATCTAGTGGTACGAGTCGATTCTTCTTGTAACTTCTAAACACCTCTAGAGAGTGCACAAGAATAACGAAGTTTTGCCCTTGTCGAAATGAAACTCGCACCTCGTCTATGGGTTGCGGTAGAGAGTTGTATTGGAGAGATTTCTTCATGCACTCCTCACGCTTGCTGGTTTGGAAGTTTGCTATCAGAGTTGGGTCGGAAGCAATGCCGAATATAGTGCCAGTATTGGGGCTACGACACATCAGCAGCTGGCGGGAATATTCGAAAAGAATGGGGAAGGGGGAGCACTCGGAAATGTAGATATTGGTTGTAATGTCCACAACTTGGTCCGGAGGCACCGACATATCCATCTTCCATTACTGAACACTCTCTAGGGATCGAATAAGAACTGTATAGGCCCTCCCTCCATTGCCTTTGTAGTATACTTTGCTATATTGATGCGACATGTTTGTAGAGCGTTCTTGCAACTGGTTGCTTGTCGGTAGTTATGCTCGGTCGGAATTTCGTACAACGAGAGGGATAGAGTCCGAAAGTAACGTGTTAGTACGGAAAATGGACCAGACCTGGTAACGAATCACTACGATGAAAGTGAATGACTCCACAAACCCTTTATTGTAAACATATGCGTCGCCTCGAAGCATTATTATTGGCCGGAATTGTTTTTCCGTGTGGCTATGCCTCATGCTCATTGGTCGGGATTGTTCGGCATGCGGCGGTGCGTCAGTTTCTGTAGCGTCATGTACGCTAAAAACGCACTACTCAACTAGAGCGATGAGCAAACGTGCTCCAATCGTTTCTGCTTCTTTACTTGAGATTTATGAACTTCTTTGTTGACCGCTCGAGTATGCTAACCAAATCTTCATATTAACTCCTGAGTACAGCGAAGTTCACATCCTATCGGCGGCAACGCCGCTACTAGGACTTGTCTAATAGTTATACACTTGGTTTGTCTGCTCGAAGCATTCTCATTGGTCGGGTGAACTTGCCACATGGCGCGTGTGGCAGTGGCAGATACAGTGGCGGGGATACACAGCACGATATACACAGCGGCGGATACACGGTGGCAGATACACAGCAGCGGATACACAGTGGTAGAAGAACAGCAGCAGACACAGTAGTGGATATACGACACAGTAGACACAGTGGCGGATACACAGTGGTGGATACACAAGTTGTGTATGCGGATACACAGCAGCAGATACACAGCAGCAGATACACAGCAGCAGGTACACAACGGCAGATACACAGCGGCAGATACACAGCAGCACCAAATCAAGGGTGCTGAATCAATTTCCAATACCAGAATCTAGTATTTTCATTGTTGAAAGAGGTTGCTGCTGACTTTGGATGGTGGCTCTGGAGTCGTTTTGTTTGTTTTAATCATTCTGAATGCACTCTAACTAGAGTATGGCAGTACCTAACTTTCCTTCCCCCTCCGGATAGCCGGCTAAATGGGGAGCTCACCACCTTCTACCCTTGCTCTGGAGTCGTCGGCGGCCTGCCATGCAAAAGGAAACTTTGCCAAACTCACAAAGGATGGCAGAATATGCTCTGATATACATCACTCTTGAATTTTTCTTTATATCTATGAATTTATATATATCGCTGGGGTTATGAATCACTTATTGATATTTGGCGGTGATGGTGGGGCTGATTCTCATGGGGGTATACATACTGATTCACTACCAGTTCTGGTTCACTTCATCAACGATAGCCCACCACTTCATCCTCCTCTACCAGGTTCACGTTATTCTTACAGTCTACAGGCTCTGTTATCATCTGCAAGAGTTATGTTGAACCCTTCTCAACAGCATGCAGATCATCACCACGTTATCTTCTCCTGTTTGATCCCAGTGACGGTCCCTTCTTCTGCACGGTTCAGGGTTCCCACAACTACCAGCTGCTTTGCTAAAGATACTAGCAGGCTGCGATCCTGTGGTTAGATGCTCGAGGGAGATACTGGTAGGCGAAGCTTAGGCCAGAATTATCCAACAATCCCGCACATATCCAGCATCCAGACATTTGAGATCTTCCTCGTAGCTATATCTCTGTGAGTTGCTTTGCTATATTCGGGAGTGTGACAAACTTACATTTGAGATGAAGCTAATCGCATGCTCGCATGCAACGGGATGTTGATGAGAATTTGGCCATCAGTCGTAGGCAGAAAAGGCGCTTAACGACATATGCGGCCGGTTCAAGATAACGATGTCGAGAAAGCTACCTGAAGCACTTAGATACAGCTAGGAAAGAAGTACCGGTCTGAGAGATGGGGCTATAAACTTAGAGGACATATTTGGCAGATTGGTGTAGCTACCGGTGGTGCTCTGCAGGGACCTCGAACACGGCATCCCGTCCAATACCGCGCGGGATTTCGCGATTTTCACATCCCAAATCCAGTCGCGAGATGGGATGACCGACTATGAAAACCGTCCCGTTACCATACGTGGTTCTCACTGCCTGGTATACAGGAATCTAGACAATAAAAACTGTGTATTTCCTAAAATATTTCAATCATGTTTTAGGCTTTTGTATATATGACAGTCAAAGTTGACTGTACTGTCGGAATTGACTGTCCGGAGACACGGCGAACACCAATGTTGCATGTATATATAGAGCTGACACGAGCTGACTGCTAGCGGGGCTGATGGCACACTTCTCTCTCATATATAACTCGCGTCTTTCTCCTTCTCTCTTCTCTCTGTATCTAAGTCTATACACACACGGTTCTCCCCATATTGCAACAACCAATATTGCATGATAGGTCTCTGCCTTCTCATGGCCGGAGATGAGTCTCGTATGACCGGAGATTGCTGTCCGCCTGAAGGGTCTATACATAGATGCGTACGCATGCATTCGTACTTGTACTCTCATATATGTGGCCTTGTGGCCCTCTTAGATAGGAGACAATCAAGCTTCTCTATCTCTCTACTTTGAACAACCAAGCTACAATGAGGCTCGAGTGATACTATATGAGTTTGTTTACTCTTGCTTATAGCTTACAAGGTACGGTGGCAGCTTGGCCGCCCTTTGGAGGCGCCCAGATTGATCTCCAGCCCGGCCAACCCAGAGTTGTCATTTTTAGCAGCTCCTATGCTTCCAGATGTATATGGCTCTAACATACTCCTAGAATTCAAAATTTGTTAGATCATCTCTTGGCCAGCTCCCAGTGAGCATATCTCTCCAAGTCTGGGTGAGTCTCTATCATTTCTGTGGCCAGAGCAAACATATTGGCAACTAGGAAGATGCCTTCTGCTGGGTAACCCCAATCAATTCAAGTTCATTTAAGTCCATGAGTTTTGCTCTGATCACAAAGTGTTCTATACATGAACTATGCATAAACAGGTCCTCTTTCACTTCCTGGTCTCCAATTTGCTATATCACTAATATTCATGGTGCAGCTGTAAAAAAATGCTCCAAAATGCAGTTGATTCACAATTTCTGACTCAATATAAGAGATATCATAAATCTAAGACTTGGAGGTGAGAGGACATAGTTATCCATATATATAGGACACTTTGTAATCAGAGCCAAACTCATAGAATTAAAAGGGCAGGTCATTTGGGATCTGAGTTTAAGTGGTAGGTACTTGCCACAATCAGCCACTCAGCCACAGAATTACGACCAATCAGAATCGAAAAAGACACATGTCGTGTCCTTATACGAATAATTACGCTAATACTAAAAGAGCGTCCTTGTAGAAGGCGCAAGTAAAGAATACAATATCTAATAAGACGAATAATTTATAGTGTTAACATAACACTAAACTTAGACATTATCCCCCTATCCTCCGTGATTATCGTCTGCTAAACGTTGAATTTGGTCGCACTTGTAGAGTGTTCACTGATGGAATCTAGTACTCCGGGAGAGGGATGCGAGACGCCGTTGCAAAGCCGGACGTAGGGTCAGTATACAGAGCCAATGGCGGCAACGGAAATTCTCGTAGCATAAAAGGTAGATAGTCAAGGTCGTGAGGTGCCGGGAAACCTGAAATGATATTAGTACCCTCAGCAACACGATAGTTTGGAGGGGAGCCCCCCAATCTAGTCGCCCATCCGGGGGGGGAGGGGAAAGCAGGTACTGCTATACTTTAATTAGAGTGTATACAGAATGATTAAAACAAAACAAAACACGATAGTTTGTTGTTCAACATTAGTAAACTGCAAAACATGACATACTTCGTTTGAAACCAATATTTTCGTATTTATCTATTGTATCCATCGCTTCCCAGGTGCGGTCATGATTTTAAAGAGGTACAATGTGCCTCCGCAGACCGTCACCACGGCTATATTCTGACGGGAGACGCATAGAAGGCGAATACTCAATGAATGACGCCACTAGGTTGTTAGTTGCTTTCCGTCCATTTACGTGCAATGCTTGTAAGCTCGGAAGACCCTTAATCTGCGTCCTGGAAAGAAACTCCTGAATATAATGGATTCATTTGAAAATGTCTTCCTCACATAACTCGTATTGTTTCTAGTTTGTTATGTCTCCTAGTTTTGGTCCAGTTTCCTCGCTCGATCTGATAGAACCTTCATTCAGGGTAGCTTCAGGTGCTACTGCTGAACATCTCGGACACCTGCGTGATGAAAGCTTGCTTAGCGTCTAAGAAGGAGATTGTCGCAAAAGGATGTTCATTGCAATTTTGACACCAGGGAGGATTTTGTCTTGCCAACCAGACTGTATGATGACCTGCCCTTCCTGTCCTTCTATTTCGTAGTCTCTGGCAGTAACTCTTTTATACCCAGGCCATTTCCTGAACATAATTTCCAGAACATCATGGAACGTCTGCCTTGACGTCAACACGAACAGGTACCCGTCCGGGACCGCAGTGGACTGAGGCTTGGGGAGCTGCGACAATCCAGTGACCACTTGCCTCAAAGTCTCTGTAAAGCATTACTGGTAATTGCACTAATAGACCGGATGCGTCCTCGAAGTTTATGATTCCGTGGGTTGGGCCGACGCTTCCTTCCCAGCTGTATCCAAGCATCCCAGGCAGCATCCCCGACATCATTATCTTCACGTGGCCCAAGAAGTCGCCGAGCGTCTGTTCGATCCTACTACTGATGGCCAAATTCTGATCAACAGCTCGTTGCGTACGGGTGTGCGATTGTCTCCTACATGTAAGTACAGACAACCGAATGTAGCGAAGTAACTTACAACGATATAGCTAGTATAAAGATTTGAAATGCTAGGATTGCGATTTCAGTCGCTGCTCGAGATTCCGGGCATCCTCCACCTTGAACATCGTCCATTTATCTTTCGCAGTTCGTTGATCACACGCTTCTGGTTGGCTCTCCAAGACAGGAAGTTCGATTTCTGCTGTGTAGGGATATTGTTCGTTGATTCCAAAACGAAACTCTGTGTATTTCCTTGTATCATCACTATATTCCTGGTATCAGCGACTAGAGTTCATGTCCAGTGAAATGCTCACGAACAGGAACTTCTTCATGAGATCCTGACACGCATCCAAATGAAAGCGTAGGCCCTGGAGCAAGGCGACATCTGGAAGTGCTAATCCAGTTGTGGATGATGAGTTTATAATGAAGCTGTAGACGGTTCGTAAGGAGACACCGAGCGAGTCGAGAATTTGGACCAGAGCCTTATACACTAGTTCAGAGCCGCGTACTTAGCTCAGCGCCTTAGAGATTTTGACTGTAATATCTGCAATCATGAGGAAGTCGCCAACGGCTAAGCCAAAAGGAATCGGCATTAGAATCGTAGCGATGTCGGTAGGATCCTTTTTTAATTGTTTGAAGGAGATTATGGTTCTGTCTTTTGGGCGATGAGCGGGGTTACAAGGCTGTGCGATGTTGCGAATGAATCGTACTTTCCATGGGTTGTGCATCTTGCTGCAGCTCATGTCAGTAACACAAACCTCACGATCATGATATTATTTCACTTGTATCCCCTACACGCTCGGATTGGGGAAATTGTTGCAGTACTGGTTTGACAGTTGGCTGCCGATCAACTGATTCCACAATGGATCTCTGCAACCCTGCTTGACATCTGACATTTGACTGCATCAATCAGATTCGATTTTTTGCTGCTAGTTTCCTGCCACAAATTTCCTCAATTTGAGCGTAGAGGGGATGGTATAGTTTTTGGCCATGAATTTTGAATGTATTGGACCTCATGATATTGATGCCAACTCGAGGTTTTCCTCACTCCTTAAACCTCTATCAACTACCATTCGATTATCCATAAGGTGCTGCCCATTGTATACCTATATCAACCCAGAACTGAGTAACCATTAGCCCTCGACTCCAGGCAGCAACGATTCGCGGCGAGGCTCGCAAGTGCATGCGAAGGCTCCAAGCAAAAGGAGACGTACAACCACCCCACGTCTGGCGCACCGATATGCAGAGTCATCAAGAAAGAGCACGAACGAGGCCGGGAGGCAGAGACGATGCGCTGGCCCCGCCCGGACGAAGAACCGGCGGTCAAGACGGTCATACTGAGCGATGACACGGCGGCAAAGAGAGAAGCGAAACGCTGGGCGAGAGAGAGGGAGGCCAAGGTGGGTGCGGGGGTCTGGATGTGGTGGACGGACGGATCGCGATCCGATGACGGCAGAGTGGGAGCCGCGGCAGTGTGTAAGCACAGAGACGGCTGGAGAGCTTTCCGCAGCCACCTCGGCACCGGACGAATGGAGGTCTACGATGCAGAATTGTGGGCCATAGGACTCGCACTCCGGGAGTCAGTAAAGAAAAGGGACACACTGCAGACACACGGAGTAACGAAGGTAGCCGTCTTCAGCGACTCGCAAGCAGCCATTCGACGAACGGAGCACCTGGAACCTGGGCCAGGGCAACACCTAGCCAGGTGAATTAGCCAATGCGCAAGGAATCTCCGCGAAGCCGGCATAGAGACAGAAATCCACTGGGTCCCAGGACACACTGGCATCCGCGGAAATGAGGAAGCAGATCGCCAAGCGAATCTAGCGAGAGAGGGCCGCAGAGCAGGCACAGTACGAGAACGAATATACACCTCGGCGGCGAACAGGACCAGACGAATCTCAGAAGCAAAGACGGCGGCGAAGGCTGAGTGGGAGGCCGACAAATGCAGTAAGCACCACGGCTATAGACTGAAAGGCAAAGCTGGAAACAAGAGACCCATCCCAATGAACAGTGTGAAGCCTCTGGCAGCCAGGTTCTACCGACTGAAGTCCGGACACGCGCCAGTGGGGACGTACCTAAAACAGTTCGGACACCGAGACGACGACAAGTGCTGGTGGTGCGGCGGCGGAGGCAGGACGGTAGCCCAGACGCGGGAGCATCTCTTCCGCCACTGCAGCCGATGGAGAGACCAGCAGAGAACGCTCTGGAAGAAGGTGGGGAAGGCAACGGGATGGAGAGCGGGCAGATGCCGACACGTGCAAGTCTCTGAGCTGCTCTCCGTGGAGAAGTGCGATAAAGCGGTGATGGACTTCCTGGCGGCTACTGATGTCGGGAAGTTCCCACCCAAGATGGACGGAGGAGGAAGAGCCGGCGGGCAACGGGCGGAGGAGCAAGGGCCGGCGGGCTCTCCTTGATTTCATCCCTTTTCCTTTGTATTCTATGGTGACCAGCTTGTCAGACGCGTTCTTTTCTCTCTTTCGTTCTTTTCTTTTTTTTTGCATCAAAAGGGGACGACGGGTAGCAGGAGTGGAGCTCCGCCATCTAGCCGGCTAGCCCGGAGGCGGAGGGGATAAAGGGACTGTCATACTCTAAGTAGAGTGAATACAGTATGATTAAAACAAAACAAAAACTGAGTAACCATGCTAACGGTAAACTGCGGCATTTTTGACCATACCTTAAGGTGTAAGGGTTTTTGGACAGATATATACTTAGCACACAGTAATAGATACAACATTATGAACTCTAGCTAACTATTCAAGATACCGGCAACTTGGAGAAAAAAGCATTGGGAAATATGCATACAGAAGCGGACGGTAGCGGACGTACGCGTATTTCTGTATGACGAGCGAGTGACATTCACGAATTAAATGAATTGGATAGTCTGTTTCTTTGTGTAGCCTTCTAGTTCATTACACAAATCTTTAAACCGAAGCTAGGAGACAAAAAACAAATCTGAAGGGACACCCGGGGCTAAAACCGCGGGTTTCAAGATCCAAATATATCCAAGCCACAGTAATATCGTCCTCTGGGACGCTAGTTCATACCATATCAATCATTTCCACATAGCGCACCCCAAGACTACTCTACACGTACTCAACATTTGCCAGCCAATTCCTTCCAGCAGATGATTGGGATCACTCACGGTCCTGGCTTGTATATGTGTATCCTTTCACTATGTTTACAGCTCTTTGGACGAAGTAGGTACGTAATGGAGCTCCTACCTCTTTGCTAGAAATCCATAAAGCCAATATGTATAACAATTTCCGTTCCTTCATAGTAATACGCAACCTCATATAAAAACCCAATACATACCAGATGGACCAGCCTTCCTAAAACTCCCTCTAAATCATCCTAACTTTGCATTTCTCAAATATCCCCTGCCGTCCACAATAAACCCCCCAACACCACATTCCCGTCACATCCTCAAACGCAAATCTAACATCCCTAATCCCCGCGCCCTTCGGAAAGCCCAGTGTCTGACTCTCCGCCTCAACGCCCCAATTCTCCATCACAGCTACCGCCGCCTGTCCAACTCCTCCACCACTACATATCTCCGGTGCCTTCACCTCTGGCCTCCAAAGTACTGTCAATTCGCCGCCCTCATCTCCCATCTGCAGTGCCAGCATCTTATGGCCACGCTGACACATCATTTCTTGCCCGTACACCATGTTGACGCAATACTGGCAAGAGTCATACTCGCCGTCGGGGCAGTCGGGACAGTGGAACCAGTGGTCTGGGGCGTTCTGCATGGTTCGGTTACAGATGTCACATTTGGCACTGTAGCTAGACCAGCGCTGGTGGTTGAGGGTCACGTTATCGGTTGCGGGGACGCCACGGACAACACCAGTTTCGATGGGGTGGTTGTTGGTGTATAGTATGAGTCTGTGATCGCAGCAGTGGCCGCGGCGGACGCAGCGGAGACAGTAGTTCCAGTGGCCGTTGTTGCACCCGCCAGAGCAGTGCCAGAAGAAGGAGGTGGTTGGGCAGGCAGTGCGCGAGTTGCGGGGTTCGTCAAGCCAGGCGTCACAGATGTCGCAGAATAGGCCGGCTTGAAGGTATGGGATGGGTTGGGTGAGGATTTGTTTTTGCGGGAGTAGACGGTGGGAAGCCGGGCAGGTCTTGCCGAGGCGGTAGCAAGAGACGCAGAGGTGGAACAACGAGCAGATCGTGCATTCGTAGTGGAGAGACGTGTCGAGGTTTTTTCGGCAGTTGTCGCACTGGATGTTAACGCGGATGCCGGAGGTGGTGATGATGTCGGCGATGGTGCCGGGTCGCCCGGGGATGCGGCGGTTGAAGGAGGCCGTGCGCGGTAGGGTTGGGGGGGTTACCCGTCGGGTGACTGGGGAGGTAGAGCCGCTGCTGATGCTGATGTTTTGGAATTGCTCGATCAGCCGCATCTGCTGGTCCATTTCATGTTGCGGGATCCCTGCGCGGACGAAGAAGTCCGTGATTTGCCGCAGAGACTGCGGCGGCGGGTGCATTGGTCGGCGATTCCTCTGTGCTAACCGTTGTGGCTGTATCGGAGGTGAGAATCGTGCGGGAGGAGGTGGTGGTGACTGCGGTGATTGCGGTGATTGCGGCGTCTGCGGGTCGACTATTGCTCCGCCGCTGACCACCTTCTGCCCGGGCTTGTAGATGGCTCGTGCAGCACGTACATCTTCGTTGCTGCGTTTCTTGTCCGGGTTACTGTCTAGATAGTCGTCGAGGAGGCTCGTGAGCGTGGCGTTCGGGCGGGTTTCCCGCACGGGTTCGCGACAGACGGGACATGTGGGACGCGGATCTCGGCCGTTTAGCTGCGAGGTGAACCAGCTCTTGGAGCACGAGCCGCAGTTGGTGTGCAGGCAGTCGAGGAAGGTGATGGGATCGAAGAGGAGGTCGGTGCAGATCTACGGGCCGAGTGGGATTAGCGTGCGGGCGCTTGTCGGGGTAAGCGAGAGAGGGTTGCCTACTTACCGAGCATGTTAGCCCCTTTTCGATTGACTGTTCGAGCGTCGAGCTCATGGCGGTGGTGAGGTGTTGGTCGAAGCAGTGCGTCGTGAAGATGGGGCTTTTTTGGCTTAGGACTTAGAAGATGAAGTGTTGTAGATGTTGTAGATACTATTTGAAGATTCTCCGCTTCCGCTGGATGACTCAACTGACACAGCGCATGCACAGAGGACTCCCCAGCAGGGTGGGTTATTCCGTGGCAACATGACCGTGGCAATTGTCGGCGTTTGAGAGCGTGCAGACAGATGCGGCCAATGTGCTGGGCTATGCGGCGAGGTGGTGTGTGTGAGCTGTCCCCTGTGGGCGTATTTGTTGGTGGGTTGGCAGGGCGGCATAAGGCGCAACGCTAGTGATGCACCAAAAGTCACTCACTGTTGTGTCACGACATATGGCTGTGGCGTACCTATTCGGGGATTTGGGACAGACTGAAGTCGAGAATATTTATGAGCTGGTCAGTTTGAATCATGATTCATGAACAGGCAGAGAATATCTCCACCAGGCGCACGGCCCACCAGGCACACTGCACAAGAAATCTCACACCGCATTTCAACCCAAAAATCCAGAAACCTCTCCCACATACAAGCCATCGTGCCATCATGCCATCATCGTCCTCAGTATATAAAAAGAAAGTACCTATAAAATAAGAAGCGAAAAGAAAAGAAAATAAAACAAGGTCAAAACCGTGAAAGTGAACCAACCGCTGGTATCCATCCGAAAACCTTTAAAATATCGCCCATACACCGCAACCGTATATCCTCACCTCCCGCAGTCCACCACTAACGATCTATATCAACACACTCCCTTCCGCTTCCGCCTCCGCCTCCTCCTCTTCTTGCTCCTGCTTCTCCTGCTGCAACGCTCCCTCTTCCGCCGCCATACACATATCGATAAACTGATCTACCATCTCTCTCTCCCGGGGATGCGTTTCCTTCGCAAAGCATTCGTTCCTCTCCCATGTAACCTCCGTCATCGGTCTTCCGAGCCATTTGCACAGTACCATTGCCTCGGCGCCATCGATGGTGCTATTGCTCGCCGTGGGCGGCGGCGGATGCCACGTATCGGCGCTTTCGATGCCGGGTTTCATTGCAAGCACGCGCTCGAGGATCCACTCCTCGTGTGCGACCTTAATTGCAGCTGTTGTTGGAGAGGGAGGAGTTGAAGTGGGAAGGAACGATAGTTCCTGGAGTTGCTCGCGTGTTGTGTATTCTTCTATCATGGTGGGAAAGATGTTGGGATGCTGCTCGGATAGGGCTGCGAGAGTATACCACCGAGCTTCTTCGGAGGGGTCCTCGAAGGCGATATGTAAGAGTGTCACAGCATTATTCATGATTATGCAGCGCTGGAGGATGGTTGCGGGGCGGGGTTCGCAGGGAATGGGTTTTGTGGGCCAGCAGGAGGGGCAGTAGTAGTTTTCGAGGCAGACTTTACATGCGCAGCTGGTTTTTCGTGGGGGTGTATGGCGCTCGCCGGCGGAGATAGTACTTTCGGAGCCGTCATCGTCTTCGCTGCTGCTAGGGACGGGGCTGGGGGGAGAAACATGGCATGGGGGCTGCTTGTTTGCGAACGAGGTTCGGCACATCCCGCACACTTCCATGCCGCAGCCGAGACAGTCCTTCATCTGCGCACGGCCATTCTCGGACTCGCCGCAGCCGGATTCGCGGTTTTCGGCAGTTGAAAAGCAGAAAAGTCTTCCGCAGCCCCCCTCACACCGCCGGCACCGCTCCAGCTCGTGTTTTATGCACAGCGGTTTATCACAGAGGGAGCATGCGGCGCGGCGGGTTTCCTCATAACACGGGGCGCACAGATTGTCGGCGTGTGATCCTGGGGCAGTTCGGCAGCACGGGGTGAGTAGTTTGGAGCGGATTGCGCAGAGCTCCGCCTCGAAGGCTTCGTCGTGGTCTGTGGCCGCAGGCTGCGCGTTCAAGCCCACCAACCCCACTACCCACTGTGCTGGCGTTGATGCTGTCACTGCTGCTGTAGCGGCGACGGTTGATACGGTAGATGAAGCGGACTGCGCGGCATGTTGAACTACTTGTCCTAGTGTGGCTCGCGATATGTACGAGCAGTTGTGGCATAGCGGTCTTTCGCAGGAGCTGCAGGTCATCTGGTGTACACAGGCTTCACAACGATCTGGAATTGCTTCATCGCAGTTCCAACACAGTAGTCCCTCGCCGTAGGTCTGTTCCCGGATCCTGCGAGAGAGATGCTCAACCTCGGAAAACGACTCGTTATCGTCCTGCACACGCCATCGCTTATCGAACGGCACGCAAAAGTTCTCTTTTCCTCGGCGCAGGATTTCCCGACGCCGGGGACACCGTAGTTTCGGGGTGGGACAGAGGCCGAGATCGATCCAGATGCCGAGGTTTGCGGCGAGCGTTGTGAGGTAGCGCGATGGTTCATCGCCATCAGCCGGCTTCCGATCGATCAGGAATGGTTTACGTCGCACACCCCGTGCCTTGTAGACGTAGAGTGACTTTAACACTGGTTTCTGCTGCTCCTCGTCCCGGTTACCGATGGGCAGGATCGAGGATTGGTAGACGAAGTGCGGGACGATATGATGTTTTATCGAAACCTTCCTGCACCCCCTAACCGAAAGATGTTCCAGAGTCTGTGAACAGCGATCCAAGATTTTGTTAAAGAGGAATGAGCCTGACACGGCAGTCCAGTCCAGCGTTAGAGACACTATCCGGCCATCAACGGGAAGACTTTGCAGGAGGCGATCGAGATTGTAGACGGTGCCCAGCGGATATGAGTCGAAATTGGCTGACTCGAACACCGATAGCCGGAAGTCGAGGTGCGCGAAGAAAGGTGGGTATGAGTGGAGCAGCTGGCGGAGAGATCGCGATGTCTGGGAAAGTGCGAGTTTGCTGGAGGTGGGCAGGTGCGAGACAAGGCATTCGAGGATCGGTGCGTAGATTGACAGCAGAGCCTCCAGCGGGCAGAGGTGCTTCTGGGGAGTGAGGGCGAGCTCCATGACGAAGGGAGCTGATGAATCAACAATAGCCGGCGGAACAAACGGGATCTATGCGCACGAGGCGGCGAGTCAGTGACTGCGAACAACGATTGACGAGGATTATAATCAACGGTGAATCCAGGGAGCCACTAACCACTGCACCGCACTGCGAGAGAAAGAACTGGATTGCACCAGACGAAGATGCTTCGAACACGCTGCGGCCCGTCGTCGGAGAAAATGAGAGTAGGATAGTGGTTGATGTCGTTCGGCAGTGATTCGCAGTGGTGATCACACCTGGTCGAGCTGTTTAGAGTGGAGAAGTCGAGTACAAGCTTTTGCCGGGATCTCGTGTAACCACCGAGACACCGCACCAGAAGCATAGAAGTACCAGGAAACGTCTCAAAAGACGAACTCAACCCTGTGAGCTGAACGGAATCACCCTTTCGACGCCACCTCCCCACGTTTTTCCCATCAATTCTGCGGCAATTCTGTGTCGATATTGTATACTATTTTCTCTGTGGCAACCGCGAACCTATGTAATCGATCGGCATAAACCCTCACCGGATCCGGATTGATGTTACACCCTGTTTCGCTTCGTTTCCTTGTTCTTTTTCTCCCAGTGCGGCATCCGGTTCGTAAGGCGGATGGCCACGTCGGCAGCATGTAAGTCCCGAGGTCCTTTTACCCCTCACTCACAATCAAACCCCCTAACATGGGACGAACCCATCATCGCATCCATCATCGGCATCACGCGACAACGCATATTCCCCGCATCAGCCAAAGGAACCGCGTTACGCGCTTTTGCAATTTCAATTTCATTGTCACGTGGCTATTTGCCAAGCCTGATCACGAAACATCCAGAAGCCTGAAACATGTCAGCACAATAGCGAACGGAACTCGAAATCGATTGTCCAAACACAACATGCAGTAAGCACTGTGTTTTGCTGCATACTAATTATGGTGGTCCTGTTACCATAATCCAGAGTGCTGCAATACGAAGGAAACACCATGATGGAAGGGTAATGAATACCGACCTAGGATACACATCCTGGGGCTCGCGGATGTCTTACAATCAACTTACAATCAGCTCAATCAAGACGGGGCCGCCTCGGTCTTTCGAGTGATCCCTTGTGATTTCAGTAATCACCGTCTAGCCATGGCGCTTGAAACCTTGGTTACCTTTCGTCCTCTTCGTAGTCTATATCGCTCGCGGTGAGTTATGTTCTAAGACTGACGGTGGTATGGATCGGTGTCTCATCCGGCTGGAACCAAAAACGCTACCACGGCCCCTCCCGATCGTTCAATCTACCCTATCCTAACAGCAACATCCCTTCTGCTTGCGCCCCTGCATCAGCTCCAAAACCTCCGCGTATATGATATACTCGTTCATTATATCATTTCTAGCAGTCCCCGCCGGTGTTGTGGAGTTAGTTGTGATCTTCCTTATCCCTTCATCCAAGATTAATAACATCCAACCCAGAGAAAAACCGAAAAATCACTAGGAACAGCTGGCAGGAATGCCATTATAGTTCGGAACTAGTTCTGTATTTAAGGAGGGTGGTTAAGAGCTGAAAGGGCTTTCGAAATTTTATATATTAGGACCGCGGCTGTCCCTCAATTTACGAACGAAGGGATAGGTAACTAAAAGCTACCGAAAGATACTATTCTCGACTCACGATCATCGTAGTTCTTTTGCTTTAGTCCTCGGAAAACAGCAATCGGCCAGCAATTCTACGCGGAATCAATTCTTGAGAGCGCCCAAGTGTGGCTTGTTATTTATTGAACATCTCGTAGATTCATTCCTCGCAACCTCCTGTCCCTATCCCTCCTACCTACTCCCCACTCCCACTCCCCCTCCCCTCGCTATCACCCTCTCCCATCTTCCTTCCTTCCCTTTCCGCATTCGGTACATTCGGCATCTCTACCCCCGGAAAGCCCGAAGCTTCAGCAACATAATCCTCGTCGTTTTCGCGTTTCGTCGTGCGGTATCCAGACATTGCGTGTGGCGCTGGTTGGTCGACACCTGAACCTTGTGCGCTCTGGCGGCGCTGGGAAGTGAAGGGCGGGGGAGAGGCGGATTTGTTTGTAGAAGACATTGTTTGGTTTTGTAGTATTGGGTTTTTAGATGTGCTGTTTGGTATGAAGTATTAAGTGTTTTTGTTTTGAAGGAAAGGGAGGAAGGGGGAAATATATACAGAAGTGAGGGAGAGGTGATGTCATGCCGCGGATCGTGGGGTTAGGGTACATACTCTAGGAGTGGCAGCACATCTTGTGCACACATGACCTGAGTCCGGTTTTGACCACGCCACCAGAACAAGAATCGAAAGATGTAGAGCACTGGAATACCACTCGTTTCCTGTTGCCGATACATACAATGGCATGGCATGATCATCACCAGCCTCATCGGTAGTGTACAGCATCCCAACAACTACCAGAATTCGAATTTCCATCAGGTAATCTTTCGACAATACTATTACTGACGAGAATGTAAAAACTACCTAAGTACGCTGAGTGGTGTTGTGAGGTGGAACTATGCAGTTATTTATGTGGTTCGATATATCGAACCACATACAAGGTGATCTCACAGTTGGAATGCCCGATTGGCTGACTGAGCAACAAACAGGATTCTCACCGCACCTCACCACTGACAATTGAATCGTGTAGGGTCTACTTCGTCGTGTGGTGTTTACGCCGATTCAATAGAAGGGTGTTGGTATTCGGTTAGGGTATGGGGTTTTGAGCTCATGCCACGCAGGGGTTTATGTGTAGTGCATGCTCCCTATTCAATAGTAAAAAGCAGCGCTTATGCTGTCCAATGTCGCAGGTCCTATGACATGGCCAGCGAGGCCAGCGAGGCCGTTTGGTCGGGCGCGAAGCTCGGCAAGTCGGTCGCAGACGCTAGAACGGCACAACTCGAGTCTGACCGAGGCTGTCTGCGAAACATTTGCGTTGACTGAAGAAGGATCTGTAAATATATCACTCGCTCAAAGCGAGATCGGATGATGTTCAAGGTTAGTCGAGCGGCCGGGCAAACGCACGGAGTGGTGAACGCGGCCGTCATCCAACAGCGGCACGACGACTGGCTGACGCTCGAGATCGGCGTGATTGGCGTGGGCGGCCGCTTTGCGGATGTGGCGAACTCGGGCTCGGTATGCCGGGCGGTAACTTCTGCCCAGCGAGTCTTATCGTCAAAAAAAAACATTTTGCGATGCTGCTTTGGTGACGCCAATGTGGGCGGTTCTAGAGGACATTACTATTGCGAATGGAGAAACTGTAAATTTTTTGCAAATCGTACGACAAAACCTACGATTCTAAGTGGTTAGTCATGTTTCGAGAAGAGTCACGAATACAGTAGATCGCTCGTGACAGGGTAGGGTGGGTTTTAGTCGGAGGAATTATCGTACACTCAATCAATTGCTATCTCTCGGCTCCTCTCTTTTCCAACGGGAACGTATCATGGAATTAGGTACTACTATAAACTCATCCGGCCATTCAGTACAGTTGATTGATATACTACGGAGGTTCATTTGTTTGTCTTTCTTTGGACGAGTTGAAGGACCAACCAGCTGTAGCGGAACTTCTAGGGATGAAAGAGGTATTCCGGTATTTGGGGAGTTACAATTCCTACCTAACTCTCTTTCTTTACCCTTCAAGCAGCAGCGAGAGATTTCAGAACCGCCAGTTTATCAAGGTCGAATATATATCTTCAATAAATACAACCTAGGTAAATATACATATATTGACATATCCTCTATTCATACTACTAGGTTACAGCGGATAACGGCGGCGTATAAAGCACTGCCATAGAACACCGGCTGCAGCACGCTCTTAGGCTGTTTAATTCATAGGGATATAGATTGGGCGGTAGGTGATGGATCGGGAGTCTGTTTGGCTGCTGGCGGTTTGAGGGCAGGTGCTAGGGAGGGTGCCGGTGGTTCTGGCGCCGGCCTTGGCGACTTCTTGCAGAGCTTGACCCATACTTCCGATAGGTGGGCGTCAAGACTATACGCAAGCGTTGTTAGTAATAGTAAAGGAGCGACAAGGCTGGGGTTCATATTGTTATAGTAGTTTGAGAGCTTTGGTAACTTCGGCTTAAGTTTATACTTTATCTTAGGTTTCGATTTGTCGTTCTTCTTTGACTTGTATCCGTCTACATGGCGTGGATCCACGGATACGATGACATCCAGGAGGAAGAGGCAGTGGAAGAGGCAGTGGAAGAGGCAGTGGAAGAGGGGGTGGATTAGCATGGTTGAAGTTTGCCAGATGTACAAGATGTGTAGAGAGGAAGTATTTGTACTAAGGGACTTAGTGGTTTTTAGCGTGTAGTCTTGTCGGTTGTTGATATTATGTGTCGCGCCAACGACTATTAATGGGGCGAGCCTTACTGTAAGCGGGCGTTGGGTCCTCGAGACGGTGTGGTAGAAGAATTGAGACCTGATATACTTCGGAACTATATGTGTCGGTTTAGACGCCGAGCCAGGAGGTGTTGCTGCTTGGAGGTTGCAAACGGTGAAGATGATAGAGATGAGGTTCAGGCTTTCGCCATTTCTTCTGCTGGGTGCGTAGCGTAGAGCAGAACTGTGACCAACGCGAAGGATCTTGACTCCGGTGACGATGTCATATGCTTTCTGTGCAGTTAGTATGCAGCATACCTTTTGCCTCCAAATGGCATAATTATGGTGAGTGAGCTTGGGAATGAATCCGTGATCAATTTTGAACGTTTCAGTGGTAGACAGAGAGCGGTAATTTTTAGTCTGCAGACTAATTTGCGATGGTAATGACCAGTTAATCCCAAGTGCTAATTTGCCCAGACCCTACAATCGGCTAAGTGGCATTCTGCGGCCATAGCGAACGATACCCCCTTGTGTCTCCGCTACATACCACTCCAGGGTTCCTAAGCGGCTAGGCCCGGCCGGCTTGCATGAAGCCTGGCCTCCAAAATCGCGGCGGGACGGGTCTGGCCTGTAGGCTGTTAAAAAGCCGGCCGGCCAGGCTGCTTAGGAACACTGTACCACTCTCTGAATGACTGATGATTGGTGGTGCACTGAAGTGACACTAGATGCGAGATTGCAAGGTTTCTAGATACGGTGGAATAGTCTCGGAAGCTATTGTTTATACACTCCAGGGCTAACAGTGATAGGTCGGTGATCCCTAGCGTCTCATTAATTTCAAGAACCTGCTCTGTCTATGATGCCATTATGGCATTGGGAGATGGGTGGTATGCAGAAGCGATGAGGTTTTGATTGTTTGGGCTAGATGACGAGGAAAGATAGAATGGATCTATGTCATGGGGTGTTTTACAGGAAAGAATCAACGATGTCTTAGTGTTCTATCATGATTGTCATGGCAATTTCTTAGAAGACATCACGAAACGACGCCTAATTAGTCTCTATTACTAGCCTATAAGACGTCTCTTAATCATCCCTTATCCTACCACAAATCGTGTACAAGTTCGTGGGCGACAGAGTGGGGAAGATATTCCCTGATGAAGTGACAACGTAGTTCAACCGAACCGGTGCAGAGTTCAGAGAGCAACGTAAGCCTGGGGAGATAATGATTAAGTAGTGTACGGTCTGACAGGCGATTACTGATTGATCCACTTACCACCAGCTCACCGGCACCTTGCCATCACGCCTCCAAGCAGACAAGAGGTGCCTTCCTATCTCCTCGCTGTTGCGAGCATTTCTGACCAACTCGTTTTAATTCCGCAGGAACTAGAGTGACTTGATGTTGATCAGAGAGTTTTTCCGTGAAAGAACTCATATTACACCGTTTCGTGGCTAATATCCCCTTCGAAACCCCATCTCCTGCCAATCGTATTTCTTGCAAAATGGAACCACTGCCAATTGCCAATTCTCCTGGCTTCCTCGTATGCCAGCAGCCATGAACTCACGGATCCCACCGCTGGGCAACGAGATTGGAGCAGTGGGCGACGAAGGCATCTGCCAAATATTGTTCCGCCAGTTCTGGGTCTTGTGAAGTGCGGGCCAGGAGATTGACTGCACCTTCGATGTGAAGGTTGGTGTCACCGGCCAGGATCAGTGTTCCTAAGCGGCCTGCATGAAGCTGGGCCTGGCCGCCGCCAAGCCAGGCCTCCAAAATCGAGGCCTGGCCGGCAGCCAGGCTTTTGCGGTATAGGCTTTTCAAATGGAGGCCGGGCCTGGCCTGCGCCAAGGCAGGTCTCAGATTTGTGGCCGGGCCGCTTAGGAACATTGGCCAGGATGGTGCTCAAAGAGCTCAGAAAGTCTGAGAGCTGTTTGAGCTCGTTGCTTGCTAGAATAGGCAGGATATTGTCAGGACAATATCTATCGGGAGCAGTAGCAGAATGCTGAAATTGGGAGGCGGTTGTTAGGATGGAGTGCGGAAAGGCAGGGTAGGGCGGAAGACATACTCTGAACTGGGTGTGGTAGCTGACGACTCTTGGAGTGGGTTGTGCTCGCTTGTGAGGCATGCTTATTTCGGTCGGGCTATCCGGACATGGGCGACTTCGTATGTGATACTCTATATCTGGCCAGTCTGCGGATCTGTGAATTAAAGTTGGTCGTGCTGCGTTTTGGTACAGGTGCAACGGCTGAGATTAACAGTTCCTATCAGGAGTATCGAGGTGGTATGTAAGAGGTTATGCAGATGTTCGAACAGAAGGAAGTCTGTGTCAATAGTCGGTAAGTACCTCTAGGGCTGAGCCCACATGGCAGCATCCTTTCACCTTGTTTCATGATCTAAACAACTCACAAAGGCACCATCCTTTGTTTGGCCTCTACACTATAGCCCAAACACCCTATTACCGCCATATCCCGTCATATTCCCCCGTCCCATCTCAGCATGCCTACTATCCGGCACATTGACCATCTCATCTTCAAAACTCTCCTCTACTCCAGCACCCTCTTCACCCGCTACCTCTATCACCCCTTCCTCCATCTTCTCCCGGCGAACTTAGCACTACTCCTCGACTCCCTCACCATTTGGCTCCTCTACGACCTCCTCCTCCCCTCACTGTTTCCCTTGCTATGTCTCTACTTCGTGTACCGTCTCATCAGATTGTGCCTGCACGAACCGGAAAGCCTCGTGATACGGTGTATCAAGGCTTCCTTACGGTTGATGGTGGCGATAGTGTTTTTTGTTGCGCTGGCGTTAATGGTAGTTGACGTTGTTGGGCCATTAAGGGAGATGTCGTATCGACTGCTGCTGCTGGCGGTGGTACAGGCTAAGGGGTCTGATGACAATACTCTAAAGAAGAAAGATGCGAGAGAGTGTAAGTTTTAATTCACCAAGAAGGTGACTATGCGCTGATAGTATTACAGCTAGCAAAGCAACACCGGACCGTCTAACTTCCTTCCTTACCGCATATGGCCCATTACAAGTTATCCTCCAATCTCTACCCCATGACGTAACCAGCGTGGCAAAAGGAACCCTTACCCTCCTCCTCCAGCTCCCTCTCAGCTACATTCACCACCGCCTCACGCACACCTTCCCCACCCTTGTCCTTTTCGCCAGCACCTACTACCTCTCCCGCCTCTCCCATCTTCTCCACCAATTCATCCTCCCCTCTCTCCTCCTTCCATTCCTCCCCATCCTCAATATCACCGTCTACCGAACAGGCTGGTGGTTCCTCCCCTTCCATCACGGAAAACTCCAGAAAGCATTGAGTTGCTATGTATTGATGAGTTACATAGGGATCATGGTAATTTCGGGTCTGTACCGAAAGAATTGGGGGGTGGTGAAGAAGCCAGGCTGGATGCGGAGGTGGGGCGTGGTGGGCGAGGGTGTGTATGCCTTCTATGTGTGGCATTGGGTTATGGCTCATGGGGTGGTGGCGGGATATTCGATTTGGTATGTGTTGGAAGTGAGTAGGGGGTTGGTTGAGAGAGTGAGAGAGGTGGCGGAGGGGTTGGAAAGCGTGGGGTGAGTGTAGAGATTGGGGAGGGCATGGGTGGGTGAGATATTTTTACCGCGCGAATGATATCCTGTGCCAGGCGAACTTTGCAATTATAATTTTGATTGTGTGTATGGAGACAGCTTTTCCAAGGTTCTCTCGGCGTCATAATAATTAAAGCATATCTTCTTTCGTGGGCATTTGTGCAGAACCACGGGATGGGAACGGGACGGGATTCATGGTCGATCATCCCACCCGCGACGGGATTTGAGATGCCGAAATCGCGAAATCCCGGGCGATATTGGACGGGATTTCGTGTCATTTCGTGTCAAATCGACAAAACCGGCAACCGTGTAAGAACGGCTCAACCAAATCAAGATCGGACTCGTTGTATCCGATCTTGAATCGGAGCAGCCGTTCTTCCGCGGCGGCCATTTTTGTGATTTTTTGAGCGGCAGAGACAATCCTCTCCTTATACCGTGATTTGGCTGGACTGTGAGAAATCACGTCTTGGCACAAGCACGGGACGGTTTCTGGACGGGATTCCCGTCCCGTTTTCATCCTGTGGTTAACAGTAATATTAGCCCTAAGGACCCAAATAGTGCAGGGACGATTTCTCTTATCCTGTGGAAGCCAACTAGGGAGGGGACTTGATAGTCCTGAGGAACCTACGTGGTGCAGAGGCAAACACTCTGGCTGCAGACCCCAATTGTACTCTGCCATCGGTATTACATCTTTATCAAAGTTCTGGAGATAGATCCCATTCTGCGGTCGGAACACATTAACGCGGTGAGGACTGAAGGGTTTCTGAGGTATTATACTGGGAGCACCGCAGATATGGCGACCTACTCTGCAGGTGGGGCGTCATGGCACTCGCCCTATGACTGGGAGTTTGCACTGGGGTTGCTGGGAGCTACGGGAGAGCGGTATCACGATATATGTGAATCCCCTTGGGTTGGCGGAGATATGGGCTTTCGCCCGAGATCATCGACCGGCATTATGTGACTGCTTCGCTGTTACGTGGCTTGCTGTTCTTAGTATAGCATTGTGGACTTCGTGTCCTTGTTAGCTTTCTCCTTTTCGCTCTTTAGAATTTAGACTTAGGTAGACAGACTAGACAACAGACAGCTTTCTGCCACCACCTCCGTGTATACGTGTCAACACCTTGTGGGCTGGATGAGCGGGCAATGAGCAGCGGCGGTAGTTGTGGTAGAAGAGTGTACCAACAATGATAACCTTGAATGACTGCTTCCGGCCGCCGGGTCGCGAAGGGAGTGACCGGACGGCGGGGCTTCGTGTTGACGGAAATATTGGGCTTTCGCCCGAGATCATCGACGGGCATAATGTGACTGCTTGGCTGTTACGTGAGTTGCCACTTTTAGTATAGTTATTTTAACATCATGTACTTATGCTTTCTCTTTTTCTCTTCTGCTCTTTAGGATTCAGACGATTGATGAGTTCTCCGCGCACATTGCAACATCTGCGTGTCAACACTTCGCTCTATCATGGGCAAACCGTTCTTTTCCGGGCCCCTGAATTTACCCTTCACCGCTTCCATCTTCTTTTGTATTACTGATTTAGCTAACACTGGTAGATAGATTTGGAGATGAGTGAACTCGGAAGGGACAGAATGACAGACAAACACGCAATATTTGTACTGATAGACGCCCTGATAGTGCTACCGGAGGTCTTACAAATCGGAGATCTCACGATTACCACGAGAATCGAGTGCAGACATCTAAGATACAATGGGTGAAATCTCGGCAGTGAGATGGACCTGAGGCTTGCAGAGGCACCGCAGCACGGAGACTTTCGCACACGCTGTATGCCACCAATGATGTTAGTCATGCAAAAGGCGATCTTTATAGAGTTACTAAGAGCTACGAAGGAGGCCACGGAATTTGGATCATACGGCTACAAATTGCACATTCCCATGATTGATGACCAGAGATGGATGAAAATCGGTCTACTGCCTTAAGGCGATACACGAGGTTATATGGAGTCCTACCTTTGCCATGACCCTCTAAAATTATATGACTAGCAATTGAGTGCAGATATGCGGAGATTCAGATACACAACGTACCGGCGACATAACTCCACCGAGTAAACTTCCGAGCACTATTCGCAGATACGGAATCACGAAGCCGACTGACCGAAATTACAATACCGAATGCGATCCTGACTGATTCGGAGATCCCGAGTTACAAAGATAAGGAGCCATTATGGAAATTAGAGACGTTGACTATCACCACCGGAACTGCGATGTACCAGTCGATATGGCACTGAACGAAGCCGTTTGATGAGATACGTTTGTTGGCGGAGCAACGACCGTCAAAAGAGGGGGATGACTAAACTGGAATCGACCTCTACCGTGAACAATTACCGTACTGGAAGTGCTAAGATTAACTAAGGCGAAATGCACTTATCGGCAGCGAAGACTATCGGTAATAAGTGCACTCAGAGAATAGCGATAAGTGCACCTACAGAAGAGCTAAGAAGGGGAATCAACAAGTGCACCTAGCATACGGATGCTAAATGTACCTCCAAGTGCACCACCGGGAAATCGATAAGTGTACTACAAGTACCTCCGAGAGAAGACCAGAGGTTAAGCGAGCTCGAATTACGTACGAGTGTGAATAAAACTACCAATAAGTCGACCGGAAGGTCACTAAAGATATATTCCGAATAACTATTACTGAGAAGCGGTCTACTGAGACGTTACCGAATGACGATTACCGAGTCAAGAAGTTCGGAGATACAGTACAACGCGGCTTTCCGAGAGCGGGAGCCCGCTGGATTACACATGGTAAGTATGACCATCTTAGAGAAGCTTACGCGTTAGATATCACGAATAATATACCGTCAATGCCGACGTAATTGCCGACGGCGATGACGGGCCATGAGTGGAAGCTCGCATTGATACCGAGAGTCAAGACGAGGTCCACGAGTTGATCATCGATTTTCATCAAGATTACTCCGACGGACTGCAACGACGACCTACATCGATACACCACCACATACAAGCTGGTACGAGTTCGGTAATTTAGGATTAGATGCCGTATGGGTTTGGGAACGGAGATATGGAGACGCGGAGGTTATGGAGCCACTTTGGCGTTTCCTTCTCGTTGTTTCTCTGCTCTTCTCCTCTCCTCTCCTCTCCTCCTCTTCACTTCTTTTAGATTCCGGTCCGGTACAAATGGTGTCGGCACGGGTTTTACTACCTACCACTGGAGATGGACTTTCCCCGTGCACCGGATCCACCGAAAGGCTACTATATGGTACCGGTCGGTAGTGGGTCTTATTGATTCGTAAGAGTATGTACGCAGAACTTTTGTTTGATTGTTTCCTTCCTTTCCTTGCACGGGTGGATGCAGTCTGGGAGGTCTGCTCCTAAAGAGGGGGATGATCTAACGGCGGGCGGTTAGAGTTCCCGCAGCTGGCACGTGACGTGTCCAGGACCGGATAATGGCTGCTCCCTATAGCGGGTCGCGACGAGTCTTAGTTCTTTAGCGATAATCTTACTACTATATTTCTACATATGTTCTGATTTATACGTTAAGTAGGCAGCTTTGTAAATAAGTCGGCTTGTTTGTCAAGAAGTCAGCTTTGCACACCAGCCGCCTCAGTTGTCAAGTTAGTCAACTTACCTACAAAGTGGACCTCTTGATATATAAGCCGACTTGGGGACTGAGTATATCATAAAGGGGACGATGGGTAGCAAGTGGGAGCTCCGCCATCTAGCCGGCTCGCCCGGAGGCGGAGGTGTTGTCTAGACTCTGTCATACTCTAATTAGAGTGAATACAGTATGAATAAAACAAACAAACAAACTAAGTATATCATTCGGAGGTACCCCAACTACTACACCTTTCAAGTATCCTCCAGCACACTCTGCACCACAGCATTGCCACAGCTCCCTCAGCGACATACTGCTGCCTAGGTACATGAAACATCCGCATGTTTGGGACATGCACGAAGGAGGAGATGCAAAGAGACTCTAGATGTGAAGCACAGCAGCTCACAATCAATCTTATAATGATGGTGTTTCGAGACAGTGAAGTTGCAAATTATTGACGGAAATACTGGGCTTTCGCCCAAGAGCATCGATGGGCATCGTGTCATTGCCTGGCTGTTCCGTTGGCTGCCACTCACGGTATAGTTATCTGAATATTTTACTTAAGCTTTTTCCTTACTCTTCTCACTTTTTAGAATTCAGACGATTGACGAGTTCTCGGCACACACTTCAACATCTGCGTGTCAACACAAATTCAATGTGATACTACCAACGACTTCGCAAGCACAACATAAGTTAATTGTAGCTCTCCAGACAGGATATGGGGGCTGGCTGTACATAGAGAGATGTGAATTTATGAAGCTTTTTAACAAAATAATATTCCCGTAAGTTGACTTATTTATAAAGTCACGCGTTTTGCAGTCCAGTCGGCTGATTTTGCCAATAAGTCGACTTATCTACAAAGTTGCCTTATTGATAAATAAGGCAATTTGTTTATCAAACAGTCGACTTCTTTACAAAGCAGATTTCTTTGACGTATAAGTCGGAACACATATACTATTACTCGGATTTACGTGTGCAACCATATCGTACTAATTACTATCCCAGGCCTTACACGGTAGTACGTAGCGGTATCAGCCTTTACAATCGCATGAAAACTGGTGGAGTGTGGGAGGTGGTGGGCCAAGATGTTGAGGTTGAAATAAGTATTCCAGCTTCCCCCAAAACGCTAACGGCTAACTAACCCAATAGATAAACATGTCTTGGCTAAAGTATAAGCCATGTGCCCAGAGCTGCACCCGCTCCACCCGCTGTCTGAACCTGACTCTCTTACCAAGCTGTTAGAGTAACCCCATCAGTCATGAACACTCAGACCGCATGAGAATACCTCGAAACCACTCCGTAGACCCTCCCGCATCCGAATTGGAGCTGGTACTTATGCTATCATCTAGTTCTGAACGCGATTCTCATTGAGCGGAAACAGCACCCTGAGAGTTTCTCATTAGCCATCCCCCATGTCGAGGCTCATAAAATCACTAGACTCGTTGGGGGGCTGGTATGGGATCGATTTGTGGGCGAAGGCGAATACAGGTAAGTTAGTTCTAATTGCATCCTCTTATCACCGCCATGTGTTTCTACCTCACATTGTTCACCCCGCCTCAAGCTTGGAAAGCTGAAACCCAGGCATCTCAACATCTCAATAGTCCGTCCCGTCTGGGCAACACTATGCCCGTGACTAGACTATGATTTTCGGGGCAGAGAATTCTGGACTGTTTGAGACTAGGGCAAATGGTTCTTGGACTAAATACCTACCGGGCCCTGTAGTCTCTATGATGTCATCATATACAAAAAGCAAATATAGGAAGGGGTGAAAATCATATTTTATTCTATTTTTCGTACTCAGGCCTTCCACCGGCTTTGTGCCACCCGAAACCGCTCGCTTTTAGGCCCACTCCAACTAGTTTGCATTACGGCACCCCCGCAGCTAATTTTAAGGCTCGCATCTGGCATAAACACTAGCACCACCACCGAATGGCTACTCCCAGTTGCCGCCAGTCCCCTATAGGTACCTGAATGGGGCCCTAGGGCAACTGACACCTGCTTCGGACAGACCAGTCCAACGAAATCAGGATTGGGACGGGGCAGTGATTTCGGGCCCCGAAAGACTATAGCCGCCCCGAACTCCTGCTGAAACCCGGTCCACTACATAGATTCTCCTCTACAATATGTGGCATTTCCGTGCTGTGTATGTTTTGCTACTCTGTGTGTGATATCATAGATTGATGGGTTCTATAATAGCTCAGTTGCTGCTATGTGGACAATGAGTGTATTGCTGTATTTGAGATTGTTCACTGCCTCAGCCAGCCCTGCTATTTCCAGGAGGAATATCATTTTCATTCTGGACCCTTCAATTACCAGTTGCCTGCATTTCTCTCGTGATGCAGCTGTCTTTTGGGTCATTGGTTCTCCATTTTTTCTCCTATGGCATGTTATTTCCCCTAAAGCATGTGACGAGGGGTTGCAGGAACACTGGTCAATTGTCTGTCTAGGATGATACCTGTGAGTTGAAGAGCTGAAGTATTAAAACTGTTACAGCTAAAGATCCATTCTTGATACATTCGGAGTGTCCACTTTGAACAAAGCTACCGGCAAACACTACCATCTAAAGTTACAACATAATACGTACACTTTCGGTTTCCAATCCTTTCTCATGCTCGCATGGTCTCTCTTTCGATTGTTATTATCTGAATGACGAGTTCAAGGAACGAAGACCTGGTAATAAGAAGTGCGGCGGGGTGCTCCTGTACACCCCAAGGTGTTCGAAACATGAGGAGGATACACTTAGGCTTGGGCGATGGAAAAGAGAGCTAGTAGGATTAGGTGCTGGGTAATGAAGACCAACAGTCACATAGCACTACCTCGACCGCCGTTGTGATTGCTTTGAAAAGAACTTCCTCCCGGCCACTGTGACCGTGACATGCACCACATCGTTCTCGAAGAATGAAGCTCTAGTGTATTGTCGACAGTTCAATTCCACGGTATCATCAGGTATTAAATCTCTGTGAAGAGGGATGGCGGCAAAGATGCAGTTTTCCCAAACGGCCCGGCTGGCCGCCCGGTGATTTAGCGGCCGCAAACGGGCTAAATCCGGCGGGTGCTCTAAAAAGCCGCCAGCGGCCCGGCTTTATCTACAAACGCCGGTGGTATTTGTAAATGCCTGTGGACGCCGGCAGCATTTATGAATGCCGGCAATAATTGCAAATCAATGAATGCCTGTGAATTTGCAAATTGCAGGGGTATCCACCAATAAGAATGCCGGCGGTTTGTTTGTTTGTTTGTAATCATGTTGCATTCGGCCGCTAGCGGCCATGGCATATATCCCGTACATATTTCCTCCCCGCTTCTTCCGTAACATAAAGAAACAAAAGCAAAGTCGCGAGTCCTCTTCCCCAAAAAACAAAAGAAACCACCAAAAACAACATCAACTTTTACACCCCCCCATCACTCGACTCCTCGTGATCTGAGTTCTCCGCCTCCTCCGCCACTCCGCTAATTCTGCCGACATCTGTCACACTAAGAAAATCTAACAGTGCCTGCGAACATTTTTCCTCCGCAAAAACAAGAGACATCGGCAAACTAATCTTCGGCTTTTTCAACACCTTCTCAATACCCTCATACCCATGTTCCCCCTTTTGCCCGTCAACCCAAAGCCGCTTCTGTTCTCGTTTCCATCCTTTGCACCATTTAAACAAATGGTCCCTTGTTTGATACTCATGTCCACACCACCAACATTTCATATCTCCTTTTCCGATCCGCCGTAGGTATGACGCAATAATAGCATGTCCTGTCTTAAGCTGATAAAACCTAGCCGCAATCGATTTCTGGGATGTCATCGTCACTCCGTTACTGCCCTTCATAACTAAATCATACCGGTAACTATGCTTCGATTTCTTCCCCATTTCTTTTATTTTATTCTTACTTTCCTCCCATTTCACCTCAGTCATTCTTCGGTTAATATGGGCGAAAGAAACATAATTCAAATGTTTCAACGGATTTTGCGTCTCGGTATAACTTCCGCAATGCTTATAAGCCGCTTTCATTGCCTGTAGGTCCACTTCTTTGTTGCCTTCCACACCCTTATGAGCAGGTACCCACCAGTACTCTACCTGGATGTTTTTGTCGATCAACTCGCTTTCCCAATTCATCGTTCGTAAGGCCAGTATTTGTCCTGGTCCCGGTTCGTCCAATTGTATTCTTCTTAAAGTCGCTTGGGAGTCCATAAAAATTGTCACTCTCCTCACTCCTTTCTCACTGCAAATCTCGTCCGCGATCTTCACCGCTTCAGACATCGCATACATTTCTGCGTCAAACGCTTCTTTCTGTCGGCCTAGGTGCACCCTTCTCTTATACCATCTTTCTTCTTTCCATACCACTGCGCACCCTACCCACTCATCTTCTTTTCTCAATCCATCAGTCCAAAGAACTAAGCCCTCCCTTTCTCATTTTGCTTCTTCCAACGCTTGTTCTTCTTCCTGAATTATCACCTGGCCTTTCAGCCTTTTCTTTATTTCTGGTAATGTGGTCCCCTCGTATCTCCTCCTTTCCAAGGGGTAATCCTCCCGGATCAACTCATCAATCCCCTCCACGCTTCGTACCACATTCCCTTCCATTTCTATCATTCTCCCTCCGCCTGTAGCATTGGGCATCATCATTTGCCTCATCTTATACCGCCTAACCCGGTTATTAAGAATCGCATTTGCTGGTCTAAGTCCAGCATCATTCATCAGAGCTCCTTGAGGTGTCGTCCGTAGGCATCCAGTTACCCTTCTGCCTTGTTCGTTCAAAATCTTTTGTACCTCCTGCGCCCTGTTTTGTTGTCCCTTCCACCACAACTCAGCTCTGTATAAAGCAACGGCCTGTACTGTGGCGATTTGGATTCGTTGGCATCCTTCCGGGCTTAATCCTTTCTTCGTCATCAAGGATCGCACCCTATTCTGTGCCCTTCTTGCTTTCGCAAAAGTCTTTTTCATGTGATCATTCAGGGTAAGCACATCATCCAGCCATACCCAAAGCCACCTTGTCGCTTCTTTATTTTATTGAACCTCGTAATTCCCGACCCTTAGCTTGGCCTTCATCTTCGGTTCCTTATTGTTTCTGCTTCGAGTAAACAATATCGCTTCGGTTTTTTCGATGTCAAACTGACAGGCATTTTCCTTCGCCCAACTTGCTGTTTCCGCGGCGTATCTCTCCAGTCGTTGTGTGCATTCCCCCACATCTTCCCCTTCCACCACCCATGCCACATCATTGACAAAAGATATACCCTCACTTCCACACTCTTTTTCTTCTTCCTCAGCTTTGCCGAACAATCCCGAAAGATATATAACGAAAAGTACCGGAGACACTGGCGACCCCTGCAGAACCCCTGTTTCCACATCCATACTGTCCCCCTCCTTCCCATCCATCGACATAATCACTCTCCTTTCTTCCATAAAACTTTCCACCCATCTCACCAGATCGGCTTCAAATCCCATTTCTTCCATTCTTTTTATCAAGTTCCCCTTCGCCACATGTGGGAAGGCTCCCTTAACATCCATCAACCGCACTGCCGCGGTATTCCCTCTTCCCCATGCCTCTTCTACTCTCTTCATCAACCTTCCAACCGCGTCTATTGCTGACCTTCTCTTTCTGCATCCAAACTGTCTCTCATGAAGTAGCTGCCTTCGCTCACACTCCTCTGCTATTGCGTTAGCTGCTACCTTCTCAACAACTTTTCCCAGACAATTCAATAACGTTATCACCCTATATGCTTTGGCGACTCCGTAATCTGATTTATTCGGTTTCGGTATAACCACCCCCTTTGCTTCCTTTCAAACTTGCGGGTGTACTCCTAACCTAAAAGACGCTTTGACGATTGCTATTATTCTGGGAGCATCCCACTCCCACAACAACCTTATCGCCTTAAATCCCAGTCTGTCCGGACCAGGTGCCTTCTTAACTGACTGATCGAATAGACCCAACCGCATATCCTCGTCAATAATCTTCTTCCACATTCCCCCTCCCTCTTCTTGGGCCTTTCTCTCCACACCCTTCAAAGGTTTTGGGAATGCTTCTTCTTTAATTAACTCTGCTTTGTCCCCCCAGGATTCCGCCACCACTCCATCCCTGGATTTCAAAGTCTTTGTCGTTTGCTGGCCCCCCGGTTTCATATACCTCAAAGCCTGCCATACCTGATCCCGCGTGGCTGAGGACAAAAACTCCTGCCACATTTTCGTTTTCGATTGTCGGATTATTCTTCGGACGTTGCTTCGCTGCTTCTTAACTTGTTGCTGCGTCGCTTCCCCCCTTCATCTGGCCCTTTTTAATGAGCCCAAAATTCTTCTGTTTTCTGCGATCTCCTCATTCCACCACCTCTTTCATCTCGCACAAACTTTAACTTTTTTGCAGCACCTATTAAGATGATTAACAAAATTCTGCTGTATCCACTTAGCTTCCTTCTGTAAATCTTCTTCACTGCTCTTCTCGTCCAGAATGGGTCTCATTGAGCTCTTGTCCTCCCAATATTTTTTGGCTTTGTTATAATTTTCTTTTTCCTCCTCCGACTTGAGCCTATCGATATCCCATCCCGTAACCTTTCTCAATACTTTGACTTCTTCCCCTTCGCCCCATCTTAAGTGGGCATACACAATCACGTGATCTGAAGTAGTTGCCAAATCTGTAGCTATCTCCAAATTGTCAGCCATCCCGGCTTTCGTTATGAAGAAGTCTATTAGCGATCTCGAAATTTCGCCGTTTCTCGTATTCGTATGGGTTGCTTCCCCATCGGTAACGTCGGTCAAATTATACTCATTCATAAGATTCGTTAGAAAGACTTCATCTCTTTTTGGTGGGCATTCCGGATCCCATCTGTCGCTGTGAGCATTCCAATCTCCTCCTAACAGAATCTTGTTCTGCCCCATAATCTCTGTCCATCTTGCTGTCTGTGCCAGTCTGCCTTGATTTCTCACTCTCTCCACCTGTCTCAGCTGATCGTACACATTCACCAATCTCATCTCTCTCCCCGAAGGGTATTTTATATCAAATACCTGTACATCTCCGTCTCCCCCCATATCCACTTCCGAAAACTCCAGGTGTATATCTCTTGGTATTGCGGTCATCATTCTTCCTCCTCTGACCAACCTATATCCTGGGTGACTGATGTTGTATCCCTCTTTCTCCGCTACTGGTTCTTGCATCATCACAACATCAGCCCCCCAAACAATTCCTTTTTGCAACGCAATCATCGTCGCCTCATACCCCCTGCCACAGTTATGCATAACGCATTTCACCATGACGTCATGGGGGGTTCTGGGGTCCCTGCGTTAGAGATTTGCTCGGCCATTACCTGTGTCGAAACAACTTGAACTTCCGGCTCCTTAACTGTCTGTTCCACTTCCGGAACTTTCTTCTCGGCTTCTGCTGTTAATGGTCCCCCATGCTCAACCTGATCCGGCTTCTTTTGATGATCGGTAGTCACATTTCGACTTTCTCCCTCCCTCTCCTTCCAAGTTCGTCTTTCTTCTCTCGCCGTTTTAATCGCTTCCTGCTTCTTAACACAGGCATTCCCTTTGGCAATGTGATTCCCCTTGCAGTTGACGCACTTGTCAACATTATGGGTGCAGTTCTGTCCTGCATTAGCTTTGCAACCTACCACGTTGCACTTATGATCCTTCGTCAAATGCCTTCCCGCACACAACATACAAGCCGGCATCTTCAAAGACCCACATTTCGCCTCAACATGTCCCCATCTGCTGCAGACTCCACAAAAGGAATTAGGACCGGCGGTCATGAACCTCTCCACATCATACTTCACCCCCGCCACTCTCAACCCTCCTTTCAAAACTCTTTCGGCCATTTTACTTCCCTTGACCGCAAACACAACTGACGATGCTTTCTTCCCCTCTATCTTCTTCTTCTGCACATCCTTTGGTCCTCCAATCCAACTGATTGCGAGTGGCAACACCACCCCTTCGTTTTCAGCCTGTATTTCATGTCTCAACTTCTCCAGCCCTCCTCCCGTTTTCTTCCCCAAATACCTGTCGAAGATAACACCGTGCATTTTCACTCTATCCCAGAGCTCATTCGTCTCGATGTCCAGAATCCCTGCGTCCACCTTTCTTGCCGCCTTAATCACGATTTCCCTGTACCTGATCAGCATCTCAGCAGTTGCTCCAGGGGTCGTGATTGTTGACAAGCATCCTCGGGTGTTCTTCGTAACTCCGTGGATGCGCACAAAATGTGGGACCTTTGCCTCGAAAAGTGCTCTATTCACCTCCGACGAAATATCCAAATCCTTCTTCTGAGAAAGTGGGAGTCCGTTATCTCTCTTAAAGGTAACTCTCCTTTTCTCCATCGAATTCTGTCCTGGGGGAACCGGCCTCAACTCCTCCTTCTTCCGTTGACTTCTTTTCACCTCAGTGAAGCCATCCCCCTTTTTCTTATTTTCACCCTGACGTTGTTGTTGCTGTGCTTGTCCGGGTTGTTTCTTTGGCGGCGCAGGGGCTGCTGCTCTCTACGCCCACGTCTCCTTTTTCTTTTCTTCCGGTTTCTTAATTTCCGGCTTCTTTGCTCCTGGCTTCTTAACCTCTGGCTTTTTCCCCCCAGCCTTCGGCCCCTTCGGAATCACCCCCTCCTCTGGTTTTTTCACCTCCTTCTTCTTTTGTTGCGGTACTGCTGGTACCACCGGTTTCTTCTTCAAAATCGTAACCTGCCCCACCTCCAGCCGCGGAAACTCTTTCAACACTCCTCCCGGCGGGATCACTGGCGCATGCTTGGATTGCTCCAATGCTGGCTCATCCACCTCCATTTCAGCCCGAATAACTTTTTCCACCTTCGCATTCTCTTCCTCCGAAAAAGTCGCTCCCGGCTCAAATTCAATATCGCTCATATCTTCCTCCTCAGGGGTGGCATCTACCTGTTTCCCCCTTCGGATTTCATCCTTCTTCCGGCTTTCTTCCGCCATATCCTCAAACCTCTTAACCACTCTATCGGTCAATTGGTCCACCATCTTTTCCATGCAAGCGCTCATTGCATTTTCAATCGTCTTGGCCATATTCACCGGTGCTACCTTGGCCAACCTCTTCTCTATTTTGCTCAACCTATCGTCAAGCTTCTCTGCTCTCTCGCCCACATATTTCCTCTCCAGCTCAACCTCCGTTTGAATATTTTGAGCGATTTTTCTTGTCGACATAACTCCCGCGTTGGTATGATTCTGTCTCACTGCCATATGCTCTGCCTGCTTTAGGCACCACTCATCATATCGCTCATTATGCAGCTGGGTTGTGGCCATAAAATCCCTCAGCCCATTAGTGTTCCAGAGATACTCACCAATAAACGCTTCCAGATTAACTACCCCTTCCTCATTGGTTACCGCCTCCGCAGGCTTGGACCAATCGGCCTCAAGTTTTCTCCTGCTTGGCGTCTGCGGCATATTCGGGATTGGTCATTCGGGCGTAACCGGCCTCAACACCCCTTTCCCCTTATTGCGCTTTTTTCCTTTCTTTGTTGGCGTCCTGTAAGGTTCCTCATTCCTCCACTCAACCTCTGTCATCGCCTCGTCGTCGCTGTCGCTAATTTCGAATTTCCTAGGAATGGGTGTGCTGATTTTCATGGTCTCTGCCACTCCCCCCTCCTCTTCCTCACTGCTTGCTGCTTTTTCGCCGATATTTTCCTCCGACTGAATATACCTCGCAGTCAAAATTGATCTTCCGCTCGTTCTCGGGGTTGTAAAAGGATCCTGTGAAATCGCGCTCGGAGGCATAGCCAAAATGCTTCCTCCATAAACCGTAGTTGGTGGTGGTGAAGACAGCCCTGAACTCCTGCTGTCTGCACTCCCGCTTCTGTATCTCGTGATACCCGTAACTCCCGTTTTTCCCGTCAGGTCGGAGTATTCTTTCATATCGTTCAAGTTGCTGGGAAGTCAACCTGATTCCTGTCTGGGAGTCGCCTGACTGTCTTCGCGTCTCCTCAAGTCGTCTTCGATCCTGGCCCTGTGAAGACCCATCTCAACCCTATCTTGTTCTTCTCCCACCTTGAGCACTTCGTACTCCTGCGTTCTGCGGAACTGTCGTAATTGATCCTCTCTATGGAGTTGAGAGAGTTTGTGTACGATTTCGGACATAGTTGCCATCTCCCCATCGCTGGAAAGTGGTCCCGTAATCTTATCGAGATGTCTATCGAGTACTGCCCTGATACCGCTGCTGGAAGTCTGAGATCCGGTGGATTCCTCAGCCATCTTCTTATCGAGTCTTTCCTTCGCCTTCTGGAAGGTGGACGTCTTTCTAGCTCCGAAGTGTTACGGGGGTAACAACACCTCTTGACAATATACTTAGTAACTTGTATATGTACTTAGATGCGTACGACCGTAGATCCTATTCTTTATAATGAGTCGTCAGACGATTCCTCAGAACTGGTAAGCTCGCAGCTTTCTTCCTCGACCGGAAGTAGCTGAGGAGCTTGCTTTATCTTGGAGAGTCCTTTGGGTTGACTCGCTGTTCCTTTACCCAGCTTAATTGGCCTCCTGCAATCTGCTACCCGATGAGCACCCTTCCTATCGGATGGCCAAGCACACCGTAGACACTCTCCATTTTCCTTACGTCTCGTTATTTCTTCTTGATCAATGCCTGCCGTTCTTGGACTACTTCCCTTAGTAGATCTGGCTAACTTCCTTGGATATCGATCCTTTTTCCTCAGATGCTTTTTGGAAATAGCCGTAGGATTTATTAAGCCAGTAAGGGTCTTCCCTG
>Ga0307514_10000361_pt1 | contig 104508 bp, 93 predicted proteins | sample 16_EM_MG_FD_203088 | JGI IMG/M metagenome (GOLD analysis project Ga0307514, IMG submission 203088) | Populus trichocarpa ectomycorrhiza microbial communities from riparian zone in the Pacific Northwest, United States - 16_EM | ecosystem: Host-associated > Plants > Roots > Unclassified | place... | reverse complement strand
AGTACAGCATACACCGAGTACAGCATACACCGAGTACAGCATACACCGAGTACAGCATACACCGAGTACAGCATACACCGAGTACAGCATACACCGAGTACAGCATACACCCAGTACAGCATACACCGAGTACAGCATACACCGAGTACAGCATACAATGAGTGCAGGATACACTGAGTACTGCACACACTGTGTACTGTATACACCGCGTACTGCATACAGTGCGTACTGCAGACACTGTGTGCTCCATACACTACATACTGCATAATCCCAAGATCGACCATTTCCCGCTCCCAGCCAGTCTTTCAGCGGACCTGGTTGTACTCAATTCTCTCAATTCCCACAATTATGAGTTAACCAATCAATAGAGTCTCAGCTTACATCGCACATGCCTCCCCATCTACCGCCTCCAGATTCACTGCCTCCAGATTGAATGGCTCCAGACTGACCGCCATCAGATCAATCGCCTCCAGATTGATCACCTCCAGATCAACCGCCTCGAAGTACTTCTCCAACCTTGATCGATCATGACCTCTAAGTGTATCTCCCAACACACTCAATGACGGCTTGCAAGTGCATCTCTGAGTTCACTTGATCTCGGCATCCAAGTGCATCTCCAAACGAGCTCAATCTCAGCCTGCAAGTGCATCTCTCACTCCACTCAATCTCTCGGTCTGCAAGTGCATCTCTAAGTTCACTTGATCTCAGTCTCCAAGTGCATTTCCATACACACCCAATCACAGCCTCCAAGTACATCATCAAGGAGCGACGGCGGTTGTATGAAGATACAGGGGTAATGGAGGTGGCCAGAGTGATGGGGAGTATATATTCAGCAGACCCCGGAGTAGATACACATCATCTCATCTCCATCTCCTCTTATCATACAATGAACATACACACTCTATCTTTCCCAACGTTTGCTCTCACTCAATGTCCAAAATTTCGTAGATTCGTCCAATTGCGTGGATCCTCAACGCCGGGTAGTATCATATCTTCTCACCTGATTGTTACGCTCCTTCAACCAGAACCGCTCTGAATTATGAATTCCATGTGGATGTTGCGAGAGGTGCGGTGGAGTGTTGATCGTTGGCTCTCTGCCTTCTAGCTCCATTGTTTCACCACAACCGCCTCCAAGTGGTGCATCTCCAAGATATCTCAATGGGCGTGTCCTGGTGCTCCTCCATTTATGCTCGGGTACTATCTGCGGCCATATTGACCATAGGTATATATATAATGAGACTTAAATAATGCATGCCATAATATGATGAAGCAAATCATGTGACTGTAACTGACGAAATGCCTTGTGGTTATTACGAACCACTGCTGTGATAGTATGGCACCAAATCTCCCGCAGAGCTGTGCAGCAGTAACGGCTCCTCCCGAAGTATCCCCCAGAGCTACGAAGCTGTCCCAGCTTCTCTTGAAGTCTCCTGCAGATCTGTGCAGAGGTCTCAGGAGATCCAAAATTTGACTATTCTAGAAGTCAAATCTCGTAGCATCCTGAAGGTACTTCCATAACTGCAGGTACTTTTAGCACCACCTGAGAATGCTCTTGCAGAGTCTGAGAGTACATTGCTTACCTCCAGGGGGGTCTGGGAGCATTTAGAAGTACTTAGAAAAACTGGTGAGGTTTGTTTGTTTGTAATCATTTTGCATTCACCCCGAAGGGGTGCCCAGCTAAGTTACCATAAGCCGGCCGACCACTGGTGGTCATGGCATTTAATTAACATTTTATCCCTGTCCATCGGAAACTTCCTGTCCATCCATCGGCTAAATTACGGCCAAACTAGCTCACATAACACCTACTTCTGACTCAGGCAAAGTTGTTTCCTCCCACTTCCCGCTACCCAATGGAGGGCACTAAGGCCACTGACTCACCAAGCCCACCCCCATTACTAATCATTCGTATGCTCAACCTGTGGTGAGTTTGACATAGGGAACTCGTGGTGCGACATCAACTTGTGTGACACAAGGAGTCTGCTCGGGTAGAGGAGTGGCGCCGGGATTCGAACCCGTAACAACGAGCATAGTGGTGGCAAGCCCAAACCACTACACTACGGGGCCACTCCCCAAAACTGGTGAGGTTGCCTGGAGTGTCTGGGATGATTCAGTGTTGCTTCCGGACCAATTTACATTTTGCTGATGGATCTTTCCTACAATCTCTTTCACAATCTCCAAAGAGCCTCACAAACTCCAAATCATGTCACTGCGGCAACAGCCGCATAGATAGCACCAAAACTAAACACCATCAAAAGCCATCTCCACGATCTCACAATGACTACCTTCGAACTCACCTTCATTACATCCAGGTGGGGCAATATCCTCAAGATGACCCATTCCAATAATGACAAATGGAAAGATGATATGATACTCATTCTCTCAGCCATGAGAGCATATACCACCGCCACCAGAGAGGATCCTAAACTGCAGCCAGTTGATGTCAACCATGATGAAAAGGATGATGATTGGAAGCCTGAGGAAGCTGAGGCGGTATCTGTGATCAGACGTTCCTATACCCCCAAGGTAAGGGGCATTGTTACAGGTATACAAAATCCTCACGAAATGTGGAACACACCTGAAACGTTTATGGACACCACCATATTCTATGTCGGCTGACAAGACATTCTTGGCCAGTTCCATGCTTGTCAACCAATGGAGGACAACCCACTTCACGCACACTTCACCAAGCTTAGGAACTACTGCATCCAAGTGGTCTATACGTACGATGCAATCACCAATCAAGATTTCCACATGCAATTATTCACATCACTGACATCTCAATATGCAATGATCTTAATGGTCCTAAAACATAGCAGGCCCTTACCTAGACCCGAAGAAGCCATGCATAACGTCCTGGAAAAAGAAACTACAGTCAGCCTGACAAATGAACTTGGAGAGGCATCTACATGAGCTGATCATTTCTCCAAACATAGAGGCTACCGAGGCCAAGGCCATGGACGTGGTGGACACAGAGAATGCAGTGGACTCAGTGGACTCAGTGTACTCAGTGGACATAGTGGACGTAGTGGACACAGTGGATGCAGTGGAACTGGAGACAGCTTTGAAAGCATGTGCACCGGTTGCAACATTTTCCATCATTCTACAGATGCATGCGGAAAGTGGAGATGTACTCCGCCGGGAGGAAACAATGTTGAGCACATTTGTTTCCAGTGTGGCCTCCCAGGACATGTCAAAGTCAATTATATCTCCTACAAATGTATAAAGAAGTGGTGGAATGTGATGAAAGTCACCGCTATTGCAGCTCTTGCTACAACCGGAGACTGTGATCACTGGTGATTAACCGCTTGCACTTTCACTGCCACTGCCGCAGTGGCTCCGATGAGGGTCTTTGAGTCCGGAGCGTCATACTACATTAGCAATGACCACAGCAGGTTCTGGACATTCAAAATTCTCTCCCTGCCTATAGAAATCGAGCTTGAAGACCACGATTCAGTCACCACCATGTACTCCGGATTAGTAGATGTCATCCAAGGCTTTCATGTCGAAGACCTGCATAGGTGAACATTTTGACCATCCCCTCCACCGATCAACCAATTGGATTTGGGCGAGCATATGATTATATTTCTGAATCGAAAATGCTCAATTACTTCGCCATGTTATTGCAGTCTCGCCGGAAAACTAATCAATAGCATGTATATCATGGTCTCCCTGAACACGCTGCTATCATTGACCACTGAATACAAAAATAGTAGACAGATAGACAGCTCACCTACAATTGAGCCTACAAATGAGTTATAAAAAGCACCTATCGCAGTCGAAACTAAGTCCACTGGAAATTCTCTTGAAATCTCAGAGTCAAGAATATGGCACCGACAACTAGCCAATATGCATTGGATCACTATGAAATCTCTGATTCATAGATATACACACAATGATTCTATGTACACAGTCTGCATCCAAGCCAAGCACAAGCAAAGATTCAATACAGTGCTAGTAAAGTGCACTATGATGGCCTTTCAACTAGAACATTCAGATGTGTGTGGACCATGTTCTATACTGGCCTTTGGAGATAATTGATATTATGTACTCTTCATTGATGACTACACAAGGTACACATCCATACATCAGCAACATGCAAATCGGTATGGAAGCCACATGCAACCCAGACACTCCGGTCGACCACCCCAATGCTTATCAGTCCTTCCAGCTGCTTCCAGGCCCCCCTCAGGCAAAGCACAGTGCTCTTAGACTGTGCAAAAGCATTCTGAGGTGTGCCCGAATCACCGGTGGTTAAGGAGGCATATTCAGGATCCTACAAGATTTGACTAATAGAATAGTCAAATTTTGAAGCAGCAGAGACGTCAGTGCTGGTGTGCGGGAGACTTCAAGAGCAGCTGAAACCTCTGCACAGCTCTGCTGGAGGCTTGGTGATGTATTCTCAGAGCAGTGGTTCTTAGGGTTTCCTGACACACGGCATTTGGTCTATTATACTTGTCTTTGTTACAGTCATCAGATTGGCTACATCATAATATGGCATGTATAATTAATTGAAGTCCCTATCTATATACATATAATCAATCTGGCTGCAAACGGTACTCAAGTATATTTGGAAACGCACTTTGCGACTCAGATTAACAGACCTGAGAGATGCACTTGGAAGCAATTGTGGCGCAAAAATCAATTTCTGACCACCACCACCTTTCAGTTTGGCAGGGGGTAGCTGGCGGGGGGCATACAGACATACAGGGATAATGGAAACCAATTGAACGTAGGGAGGTGTGTACAGATATAGAGAATGAACAGTGATGGACTCAGCAATCGGGAGCATATGTTTGGAAGACCCCGGGGCAGATAGACATCATCTGCAAAATGTATTTTAGTCACTGGGAGCCTCCAGGAATGTCTGAGAGGATGTGGAGTCTAAACTTAGAAGTGTCATCTTCAGGAGAGTTTCAGACCCTAGGAAGGCATTCCGGCTGGCCTTGGGAGTAACTGGGATGTCTAATGTCTGGTACAGGAGTACCATGGGAGTGACTGATAAGTTTGAGAATATATTGAAGCGCCCGAGAGAACATTGGGTGCACCTGGGAGTGTTGCAGAACCAATGTGAAAATCACCAGCAAACTCTGAGAAATGCCTGGGTTCTTAAGAATATCCATACAGAGGACTGCAGGTGTTATCTGAGCCCTCCGGATGTACATGAGCAATCGATTTCCCTCAACGGGGAATGAAATAGATGGATTATTGTTCATTATCACTTCTGAATCATACTAGCTATCATCTTCTTCAACATTGTATTCTTTGCCTTGCTACATTAAGAAACCAAACAAAAAGGGAAGTTATTCCAACATAAACACGAGTACACTGAAAAAATACCCCGGCCAAGCGATCAAATGATATTAATCATATATGGTGTCAATTTCATCCACTCCATCTCCCATCTCATTTTGTCTGACGAAAGCAGGAACACACAATTCATCCACAGCGTAAAGATGTTTGAGACACTCCTGGTATTTAATAATAATTTTTGCCTGGCAAGTAGCTGAGAATGAATTCAAACGTCATTTGGCTCCATTTGTGATAGCTAACAAAAGTGTCATGAGATGTTAGCTAGGTGCCATTCTGAATGAGTGTTTGAAAGGCAATGAATATTAGGGTGAAAAAGGGGAGCAACCACCAAGGAAAAGAGAAGGGCTAGATGGGGAGTGCTGTGTAGAAAAGAGGAGTACACAGAAGGTGTTGAAGGAGTGCAGAATAACAAACAGTGCCAAATCTGGGCTGAGCAGCGCAGATGGGGGTTGAGAAGCACCAAATCTATGTTGAGAAGCACCAGCGGGAATTGCGGAGCACCTATACTAGCGGAGCAGCGCAGAACGGGGAGGGGGATGGGAGGTAGAGAGAGCAGAATTCAATATAGAGGCAACAATCCAGACGGAGGTGTGCCGTTGGGAATTGTTTGCGGAATTGGATAGCAGAGCATCAATCTGGGCTGAGTAGCGCTGACCAGAATTGAGGAGCACCTATTGTTGCAGAGTTGCACCGCAGGGGGTGTATCAAGCGGCCTGCTAATGTGTGATTGATGAGTGCAGTGGCTTCCGGAGTAACATTTATCTCAGGTGATGGGCAAAATGTATATCGATATTCCTCTTGAGAAAACTTAACTGTGGCCTTCGTTCCACATGCATAGTCAGACAATGCACAATGAATTGCTGCAGTTGCTAGTGCTAAAGTCTGCGGAGTGAGAAGTTGGAAACACTGGGATGTTGCAGGCTGGCGCCCCAAGCTATTGGCGGTGAAGAAAACTTGGTGGTAAATTGAATCAAGCACCGCCATTCAGGTGAACGATGTTGTCATATCATCAACAACCTTCGATAGATATGCGTTGTTGAACAGGAGCTCCTTAACCTAAAACCGAAGCACAGCCCCAGAGTGCAAATCCAAAATGTAACTATGGACAGCAGTCCAACGTACCCCATCTGCCACCTGTCCTCAAATGGTACTAATCTTCAGTTTTAGCTATGTATATTTGGGGCATAGTCAATATCCGAAATCTAATAGTGCAGCATTAAATAGAATCAAAGACTTACAGCTTTTCGTATTTGCAGAACTATTGTGAAAGATGGACCGCCAGGCAATTGACACACAGATGGTATACCTACAGGAGCTCCAGCTAATGCCCGCTGATGATCCTGAGCTTCAATGCCAAGTTTCCAAGCCTCTTCAACTATTGAGTACTTGGCATTGCATAATATTAGCCGAGTAGTCCTAATGAATATGATTGCCTGCATGAACCTTTTCGCTACCTCAAAAGTGGCATTTTTGTCTTCGGGAGCGTTCTGATCTGCACTGGCCTTGGGTTGTGGAAGATTCTGGACACCACTAGTCTTGGGTAGCAGTAGCGCCTGGGTGGATGGTGCACGATCAGAGTTGGATACGTTGTTGAGGAGGGTTGACATTTGGCATTTGAGTAGTGGTGGGGCTATTGCCCCAGCCGGATTACAGGGATTTGAAAGCTGAGGGCATGCAATAACAGTATCTGTACAGGTCTATATATTTGGCAGTGAAACCTTCCTCATTCATCCTGACTTATCCTGACATATCTGGTCAAGAAGCAGGATGTCCTGTTGGTGTTCCAAATCGTCTTCTTCAATGATAGACGATAAGGTAGACTCTCCATGGTGTGCACTTTGGTCAGCACTGATCTCCGGAGCAGTATCGTTATCCTGCTACAATGATGACATCGGGGAGATCAGTCATCCGTAACACAATGCGCAATGCATGATGGAAGTTAATTGAAAAGCAAACATTAGATGGAGAACGAGGATTGGCTATGTTCTTGAATGCCAGTGCTCTGTCAAGGGGTGCTTCCTAATTCGTCTCTGAATAGTAATTTGTCACCTGCCTGGGCATATGTTCCACTTGTGGTAATGAAGATAGAAAGTTGGAGAATATAGGAGAGAATGTACACGTAGTAAATATAGGATTAAGTGCAATTGAATAACTGGAAAAATGGAGCAAGAAGTTGGATATAGTGAAGGGGGAAGGAATTCAAGGCGCGCCTTGAAGGGTTCTGGAGAGATGACTTCACTGGTTGATATTTATATTGAGGATGGCAGTCCTGCATGGCGATGGAGAATCATGTCAGGCGCACCGGAATCGATGGATTCTTTGTCAGGTGTGCCTGAAAAGAAGGATTCCTAAGGCCGAATATTAGCAACTCCAATCAACAACACGCTGTATAGATAGAAGAAATGGAGGTTCGCTAAAGCCAATGCATACAGAATAGAACGAGACTCACTGGATAAAAACTCACAACATTAACTAACCTTTAGTGCTGCCCAAATGGAACTCTGAGAATGTGAATGAAAACATGTGCCAATTATCAGGAAAAACAAATTCGGTCCGTGCGGAATGGCTCCATCTGAGTGGACATACTCTGTCAGAGCCGTCAGTGACACCCCAGAGGCGGATTACTCCGCACCTGGCTCCAATTCAACGCTTCATGTTCCATGTCGCCTGCTGATCGCTGTTTCACCGTTTCTTCTCCTTCAGTCGGTCTTCAATTATGAACAATCACTCTGGAGTTGTGGCCAAAGGTGACCATACATCGGAATGGGTTTATTGTGTAAGTGCTTGCATTGGGATTGCAATGGGATGGGTGACCCTGCAAAAATCTCTTCTCGTGTTTGCTCTAGCTGCGTGCAAAATGCAATTCTCTCTTTACTAATCATACACATTATTCCAAGTTGCCAGATCTGTGTGGCTATTGACAATGCATCACTCATTCTGTCTGTTTTCTGTCATACTACTAGTAGCTATCTCTGGAATTACTTGAGCGCAGCCGAGAATGTTTCCCATGCTGAAAACTTGCTTGCCGGTGCGTTTCTCACTGGTACAAATTTCGAGACAGAATCTAAGTCACCGGAGTTTTTAGGTATTGTGGTGAGCGCGAAGGCTAACCAGTCCTCAACGAACGCTCCATCCTTATTTAGGAGTGTGATTTCGAATAGTCATTGCAGTTGCGACGGGAGACGCCCATTGAGCGTGCCATAACACCTCCCTGGGGGTTGCTTGACCCACACCCAGTCGTTCCATCGATCCCCTCTGTGCGAGCTCTGGCTTCCTGTGCATTGACACATCTAAGATCTGCGTTCACCATGTAAACCATCAACTTGAACCTTATTACCATGGTATATACAGAGCTCCATTGCGTGCAGTTGTTCATCCGATATATATGTCTTGTTATGACTCTTATGCTTCACAAACTCCTGCATGTGACTGTATATTGCCACGCTGTGTGTTGCGTCTTGTGTATTGTCATGTAATGCTTGGAAGTCTTTGGTTATAACCTCAGGATGCTTTCCATCACAGTAGTTTTGGGGTCCTATGAATTTTGACTTTGCATAGGACTGGGAGCTCAGGGGGGCAGCCAAATCAGTACCGGAAGGGAGGACATTGCAGGCGGCAGGGCTGTTTTCATGACGCTGAGCGAGGGCATGCAGATTGAGCTGGCTGATTCCAAAGCAGAGAATCCGACACTCAAAGGTGATTACTTGCGGAAGGTCATTGAGATTGTGATTGGAGGGGTTCCAACCGTCCATAAGGTTCGTTTTATCTGTTTGTTCATGTCTCTTGGCAGAATACTGTTGCCAGGCTCTGTATCAACGAACTTCTTCGACCCAATGAAACATGAAGTGGATCTTCAGACATTGAAGTCGGCATCCAACTCCTTGGAAATATGTCTCTCGTGGCTGATATAATCCTGCCAGGTGTTTATTTCACGCTGCTTCTTTGACGGCGTCCAAGTGTCAGCGTATGTTTCCTCGTCTGCCTTTCGTTTCTTCATCAGTTCTGTTCACAGGGCATTCCCTTTGACCTTCACCTTTTTGCCGGCTCGCCCAAGTAGGAACACATCTTTGAAGGTGTAAAAACAACGCGAGGTGTCATCAATGTAGCTCAATGTTACATCAACGTGAGATTTATATCAAGCATACATACTAAATTCTTACAATACCTGTGTGCACTCAATTGCGTGATTGAATATGGGACTCTGAGCGGGGCTTCTGCATCGTAGAGACTGGGTTACAACTCCAAGCAGGTCCTGGCTCATTTCCTTGATCTCCTTTCCATTCGATTGAGAAACTTGCTCATATGACCTGTTTTTTGGTGTGAGGTTGTGGTAAGCAGGCACTGATAACCCGATTGCATTGTACTTGTCGAGCCATTCGTGCATCTTCATGAAGTAGAGAATCCACTTCCGGAGGTGGTCAAGCATGCCAATGTGCATTGTATGGAGGAGGTCGCTCACAATACAGGGAATATGTGGAAACACATTGAATTCTCGGTGAATATGGCACGATGAAAGTACGGCATCGGCTGCCTTGGTGTTGGCATGGGTGAGTGTTCTATATAGGTTGTGATCTCACCGTGGGTGTTGCTTATCAGGAGGGACATAATCACCAAGTTCATTCTTTGGACACTTGCACCAAACACAGACATGCCGCTCGAGATGATGTAGGTCGTTATACTCCGGGCAATCTGCAAGCAATGCTGCTAAACCTGGTTTGCAATGCCTGAAGTTACCATCTGCACATGGAATGCTGTAATACCCGCTCTTGGCACTGGGATTTAGTGTAACAGTGAGAGACTGGAGTACCCACTGGAGTACTTCGTTCAGCACCTCTCGGTGTGTTTGCCACAGCTCATTTAGCTGCTATTGAAGAATATTGCTGTTCTTGATTGGAATCGGTAGGACAGCGAGCATTACGATAGTGCGCATTGAAGGCATATGGCGGATCTTCGAAGGCAGATTGCCAATTGGCCTATATTCAGGCTACTCTGTCTTGACGCAAGAAAAATTCGAGAGATGTGTTCTGTCAGACATGAAGATCAGGTGAACCAGTGTATCCCCCAGTCAGAGCGTTGCTGTAACCTCCATTAGCACGTTATTACCCTCGAGTATCTCTGCTTACCTGTGTCTCCCACTACCAGTCCGCAGTGTGCATTTTGGTATAGACGCGGTTCGATACTGTATCACTGTGAAACCAACGCTGAGGGGCGTAAATGAGATGCTTGGCGTAGGCTGGCTGCCGCATAAACCATCCCATGCTTTTGATGATGTGTCAAATCCAGTATTTGATAGTGCGTGGGTGACTTTCATTGCATCTCATATCCTCGAGAGTGTAGCTCCCACTCCCCGGGAGCCTGATGATCTGGCATTCTAGCCACGAGGTTCTGAACGCTATCCCTGTTTTTGAAGCTTGGAAAACGCAGAGCTGTGTTTTCTTCTTTCAGCATGTTGTCATAATATGTCTTCATACCCTTCTTCCTGATCCCACACTGGATATATTTGTACTCATCACGCGTCGCAAATGGGTAGTAGGGATTGTGCTGAAGGTTCGTCTCAAGGGAACCCTGAGCATCGTATTCCCATGGCTCAGCAATGTAATTGCTCAGCAGAGCGCAGGCGCCTGGGTATGATTCCGTGCGTGGCTGGGGAGGTGGCGGTGGTTGAGACTCCGAGTCTGCAATGTTTTCAACGTATTCAAGAAGGGGAAATGCATCGAGGTCTTCGACTGAATAGTTGTTAGTGTTATATTTACGACACTGAGTGGGATCAACCCCTCAGGGTGCGCTGCAAATTGTCAGATTCTTTTGGCATGCAACTTGAAGTTGTTCAGGATGGTGTAATTTGATATGTTTAAGTTGCCAGCTGTCTGAGGTGAACTTCTTTCGGCATGAAGATTTGGGGCAACGGAAAGGGGTCTTCTCTGCCATTCTCGACAACCCGAGAGGGGTGGAGTTTTCAATGTAGAAAGGGATGAAAGTTGGCACTGGGCCTGAGCAGCCTGGTGTGTAAGCTCCCGATAATTTCAGCTAACTTGAGAGATTTATTGAGCCCAACACCATCACAAGGAGGTGTCTTACATGCCAGGAGTTGCAAAAACACTGCATGCGCGATGTCCCATAATACTATGAATAAGAGAGAATAAACCCTGAGGAATCCAAAAACCTCGTAACGCATGTAATAATCAATGCCTGAGTTAAATTCATTAGAACAAAGGAAACGAACATGAGAATAACCCCACCCTAACCCGAACGCAACAACCATTGCCTCCTCTGCAATGCGGGGACTGGTTCACTCCTCACCTACTGAGCCAACAGGGCACGCCTCAGGGCGAGGGACATTGGGGAGAGGGACATTCGGGAGAGGGATGTCAGGGAGAGGGGTATTGGGGATACTGTCACCACCTGCTGATTCGCCAAGCAGCTGCTGATCCACATCCACATCCTCCTCCTCCTCCTCCTCCTCCTCCTCCTCCTCATCCTCATCCTCCTCCTCCTTTTCATCTTCCTCCTCGTCATCTTCCTTCTCTTCATCGTTACCGTCCCTTTCCATATCCACATTGCGGTCTAAATCAATGCCGTCCAGTGCGTCCACATCATCCGCCATGTGCATATCCACATTAGAATCATGTTCTGAGTCATATTTACCGCCCAACTCCTTGGTAGAGACGGTCTCATTATCGGAGGCAATTGACACAGCAGGGGATACTTCCGGATCTCAATATACCCTCTCGAGTTCGCCCTCTGTGTCCAAGTCTGCCTCATACATTTCCTCCTGCAACTGCAAAGCAACGGCACGAGAGATATCATCTCCTCCTGGGGTTTGTTTAATAATACCTTTCCCTTTACCATTTCCCTGCCCCTTCCCCTTCCCTTTCCCCTTCCTGTCCTCACTCACCTCCCATTTCAACTCCCATTCTGTATTGACTTCCCATTCCTGGTCCCTTTCTCACGGCACTGCGGGTCCCCCTCACCCCTGCCGTTTTCATTGTCATTGCCATCACCACAACGGCTCCTTCCACCGCACGGTGCTCCGGGATCCGCCCAGTTCTCAGCATGATCATTATCTTCTTCAATCATGTCATCCCAATTGGGTGGTCCAATGGCCAGAAAGTCGCCTGGCTTGTACTGCCGGCAGCGTTGTGGCTCAATCTTTGCCCTGAGATCATCACAACTGTATGAACAGAAACGCATGCCGGTGCGTTTAACCTTTCCCAAGCTGGTTGTCTGCAGTTTGGAGCTACCTACTTGATCCCCAAAGGTCCAGGGGTTGTTCCACCTCCAATTGTTCATTTGGTGGCGGGTTTTGCCAAACATTTGCCCCATATATGAACGGAACACTGCCCACAACTCCCGCACAGGCGAACACCAGCTCCTGCAGTGCGGCCACATCAGCTGGAATTGTGAAAAGTGGCGAGTTGTGGCTGGATCAACAAAGATTATTGCACAAAAGAGGTCCCAGGCCCTCTCATCCGTGACCCCGCAAACGTTGTATATGCGTATGAGTCCACAGATGTGTTCCGAGATGAATCCCTTCATACAGTTCCAATCCAATGGCTGGCGTTGATTGATAACCAATGTCGGTATTTTTGCCCTGGCAGTTACCTTCCCATTTCCTTTGCGGCTACCCTTTGGTGCCATCACTGCAAGATGAAAATGAATCTACATCCAAGGCATTAGCATTATGATACAGTTGAATATAGCAGACGAAAGCCCAGAAGAAATGTACAAAGTTGTGTATGTGATGGAGTGTGTTTTGGAACAGGAGGCGTTGTTTTGTGCAAGTCAGGTGATGTCACGGTAGTTGAGGATGCTGGTAGTGTATTTAAAATGGGAGGAAATGAGAGTAGAGGTATTCGTGGGAAGAAGGGATATATATACTCAAGTTCCTGCGATTTGGTTCATCTCCTGCCTTTTGTTGGCTAATGAACACAAAATGGGCCAGCCTTCATCTTGTACAACCACAAGGAACCTCATGAATGAGGAGCGTTGAGATGAGATTAGGTTCTTGCGGTGGGGACAGTTTGCCACACCGGGCGTTGGGTTGGCAGCACATACTACATTATCCGCTCATACCTCGTGCATCTCGGATCAAACCGAATAGTTCTCAAGTTGTCTCAACTGTGCAACCATTCAACACGGCTACCAATGCCTAGCGGCGGAAAAAGCACACGCAACTGATATTATAGGATAGAGAATATGTCATTTTTCGTGTTGCGATGCTTTTAGTTCTGCCAAAGGGGGATTTCCAACGGAAAGCTGAAGATATACACAATCGATGTTTCCAAGTATTGTGCCAAGAATGAGTGCAATAGTATGATAATCTTGTCAAGAAGGCATAAACACCTTTCAAGCAGTGCAAATAGACCTTCAGACGTTGCTGTAACAGCGGATATCAATGCTCAGTTCAATCTGCACTTAATCCAATGGCAGCTGACCCCATAATTGAATTCTATTCAAGGGATCTCATCCCCGAGTATTGTCACGGTTTCGAGTCCAGCGCGGTCTACACTGCACCTGCCTTTTGGTCGAATTCCTCCCTCGTTGCGGAAGTAGCAGTCTACCTTGTGTGCTGATCAATATGCATGCAGCGGAATTTATTCCTACAGTCTTAACATCGAACATTCATATTGAAAAATTCCTTCCCAACACCCTAACCCTGACACCACTCCGGTCGAATAAAATATTCGAAGTCTTGCTACTCGTCGGAATGTACAAAAGCGTGGGCCTTTGGGGAATTCTCAATTTTGCCCTGCTAAGAGATGCATTTCCGTACCGGCTGGCAAGAGGAATTCCTCTCAAGGAGGGAGTTCCGTAGCCTCTACAATCCAAGGTCAGAACTGCACCCCCTCATCATGGCTGAACAATACTCGCTTTGCAGATATCACTCAACACGTGACTTCCACTCCATCCACTACACAGCAATGGTCAATATATACTCCAACTGCTACACAGGGTACACCAGCATCCGGAGGAACCTCACTGGCAGACTTAACGCATCGCGTTGTATCCAGCCCCACATCTGGCATTGCTAGCACTCCTACCCCTCTCAGTGGTCTTGACAACCTGCCTACACCCATACCCAATCCAGAAGCCCGCGTGATCATTATGAATCCACTGCAAATGTGAGCTACTGAAAGGAATCAGAGACAGAGGCTGTGGCAATTTCAACTGCAGGCAATGACAACACCTCGATCAGTGGTCTCCAGCAGTCGTACCATCCACTGATTTGGTCACTCAGACATGATGCATCTTGTATTTGCAACTGGCAGACTACTGGAGCTGAACATCTGGAACAGACGGCCGTTTATGAGTGCAAGCGACATGGACACAGGAAGTTATGCAATGCGACGCATTGTGAAAGCATCAGCTAAAGCCCCACATTGGTAGATAATAGAGATGTACTGGAACACCACAATGCAGCAAAACAACATTTGGTCTATAGTTTTTGAGGCATGCACAAAGGAGATCTTGAAAGGGGTATGCTGAAGCAACAGCCCACGGTGGATATTACATGCTCAAACCGGTACCAGGTTCGCACGCAACTCAACAAGGTTATATCCCGTATTATTCTATCAGCAAGGGACAATCTAGTAGAGCATTTTGATCTCCACTGCTTTGAATCCGATGCAGAGCGTTTGGAATTCATTGATTCCCAATTGGCAGACAATAAGTATTGTTTTCCTGTAGCAGAGCATGTGGAAGGTGGTGTACGCGGTCCAAATCCAATGCAGAGAGAGTCGAAAGCTGCTAATGAATGGCCAGCGTCCACTCTTCTTCCTGGCAGAATCAAACCCGCGGTTTATCTGCATTAAATTGTATTATCGGGCGAATAACTGCGGTAAGTATGCTGATGGATTTTATAATTCCATGATTGACGATCAGGAAGGTCATATACCCTTGCCACTGATCATGTTTACATGCACCGTGTTGTGCCATGCTCTCCTGGAGTGACAAATGAACAAAGACGTCCATCAGAAAGCTTCCAAGTCAAAGCTGAACGCGGACAGACCTGATCGCTTGAACTTATTCAATTACAAGCATGATGGTGGTAAGAACGTATCCTGCTGCGCTGCAATGGGTCACAAGTTGTTTAGCTCGCCTGGTGTTGCCGACATGTATACATTCTTGATGAATACCTGGAACACACTACCTGAGAGCTACCAAAGGAGGGTGTATAACAACACTTTTGCTACAGTCAAGTGTCAGATGCAACAGGCGGAGAACCCAACGCCTGCTGTAGTCATCAGTATCGACACAGCGCGTGATGACAATGCTATTTATCTTGATTATTTGTCCTCCGAAGTGGTGCTTGCGGAGGCTAAGATCAGAAGCTCTGACCCAAACATCCTGATAGACAACAATGACACGGATCACGAACTTCATTTCGGGATGGCAGGGGGCAGCTGGGATTATGATGATGAAATTGATGAAAGCGATGTGCGCAACACCATCCCCACCGTCAGCCGGTGATGACGGCCCGCTACTGAACACGAGAGGTATGACCTGGGAACCAGTGATGTCGACGGGTATGAGGTTGTGGATAGAGCCGATGCAGATGCGGATGAGGAGGAAGAAGCATCGCAAGCCGATGATGGATCAACGCAGAATGTGGAGGACTCAGACCATCATAGGTATGGCCTGGGAACCGGTGATGTCAACAGCTATGAGTGTGAGGATTGTGACGATGTGGTTGCGGATGAGGAGAAATAATCATCGCAAGCTGATGATGGATCAATGCAGAATGTGGAGGACTGAGGGTATACTACTCGAGAGTGTGAACATTGGACAGTATATTTCAGACCTGCAAAATACAATAATGGTGGGGCAAATGCAATGGCAAGCGATGTATTCGAAACGAAGACTGTATGGCAATAAGTGATACAAACCGAAAGCTAAACATGTATGGGGTGAGCGCGGCATCTGATATATACCAGTAGGGGAGAGGTAAAATGTGGCTATCTGCCGAAGAAAAGCATAAGCATCCCCAGACGTTGTGTTAACGGATACAGGATAACTGCAGCCACTGCGAAGAGTCTAACTCATGTGTGGTGCTGATGGTGCGTATATGTTACCATATTCCGGGCACACAGCAATGAAGGTAAGTATGCAATGCGACCCATCACCTCGGCGACAGGAAGCATGTAATTCTCAGTTAGAGGGTACGAGGTTCTGTCAGAGCCATCTGAGGCGTCCGGAACACCCAGGTGTTTATGACAGACACTAGGGTTGTTGCTGATGATGAAGATAACACTCTGTGTGTAGTTATTATGTGAGAAAGTTCGAGCATTTGTCGTGACCGCATGGCATAGAGTTGGTGCAGCATTTAGACTCTGCAGAACCCGATAGATTTGGGACCTTGAGAGTGACGTCTGAGTTCGAAGGGTTCATACTGAAGGTTGATACCAATTGAGGAGAAACATGAATCTCCATATGTGGTATAACAGCCAGAAGGAAATGGGTATTTTTATGATATACTATTGTATTAGGATGCTGAAACTAAGCTAGCAGTTGATAAGGCAATGTCAGAAGCATAACTTCCCTGTCATGCATTTACCGGGGCTGTGTCTGCAGAGTAATCTTCAAAGACATGTTGCAGTGAATGGCGGTGAGAGAATGTGGTATACAATGGAGAGATATGGGAACAGAGAAAGAATGGTAAGTTATGATGAATGATTCAGGGGTAATCATATTGATTCAAGCGCTTGGTGATGCAATGGTTCCTAACAAATGGGTCATGAATACTCACTCACCTTCTGATTTTGTGCCAAATATCTAGTAGGTTGTACACTGTTCAATCACATATTCATTGTGAGTCTCACCGCTACAATTGTGACTGCAATTAATGTTGGGGTTGAAAGCAATATGCTACAATGATATGAACACATAGTGAGACGTCATCTCACCACGGACAGAGGAATACTGATTGCATGCAGAGAGTTCCGGAAATCGAGGTGCACCGAAAGTTCAATGGTTATGCTTGGATCGAATGGCTGGGGATTGCAAGCTTGCTTTACTCCAACAGTTAATTGCACTCTTCCAAGCATTATTTTCTGAATGTGAGCGTTCAAGATTCTCTGTCTTTGAACATTACTATTGAGGGACATTATTTCACACAATCGATTTTCAGATCCGAGTTTTGGTGGCCAAAACATACAACTCAGTCTGAATCGAGTTAAGGTGACAATCAAAGCCTTGAGAACAGAGGTCTCATTGAGTATGTATGGTACATGGGTGAGCAGGAGTTGGCGGGAATCTTGCAAAGTCTCTGAACTGACTCTTTCCATTGAAAATCTTGCTGTGAAGCTCCAAGCTCTCTTGGCAGAGCCTGAACATGCAGATGCGAGTTTAGGATTTCGAAACATAGGTCCAAGCATACTATTCAGTTAATATCCAGTTAAGTGGGGTTACTAATTGGCTAGGTCTGTGCATTTATGATTTAGATGTAAAGGGCGACGTTTCTCCAGCGGACATGGTGGCACGAAAGTGACAGTTCAAGGCATTGCAGTGGCAGAATTCATATCGCGATAAAGCATAGATTGATATATCAGCAGAGGCCGAGCAACATGAGCCGCCTATACCTAAATGTGATGTGTCATGAAAAATGACAATCTGTGTACACTGCATCAACTGATTCACAGTCGAATGAAACACAATGAGAATGAAGGCAACCAAAATATTCAACACACTACAGACTGCAATACATGCACTGTGTTGGCATAGTTGTCACTCTTGAGGCATGTCTGGGCCAGAATGATACATCCACAATGTGTCACAGCTTGTCAAAGTTGGCTTTATTCAAATCCAACAACCTCATTCTGGAGTGGATGGCAGATCACAGTGGCGCCAGAACTTCAATTATAGGCCAGGAAATACCTGGCAGCGAAAGCTGCAGCCTAGCCATAAACACAGGAGCCATGTCGCGCTATCCGACAGTCTGCGATGCGTATCAAAGGGGTGTCAGAACTTTAATGGTATCACACCAAACGCTGCGACTTTGCTATGAATGAGTGAGCCACTGTCTCATATTCTGACAGATGTACTCAATATCGCCTACACTGACTATATTGCCACTGGGATTCGCAAATATGCAGTGATCGATCGGTCATAAGGGTATGTACATAAGCCGTTCCAGTGCACCTCAACTTTGATCGAATGACAGTAAATGTTGCCGCTTTGCAACGAATGAGCAAGCCATGTCTCACATTGTAACTGATGCACTCCATATTGCCTAGAGTGTCTTAGTGCCAAATGGGATTGACATATTTGCTCTCCTGGAGCTGCCATAACGTAACTTATGACATATGCTAACGATTGTCCAGTATACTTGAATTTTGACCGTATGCCAGTGAATACTGCGGCATTGCTCTGCATGCGCAAGCCACTTGTCTATAATGCCAAATAGCATTGGCAAACATTCAGGGCTTAATGTGTGCTCACGAGATTCTTGACAGATCGAGGATTCCCCAGTGCATCTGGACATGGTGGCCTTAAGCTTTTTCATTCTTTTGAGTTCAAAATGCTTATGTGGCCTCCGGATTCCGATGCACCACAAATTTGAAACTGACAAATAATTCAGAGCCCTTTGCTGCAACATGCTCAACATTCAATTTATGCCATGTATTGTAAGATAGGTGAGCCAGGAACATATAATGTGGCTTATCAATTGATATCATTTCATATTCAACATTAGTAATAATCCAGAATGCCAATGTAATCCCCCTCTAACAATTTCAACATCACATCTTTGATTCGCTTCAAAATCACAGAGGGAAATGATTTCTCTATGCAGTTTAGTGTGCCATATAAATGACGTTGTTGACCAGTTCTATCTGTTTAGATTATGTTGGGTGACTGTCCAAAGAGACGAACCTGGATGAATTGTCCTAACAATCCAAGATGATGGTCCATCAGAGTGTAACTTGTTTCCTTGCTCCGTTAGCTGCTTTGCATGGTCCTCACATGACTTCAGAATCCGGTAAATCATTGTCATCTTGATGTTGGGTTGACTGATCACACTGTGCAGGACTCTCAATTGAGCAACTCCAGAGTGTTGGGAGAGATCACTCACGCAGTTATCATAGTGACCAGGACCTGTATTTAGTACCCATGAATGTGGTACTCAGTTTTGCCCTAGCCGGACAATTCCTGCAAAAGCTTGCCGCTGCTCATTCAATACGCAGAACTTCAGAGTCACCATTGCATGGTTTGCTGCTGTAAGATTTAGGCCAAGTCCACCCACTTGGGGTGTAGTTACGAATGCGGAGGGATTTCGTGAATCCTGGGATTTGAGCTGCATATCTGTGCGTCTAGCATTGCCCATTTCTGCATACATGTGGAATATATCCACATGATCCGCAAAAGACTTGGTTAGCCACTACTTCAAATGATGAATTTGGCCAGGAACAGGACAAAATAGCACTGCCTTCTGAGGAGGTGCACCATGGGAGTGCATTTTCATTTCTGTCTTGATGAGGATGGAGCCCCTCTCTTGATTTGTTGTGCTGGTCAGGTTCAGGATACTGTGTGGGTTCGTTGACCAGTATTGGCAGAAGTTTCTCTCTTCAGCATCAAATAATTGCAGAATCTACCCAAGCATCACGTGGTCATGCATTGTACCATTGTCCAGAAATGTCGTTCCGATCCTCGGTGTCTCGCATCACTAACCAGAGATATGCAAGCTGCAATCCATGAACCCTGCATTCTTCTAAAGTACCCCTGAAAGGGTAATTCTTGACAAGAGTCTTCAGTTTTGCTTGTTGGTTGTCAGTCCACTGTAGATCGATGAGGTGTGCATTGTCCTTTGGTATCCGAACTAGTAGTTTTCTGTTCATTAGTTTCAATTCCGACCATCTCCTCATTATGCGAACCTTGACCATCTGTATCATCCAGTGTGCCGCATCCTGTGGAGCTTCTTCGTCTTTGGTCTGGATAGCATGCATCAAACAATTCACAGCGGCATATTATGCCTCGGCACAATGCTTCCCCATCACAGCGTTATCCTCTGAATCATGAGATGCACCTCAAAACTGCCTCATTGTCTGACAACACCAGTCATAGAGTGAATGGAATCCCAGTGGAACTGTGACTTGAAGATTGAATCCAATTTTCGCATTCATCGCAATTTGCCAGCCCACAGTGTTTTTAGTCTTGTATAGATGGAACTCATCAACAATCCCTAAACTCCATACACAGCAGCAGAGTTGGCTGTTGCTTGATGGTTTTGCTCTAGATGTGAAGGTATCATACGATACAAGATGGATATTCTATAGGTTTTTCAGTTTGTCAATACTGGTTTTCAGATTCTTGTGGGTGACATTTGCATTTTCAGCATGCAACAAGTTGACCAGTTTGAAATCTGTTCAATGTGTCATCTGGTTGATGACAGGCTTGATGGTCTCTGCCATTACGGGCTGTATAACCACCAGGATTGGTTCAAGGGATGATACAAGTGCTGGATGCCCATGAGATAGTTCTGCCTGGATCTCCAACAGGCGGTGGGGCACAGAATTCAACCACTCCCGTTCTTCACCGACAATACTGGGAAAGTAGTTGTGTGCCAAAATCACCCACACTTCGAGGGTATTCCCCCATAAAATGGACAATGGTAACCCCATAACAACTGTCTCAGTCAGTAATTTGGAAATCATTCGCACTGCAACCAAGGTGAACATCTTTCCAAGACTTATGTCATCCACCACCTGTACTCCTGCCGTATCAGCATCCCAAACCCACCTTGTCACAATGAACGATATGGCCTAAACATGGTGCGGCAGAGAATTAATTCTTGGCAGGCCTGGAATTGAATAAATGTGGCCTGGAACACGGTCAGCTGTTGATTGATGAATAGGATGCACATTAAGCAGCCTGACTGCCTGATCAAGACACTTGTGTTCAAATTCATTGTTGATTTTACTGAGAACCGTACTCAATACTGAGTAGGTATTTGCAGGATACAGGACCTCCTCACCATTCTCGACTTGCTCCTAAACCCCCCTTGCACCTTCGTTTGTGTTCTTTCATCCTCAGCTATCCCTTCCAGTTGCTCAGATGTAAGCTGGGCAGTTGGGCTCAACTCTTCGCACTCCTGAAAGTTGTCGCAATGTTAGGTAGTTCACAGTCAAGCAACCATTTGAACGAATATATGTGGATGCAATGCAATCAATTCTATTCTTTCAATCAGAACTTACGTTAATACAAGTATCATTTTCTTGCCCACCATCCTCCTCCCTAGCCTCTCTTCGACCCTCTTCAGCACCTTCTAAAGTCAATGTATAATGATTGGTAGTTGGGCACATCTAGCTTTGACATAGTTGGCGGGGAATACTGTGGCAGGTCTAATTACATGCTCCACAATCTCCTTCCCTGTAGCACTCATAATTTCAAACAAAAATATTTTTGGGTTGTGTTCCTGTTTGAATTGGAAAGCATTTGAAAGGCATCAATCGTATGAAATCTGGTCATATATGGGGTCCATTAGTGGTTGTCTGTTGATGTATAATCACATATACTTTTTGTCCAATTCTTCCTGCTCCATGGGGCACAGAAACATTGATGTTACAATGTACTGCTCTTTCGAGCCTCCATTGATGTCGATGAAATCAATCAGCTCCTCCCAGTGCCACTTATCTGTATACGAGGCTTGGAGTTGTTTGGGTGCTAGAACCATATTGTTGCCATTTGACACCGAGCGAATCACAACAACGAACATTGTATTATGCAACTTGGGAAGGATACATCTCGTGTGTTTGCTTGAGTGCTTGCCCAAATCTGGCATCTGTCACTTGTTGCCTCGCCTTACGTTCTTCCTCACCACTCCAATTTTGCTGGCATATTTGTTCAAAGATGTCTCCTCCCACTTCAGCCGAATCCATTCAGGATTATCGAGAATATCTAATGGCACCCAGTTCTCGAATGTCTCCAAACGTCTGCAACCATCATCTCCCAGTACCGGGGTCCACCTTGAATATGTTTCATACAGTTGTACCTCCGAATAATGGATCGATGCTTGCTCTCCTGAAAACCAGCCATGCATACTTTCTGCCACTTGTTGAGCACACTCTAGGTTGCCTGCCCCATCTTTTCAGCAAATTGCTTCACGGAGAATTCAGTTTACTTCAGGCTGATTGGAGGTTTGCCTTCTGCACTGCCCAACTCCGATGAATCATCGCTTTCATCTTCTGCATCACAATTGTCATAGGATATCTCCGGCAATGGAGGCAAGTCTGCAATCGTTTTGACATCTGTGATCTGCGGTTTTGCAGGCGGCTAGAATCTTGTGGTTGGGAGGTTAATCAGCGGTTCGTAGGTGGGCAGAAAGGAGGTTCCGGGGGAGGATGACAGCTCAAAGATGTTGGCCGATTGACTCGAGGGGTTTCCCGGGGTCCTGGTGGGAATCTTGGTGCACCTGGAGATGACGGCCGTTCCCCGGGAATCTGCAGAGGGGGGAACATTTGAGACCCAATATAACCACCTTGGTGGAGGTCATATCCTTGCCACTGTGGCCCATAACCTGGATATCCTTGGCTTGCGCTGGTGGTTGGTTGCGAACTGTGGGTCATGTTGAATGGAAAGCGTTGATAAAACTGTGGAGCACCTGGGATTGGCTGCTGGAAAGGTGGGTAACCATACCAATGTGGCGGATGATATTGATTTGGTTGTTTCAAAAATCGACTGTCTTTGCCACTGGCAGTTTGTGAACAGTTTTCCGATGATTCTGAACTGTCTTCATGGTGTTATTGTGAGTGAAATAGGCCACCCTGAGAAGCTATATTCGCTGTTATCGGGGGAGATCCATTGGTTAACTTGTTCTGTGAACAATAGTAGTGGTCAAGAATTATAGATACAAGAAGTGATATGGAATAAATCGGAGTATGGTTGAGTATATTGCAGGTAGCAGTGTCCTTAGGCAGAATGGAAGTCATCTTATATCCCATTCTGTCATCACGATCTGTGGTATTACACTCCACCTGTAATCCATGAACCAGCCTGGCTGAGAAACAAACACCTAAATCACGCACATTGAGCGTTTCTTTGTTATATGTTTGAATTCATATACTAGGATATTGAATAGCTGCTCATCTTTGTACGCTTCCTTGATGTCACAGGTCATTGAATGGATAGGACATGATATCTCCAGGAAACGAACAAGTACTATATCCAGTATGAAGGTTAGCATGACTAGAAATATTACACATAAGCTGTGTGTGTACAACATTGCAACCTCATTCAATAGAAGGTCTGTGAGTCGAGCAGCAACAGTGCATGCTTCCTATTGAGATCGTTGTTTAAACATCATTCATTTCCCCAGGATCCACACTCCAGTCAAGGAATATTACTGAAGCAACCTTCCTATCAGTTGTCGATGATCATTGTGTGGGCATGCAGCTAGCTCGGAAGCTCACCTATTCATTGTTTAAAGCCACTCTACCTTGATTATCCACTGCTCGGAGGCTCAAGTGTATATATCAACTTCCAATGCTGCAATGATGGAGTTAAAAATATATGGCCCATCGTGGCGATTGCAGTAATGACAAAAGAAGCCTTATCTTCTTTGTGTGGAACTTTCAGCAGACAATGTGCATGATGAGTGTGCGGGATATGATATATATATTCTGATTAATGAAGAAAGCTGATTGTAAGGTGACTTCATTTTACCCTGCATTTGGCGTGCTGCAATGTGGCTGTGACTCCCCAACTTGAGCTAGGTCGCTTTCAAATCAATATCGCGGAGGCTCAAAATCACCCCCTGAAGTATCATTGAGATAGATCCGAATATGTGTTCACTGATGATTCCTCGAACATGGTCAACCCTCGCCACACACGTGTGAGATGGTTTTTCTGGAATAAGTAATTATTCAACCAGAGCCGACTAAAGCCTTACTATCAACGGTATCACCCTATATCGACAAATGAAGAGCTATTACCTGACATGATATTACCTCCTGAAGGCTAGGATCGAGCTGAGCGATTATGGTTCGACTACATGCAGTGCACCTGAATGGCCATCGATGAGCAAGTCAAGTAATGATTAAACCATAGACAATATATCTGCTGGACCATTACTTGAAGATACTCTCGACAAAGTAACCATAGACTCCCAGAAGTCTCATCTGACATGTACCACTGATCAACCAAGGAAAAAGGCTAATAAGCAGGTAGTTGGAGTGGAAAATGTGAGGGGGAAAGCATATGGCAAAGTAACTGGATTGTACAATAAGCATCGAAAGTAATTAGAACAATGAAATCTATGGCATCCATTTCGGTCAGCACATAACATTCAACAGGCTCTATCATTTAGCCAGTAAATAAAAATGTCGATAGATTAATATCGGAGGCATGGACTGGACAACTTCATAATCGAATCATTCCAATCAGCAGATACCCTGCAAAAGCTCCTCTGTCAACTCAATTTCAGGCTCGGCAATGGTAGTTGAATTTAAAACCATTCACATGTTTTCAGAACATTATTCTAGAGGGATACTTTCAAATGTATACAGTTCTGTTGCCACATCGACCATTTCAACCGGATCTCAATTTCAAACTGATGCGCCTCGAAGACTCGGAAGGTCGCTGAATATACAGTGAGATAACCATGGGCGATTGGTGGTGGGTTATACAAGATCAGCTTCCTGCCAGGGAGACAATTGTGCCAGTCATTTGTGCATGCGACAAGATTCAGATGACCAAATTTTCAGATTATCTGCATGTCTCGCAGCGGTATCGCACAATTGGTAATTTTCGAAAAGATATCTGTCAAATACAGAAAAAGCATGCCTGGTTTCTGGTTGGGCTCATCCCAGGCCCCCCAAAAGGTGCCAAATTACTGACATGGCATCGCATTCCACAGTTGGAATTGTACTGTCCCCACTCTGTAATCTTGACGTAACTGGTCCCTGCATGAAATGAAATTGTGCTGATGGATTCCACAGACAATGTTATCTTCTTTTGGTGGCCTCGGTTGGGAATAATCCAGAAAAAGTCATGGTTACTCAACTCTCATATGGCGTATGCCTGATGTGTGAAGTTTGTAAAAGTGCCCCAATGGGGCATTCCACTTTTCGACCAATCAGTAACTCAGGACCTCAGCATGATTACTAGGAGCTTCTGGATGAACTTAATATCGATGATCTGCACACTCTTGGTGTTTTATTCAATCTGAAACCAGTTCTGGCAATACTCTCTTCGCAATGTCTATCACCTTTGGCAGCCTGATGAAGTGCATCAGCTGTTCTTGGGTTTAGTTAAAGACTGATTGCACTACCTGTTCAAATACCTGAAGCTAGAAATGTCAAGAGTCGATTTGACAAAAGGTTCACATCGGTACCATGGTATCCGGGCCTCCAGCGCCTCTGTAAACTATAAGATTAAATGAAGAGCAGCTCCTGGGAGGGAAGAGAGATCCGGAGCATGATCAGAACACTGGTATTGAACTGTGCTCCGATTCTTTACTGCTCCAAGGATGGCGGGTGAACTGCAGCAGAAACAATCTCTGAGGAAATGATAATGGGCACAGTGCGGGCATTATGGCAATTCTCTCTACTTGTTATCCAACAAAATCGCTGTGATTCATCACTCACAGTACTAGCTGATGCACTGAAGTGATTATAAAAGATGATGGGTGCTTTTCGAGAACAGAAAATGTCGAACTCTGTGAAGGCAAAATTCGATTAAAAGTTGGCAGGGGAATGCCATCAGTTACGAACACAAAACATTGATAACATCCGCACAGTGATGGTGAATCAGGTGCATGGGGCTGGAAGGGTTATAACAACAAGAGGAAGGCTATTTCAGGTGTATCTGAATAGAGTCTGACAAGTGGCAACCATATGGTCAGATGCTGATCAGCAGAGTGCAATTAAGCAATCAAAGTGCAAAATCCATCCAGTGACACCTGCTAAACGCAAGGTTTTTCGATGAATTGTTCCAACATTATGCGCAAGAACTAATGTCGGCAGTTGGAACGAAGATAACCATTCCCAGAAGCATATTTGCTAATAAACTTGCTCAACTGAATACTGCTGCAAAAGAAGAGATTTATGAAGTGGCAAACATGACCACCAACAAGCATGTGGAATCTCAGGTCCATGTATCTAATACTGAGACTGAAGCCACTGCCATGAGTATCCCTGATATGGATCACGTTGCGAATCAGCTGGAGGAAGATATATGCTATCACTTCAAATGAGCAGTGGCGGTTCAAGAACGAATTGTCCATCCACTTGATCAAATCTGAAGCTTGGTGGAAGGCAATTGGCGTTCAGCAGCTCAGGAAAACCATCCAACAGCATGTAATACATTTTGGACATCCAAAAATGCATTGTGTGAGCCATATATCAGATCCAATTCCGTGAATGGGTTCTGGCGACATTTTCACCACTGAGATTTCTGATCGGCTATATATCGGCGATGTGAAAGTTGCATATCAATCTCCAAATCAAGTCAATTACAATTAACTGATGCGCAAACACAGTGACTGGTGTACTGGTCTCGACTAGATGGAGGAGACACCGTCTGATCTTGCCCATCAAGACTGCTACAATTTTTGACTCTGAAATAGTTCTCAACCAACTATCCGCTACTGATCAATGGCAAAAGACCTGCAATGCCCATCTTTTATGCCTCCAGCATTGTCAGGAAGAGCCATTTGTCCGCCCCGTGTCACAACAGTTACATCATCTGATAGCTATCCATGTCCCTCAGGTGTGTAAAAGGATCAAATTAACATGACTCGGACATGCATCAGAAGATTTTGGAATTCCATACCTTCAACACCTTTTCTGTGGACTAATTAATGCGGACTGGGGATACAAAGTTTGCGGACTGGGGATACAAAGTTTGCGGACTGGGGCTCGAATATGATCAGAATGTATTCATAGAGAGTAGATGTATTGAACTTCAGAATGCGCTGTTGTAGAACTCCCAACGATTCCACTGCTCTACATATGTTGAGCATCCGGGACTTGATGGCAAGGTAGAATATTCCAATACCAATGAAGGCGTTGTGCCTGAATCACATAAAGTCCGGGTTCAATAAATGAACAGTGATCTTGATTACACCTTTCAATGCCATGTTCCATCTTTTGCTGTAGTATAGTTTAGCTGCACAGCACAGAATCAGATCCACAAATTTCAGGAGCGCCTGCCCACCAGAAAAACAATACAGACCTTTTCTAAGACGTGCAAGGAGACTCAAAAGTGGATATTACGTCCTGAAGCTAAAGAATATGCAGTGATGACTCCAACAATATACCAAGGGCTGTATTGTTGGGCTGATTGTGTTGACAGGTTCATCCGGGTTGCCAAACAGACTGATAAGCTAAATATTGTACCTTTTGGAGCAATTGTGAAACCAGCACATTTGGTGCGAGAGAATGCTGCATTAGATAGAATCAATAGCATATGGCTTGTGAATATTCATCGAAATTTAGATCCCTACTGGACTGTATATCAAGTTACAATGCATGAATCAAGGTGTGCAGGAGGAGGATACTTGATTGAATTGTACTATTTGACATGAACATTACAATAGTCAGTCGCGGAGAGTGTGGCACCTGGTTTGAGGTGTACCAGAATAGTCTTGAAGCCGCAGCCAACACTCCCAATAGCTCCAAAATTTGCACATTCAAATACTTTGATTTTGTAGCATTTTGAAGACAACTATACTCTCTTAAGGATATTCATCTATTCTGGTCCACAACATCAGGAGCATTGAGGATCACCGGGGAAGTAATCTCGGAGCACCTGGGAACATATTTCTTTGTCTCCATCCTATCTGGGAGCATCCGAAAGCATCCAGAAGCATCAGTGTGGCTGTTCAGAGTTGCTGTGGTGTTTAGTTATAACTTCGAAACAATTTTACATTTTGCTCAGGATCATCTCATTCAACAAAATACACACTCTATCTTTCCCAGCTCTTGGTCCCACACACTAATGCCAATCTTTGATAGATTCACATGATCACCTTATGCATATGGCCCAACCACCATATCACGGGTGTGTGTGTGGCCTGGGCCCACACCAAACAAGCCACTAACAAGCCACTAGTGGGGCACCTTGTAACAACACCAACCCCAGCTCCTCGTTTCCACATCTATTCAACTTTGAGTGCACTTAACTCCATGAGTTTTACTTTGACCAGGATATTGTGTATATATGAAATGTAGTTAACAAGATGCTCTGTCGCTTACTTGTCTCCTCTTTTAGGTTCTTCTAATATTGACGGAGTGGTTCTAGATTAATTACAGTGTATTGAACTATACTTCGCACTGTTGATTCTGCTAAACACTGCCTAGCACTGCTGGTGTTTTGTGTCAGGTTAATTATTTCTACCTGATACTTAGATAAATGTTGTATACCATCAGGTAAATCTTTTCTGCCTGCCAGTTAGATACATGTCATATACCAACAGGTAAATCTTTTCTACCTGACTGTAAAGTACATCTGTGATGACTGACAGCTTATGACTCCAATGAACAAACTGACCAGTTTACAACCAGTATCCGGCCAATGATAATTCCAAACCCATCTGTATACAGTATAGCTACTCTATGCCAAAGAGCTTTCAAATTAACCAAGGATTGGTGGACATAGGGGTTGACTGCTAAGGGAGAATAAGGAAAAGAAGAGCTATCTAGCCCATATAATTTCTCCACCACATGTGGTTGGAATTCATTTCCCTTACTGCCTGAGGCTCTTCAGCATGCTACAGGGCTACTTGGGAGTAGCTTGGCAGTTTCTAGGGACAATAAAGTGTCACTTGGGCAAAAATTACCTGAGTTATAATACTATAGAGGGTCTCCCACTTCAGCAACTCAGAACTATTACCTATCTGAACTACCACCCGCCCAAATCTGCGAAGACTGACATTAATTAACACCTAGCACACTGTATATTCTCCAATAGTATTACCAGTGAATTCCATTTACACTTGGTGATAAAACAGGGGGAATTAGGAGATGGGCAAATATCTGCCAGCTTCATAGACTCTCACTCACATATCCATGTCATATAAATGTTGCATATATGGTTTATCTCCCTGGCGTATGGCTTCAGTTGTATGATGCATAATCTCTCTAAGATGATAGTCATTCCAGACTCAGCTGGAGATGCCAGCTGAGTGCGCATGCACGTGTACGAAACATACAAGACATACTCCGAATACCACCTATATAAGTTCATGAACGTACCTGTACTTTAGGATATACAAGCTTCTAGGAATCAGTACATTTCAACAGGTTTTGAGCCTGGTTATCGCTACTATCTAAAATCCCACGATCTCTCCTACAATCTCCTTCACAATCTCCAAAAGAGCCTCAAGAACCCTAACCCTTGTCACCGTAGCAATAGCCGCATAAACAGCACTCAAACTCAACACCATCAGGAGCCATCTCCATGATCTCACGATGACTTCCTCCGAACCCGCCTTCAACAACACCAGCTGGAGCGACATCCCTAAGCTCACTCACAACAATTATGACGAATGGAAAGATGACATGATTTCCATCCTGTCAGCCATGAAAGCATACGCAATCGTCACCAGAGAGGATCCTGAACTGCAGCCACTTGACTTCGACCACGATGACCACTATGATGATTGGAAAGGAAAGGAAGCCGAGCCTGCGTCTATGATCAGACTTCCCTGCTCCACCGAAGTACGGCGCATCGTCAAAGGTATACGAAATCCTCACGAAATGTGGAATACACTAAAAACGAGTCTGGACACCGCCAGATCATATATTGGCAAACAGGACATTCTTCGCCAGTTCCGTACTTGCCGACCTAGGGAGGACAAACCATTTAAAGCATACTTCACCAAGCTCAGTAACTACTGCATACAACTGGATCATACCGACGATGCAGTCACTGATCGAGATTTCCGCACGCAAATATTCACATCACTGCCATCTCAGTATGCGATGATATCAATGGTCCTAAAGCATAGAAGGCCCTTACCTACACCAGAAGAAGCCAGGTATGACCTCCTAGAGAAAGAAACTACAGCCAGCCTCACTAAAGAACTTGGAGATGCATGCACGGGGGCCGCCCTTTTTACTCAACGAGGCGGCTACCATGGCTGAGGCCGTGGGTGTGGTGGATGCGGAGGACGCGGTGGACGCGGTGGACAGGGTGAACACGGTGGAAGCAGTGGAACCGGAGACAGCCACGAAAGTAAGTGCACCTATTGCCAAATTGACGGCCATACTACAGATGCATGCAGGAAGCGGAAACGTGCCCAGGAGGGAGGAAACAACAGAGGAAATAACGAGCGCATTTGCTTCCAGTGCGGGCTCCCAGGCCATGTCAAAGTCGATTGCGTATCCTACAAACGTATAAAGGAGTGGAGGAAAGTGAAGAAAGCCACTGCTACAGCAGCCATCGCTACGACCGGAGACTGCAATCCCTTCTGACTAACCGCCTCTGCTCTTGCCGCTGCTGGTCTCGCCGCCGCAGCTCTCACCGCCGCTGCTGCCGCCACCGCAGCTCTGAAGTGGGTCATTGATTCCGGAGCGTCACACCATATGTGCAATGACCGCACCAGCTTCTCAACGTTCAAAAAGCTCTAACTTCCTATAGTACTCGGACTGGGAGACAACAATTAAGTCACCGCCACGCATTACGGTTTCGTCGATGTTATACAATGCTATCAAGTCGAAGCCCTCCATACTCCTGCTTTTCGACTTTCTCTTCTATCGATCAACCAATTGGATTTGGGCGGGCATACGACTATATTCCGAAACGGACAATGCTCCATAACTTCGCCATCTTCCTGCAACCTCGCCAGAAAACTAATTAATGGCATATATATCATAGTCCCCGCAACCGCACTCTTATCGACTTCCAAGAACGGGAAAAAGAGAAAGAGAGACAGCTCAAGAGTACTAACTGCAGAGCCTACAATCGAGCCTACAATGGAGCATACAATCGCAGACCCTACAATCGAGCCTACAATCGCAGACCCTACAATCGAGCCTACAATCGAATCATCAAGAGCACGTATCGCAGCCAAAACTAAGTCTCTCACAATTTCAGAATCAAGACTATGGCACCGACAACTAGCTCATATGAACCCTACTGCCATGAAATCTCTAGTTAGCGGATATACACACGATGACTCTATGTGCACAGTCTGCATCCAGGCCAAGCACAAGCAAAGGTTCATTAAAGTGCCAGTCAAGCGTACTACGAAGCCCTTTGAACTTGTACATTCCAATGTGTGCGGTCCCTTCTCTACTCCGACCTTTGGAGACAATCGATACTATATACTGTTCATTGACGACTACACGAGGTACACATCCGTATGGCTGCTCCCAAATAAGAAAGCCGAGACCTGCACCTCTGCCTACCAGTCATTTCAGGCCCGAGTAGACTCCATCGGATACGAGATCAAGCGATTCCGGTGCGATAATGCACAGTGAAAACACGACAACAAAACCTTCCGATATGTTCTCGCGGCCAGCGGTACATCATACGAGCCATGCCCTCCATCCTCTCACCATAAGACTGGTGTTGCCGAACGCATGATCCGTACAATCACTGAAAAGGCCCGGGCGATGATGATTGACTCCCAGGTTCCAGTTCAGTTCTGGGGAGAAGCAGTTAATATCGCAGTCTATCTCCATTAGAGATCACCGAATGAAGGCCTGAAAAGAAAAGATGACCGTCATGGCTATCAAGCATCGTATGAAACGCCATACAAAATGCTGCATGGATTTGGCACACCTACGCACAATGCTGACGGTAACAAGATATCATATCTAGCTTCTCTCCACAACCTACGCCGATTCGGATGCTACGCCAGCAGACTCATCCCCGAAGTCCAGCGCTGAGGCAAATTTGGCTCGAGATCAAATCCCTGCATGATGGTAGGCTACACACACGACTGAAAAACGTTGTGGAGGTTATGGGACCCCGAATTCCAGAGAGTAAAAGCCCAATCAGAAGTCGTCTTCGACGAAGAAAGGAATGCACACATGTCGTCTCAGCATGAAAGCAATGAGATCGACTTGTTTGAATTACCAGAAAATGAGGAATATGTGGAAGAAACAGATACTGGAGATGAGCCTCTCCGACATAGACAACCTACGCAGATAGGAAGTCAACCTATGCAGATAGGTAAGAGATCCAAATCTCACATGCGTAAAGCTCCTGACGAAGAAGCAGAAAATGCCCACAGCCGGCGTCTCTGCCGAGAGGACCAGACTGCCCAGCGTTTGCCTGCAAATGCAGAAAACATCGCCCACAGCCAGCGCCTCCGCCGAGAGGATCAGACTGCCTGGCGCTCAGCAGCAGCAATCAAGAAATCAAGCCAAGTCACGCCAGCAGCTCCAGCGCCAGCTCCAGCTCCAGCTACGCCGATCGGGACTCGAGTCACCAGAAGTCAAGGTAGAAACTCCACAAAAGCACTAACGGCATCCGCAGCCACTGGAGATCCATATACCTACGCGGAAGCTATGGAAAGCCCTCAACGAGATCACTGGAAAAGAGCCATGGAGGAAGAAAGCACATCGATCCTGCTCAATAACACCTTCTCTGCTCTCAACACCCGGGAAGCACGGCAACTGCAAGTTAAGCCAATTGGCTCTAAGTGGGTTTATAAGACTACACACAATCCTGACGGGTCCACACGGGACAAAGCACGGCTAGTCATAAAGGGATACGAGCAGATGGATTTTGGTGAGACTTATGTCCCTATTGGGAAGCTAACTACGTTTCGGTATCTCATCTCTCCCATTGGGAGATATGGATGGAATATGGACCACTTGGATGTAGTTACCGCCTTCCTAAATCCCGAAATCGACGATGACGATATCTATATGACTCTACTAGAAGGATGGTCAGAAGGTCTCAATGCCCACAAAATCATCGTCAGACTCAGGAAAGCTCTCTATGGTCTTGAACAAGCTCCGCGGTTATGGCACGACGATATCAATGCTTTTCTACTCTCTCTTGGGTTCACACAGTGCTCAGCCGATCCCAATCTCTATCTCCGCAGCGATGGTATTCTGATACTTCTGTATGTCGACGATATCTCCATGTCGTATCTGCAGACCGCCACCAAGGCTGCGATTGAGGTCAAAGCAAAACTCTCGGAGAAATATAAGATCACGAACCTTGGCCCGGCACGTCAATTCCTCGGCATCGAGATACACCGCGGTGAAATTGGCACCAGAATCAGTCTCGGTCAGATAGCCTATATAACCACAATCCTGAGATGATTCGGCATGGAGCATACACATGGTGTCTCGACGCCCATGGATCCCAATAGAAAATTGGACTTGGCCGACGATCGGGGTGAGAAGGAATTATAAGATATTACAGACTATCAAGCAGTCGTGGGATCACTAATGTACAGAGCACTTGCAACTCGGCCAGATATCTCGTATGCGGTTGCTACTCTTTCTCGTTACAATTCGCGGCCATTCACCAGCCATATGACCACTCCTAAGAGAGTTCTTCAGTATCTCAAATCTAAAGCCGATTCTCAACGACACTTCAATGGCATCGACATCGGCAATAGTCTCGTAGGATACTCGGATTCCGATTCGGCCAATGACAGTGTGGACCACAAGTCTGAAGGAGGCCATCTGTTTCTCGCCAGCAATGAAGCTATCTCGTGGCAGTCTCGAAAGCAAAGTCTCATACCCATGTCAACTCTCGAGGACGAATTCATCGCCTGTTCGGAGGCCTCCAGAGAAGCAAAATGGTCACTCCAATTCCAAAAGGATATTCACAGTTCTAAGAAAGACTCACCACCGCTGCCAATCAACTGCGACAGTCAGGGTGCTCTCACTCTTATCACCACGGAAATCATCAAAGCTCGAACTAAGCATATCGACGTTTCCTATCACAACAGGTGAGATCTGCATAGACGACGAATAGTCAACTACTCCTATGTGCACACGAACAAGAATGTGGCAGACATACTAACCAAGACCTTGATGAAGGATCAGCACAAGAAATTCACAAAGGCAATGGGGCTATGGTAATAGAGGTCAATTTATGGTTGGATTTAAGGTTATTTCACATTTCGTTTGGGCACACGGATTTTCTTGTCTCTCTATGGATGGCCATCCTCAGGCTACGGTAGTACTCTTTCCCTGCTCACTTGACACGCAGGGTTTTAAGGAGGCTACTATGGCAATTACAGTTTGTTTGCTTCTTTGTTTGTTTTCTTGCTCCACGGAGCGTAGCAAGAGGGGGGAGTGTTGCATATATGGTTTATCTCCCTGGCGTATGGCTTCAGTTGTATGATGTATAATCTCTCTAAGATGATGGTCATTCCAGACTCAGCTGGAGATGCCAGACTCAGCTAGAAATGCCAGCTGAGTGCGCATGCATGCGTACGAGACATACAAGACATACTCCGAATACCGCGTATATAAGTTCATGAACATACCTGTACTTTAGGATATACAAGCTTCTAGCAATCAGTACATTTCAACAATAAAATTGGAACATTTGACTTGATTTTTGGATTGACATGTAGGCCTTGGAGTTATCTATTATACTGCTCACACTGATATTCTTTGCATTGTGTCATTGTTGAGTATTTTGAAATATTGGAAAAAAAACTGGGATTTACAAGGTGCCCCACTTCCAGCTTGTTTGGTGTGCGCACTGTACCTACCCACGCTCCTGATAGGGCACCTGGGCCCTATGCATGAGGTGCACCCAATTTGTGTGGTTCCTCATGTACTCTTGCCGAGTCTTCATAGATCCATGCAATTTGTGTGGTTTCTCATGGTTGGGTACCCCTTCATATCCTCTGACCCTCTTGCTTTGCTTGTTAAGCTGGATCGCCATTTTCTCACGAATTCCCTTTGAATGCTGGGAGAGGTGCGGCGTAGTGTTCCTTCTGGGCTCTCCGCCGTAAATCTCTACTGATTCACTACACCGTGATCGTGCAAACTTGTAGATGTACTTGTAGGCCTTATTCGAGCGTGTTTGGAGACTTGGAGGCGGATATGAAGTGAAATCAGAGATACACTTCGAGGCTGGGAACAAGCGAAGTTGGACGTCGACTTGGAGGCCATAATCGATCAAGATTGGAGTACTTGGAGGTGGGAGATCAGGATGCAGGGGCAACATGAGCTGAGACTCTATTCATTGGTTAACTCGCAACTGTGTGAATGTAGAGAGGTAATGTACAACAAGGTCCCCTGAGAGATGAGAGATGCGAGACTGGCCTGGAGCGGGACAGTGGATCTGTGGATGATATAGTACTCGGTGGATGCAGTGCTCAGTGTGTGCAGCACTCGGTGATAACTCATGATCATGGCAGGCAGAGCTAGAGAGGGATGACTTAACTTTGTGTTCTGTGGTGATGGTAGAGTTGAAGACAACAAAGAGAGAGATGAGAGGAGATGAGGGAAATCATTATGTAAAACTGGTACTAAGAGAATTTTGTGTACAGGTCAATTGACCATCTCCGATACAGCAGGTACGAGTTCCAATCTGGCGGGTAGTAACACCCTTACATGGTCTTCGAAACCCAATCAGGCAAGTTGTAGCCCTGATTCCCAATATCCACTCCTATCCTCCAGATCGTTTGCATTGTCATCCCCCATCCCTCTTTCTCGTCCACAACTCAACCATCACCGCACAATACAATGTTAAGTCATCACTCTCGATCTCTCCATGCCTTGATCATGAATTAACACTGAGTACAGCATACACCAAGTATAGCATGCACCAAGTAAAGCATACACCAAGTACAGCATACACCAAGTACAGCATATACTGAATGCAGTATCCACTCAAGTTTGTCTGTGTTCCCATATTTCTCATGATTATGAGTTGACCCCGGAATGTAACTTCAGCTTCTGGCATGCCTCCTTAGAACATCGCCTGCCCCCAGCAAGCACTCCAGTAGAGCGCAAAGGTCAAGTCACTGTGTCATATTCCCACAGTTGGAAGTTACTGTAACTAACTGAAGAATTGAGCTTTAGTACCCAGCGAGCCTCATATTCACTGCGTCGCATCCACCGCCTCCAAATCAGATTGCCGCAGTACAGGCTGTAGCTTTGTATGGAGCTGAGCTGTGGTGGAAGGGACAGAAAAATAGAGCACAGGAGGTTCAACAAATTTTGAACGAACAGGGCACAAGGGTAACCGGATGCTTTAGAATGACACCTCAAGAAGCTCTAATGAATGACGTCGGACTTAGACCGGCGAATGCGATTCTTAATAACCGGGTTAGGCAGTATAAGATGAGGCAGATGATGATGCCCGATGCTTCAGGCGGAGGGAGAATGATAGAAATGGAAGGAAATGTGGTTAGGAGGGTGGAGGGGATTGATGAGTTGATCCCGGAGGATTACCCCTTGGAGAAGAGGAGATATGAGGGGACCACATTACCGGAAATTAAGAAAAGGCTGAAAGGCCAGGTGATAATTCACGAAGAAGAACAAGCGTTGGAAGAGGCGAGGAAAGAAAGAGATGGCTTAGTTCTTTGGACTGATGGATCGAGAAAAGAAGATGAGTGGGTAGGGTGTGCAGTGGTATGGAAAGAAGAAAGATGGAATAAAAGGAGGGTACACCTAGGCCGACAGAAGGAAGCGTTTGACGCAGAAATGTATGCGATGTCGGAGGCAGTGAAAATTGCGGATGAGATTTGCGAAAAGAAAGAAGTGAGGAGAGTGACGATTTCTACGGACTCCCAAGCGACCTTATGAAGAATACAGTCGGACGAACCAGGACCAGGACATGTACTGGCCTTACGGACGATGAATTGGGAAAGCGAGTTGACCGATAAAAATATCCAGGTGGAGTACCGGTGGGTACCTGCGCATCAGGGTGTGGAAGGTAACGAAGAAGCGGACCTACAAGCAACGAAAGCGGCGTATAAGCATTGCGGAAGTTACACCGAAACACAAAATCCACTACCTTATTTGAATTGTGTATCTTTAGCGCACATTGGTCGACGGTTAACGAAGATGAAATGGGACGAAAGTAAGAAAGAAATAAAAGAGATGGGAAAGAAATCGAAGCACAGTTACAGGTATGATTTGGTGAAGAGGGGGGGTAACAGTTCGGCGATGAAATCCCAAAAATCGATTGCGGCAAGGTTTTATCAACTTAAGACAGGACATGCTCTTTTGGGGAAATACTTAATGTGCATCGGAAAAAGAAGAGATATGAAATGCTGGTGGTGTGGGCATGAATATCAGACAAGAGACCACCTTTTTAAGTGGTGCAAAAGATGGAAGCGAGAACAGAAGCGGCTTTGGGTTGACGGGCAAGAGGGGGAAGATGGGTATGAAGGGGTTGAAAAGGTGTTGAAAAAGCCGAAGATTAGTTTGCCGATGTCTCTTGTTTTTGCAGAAGAAAAATGTACGCGTGCGCTGTTGGATTTTCTTGATTTGACAGATGTGGGCAGAATTAGCGGAGTGGTGGAGGAGGCAGAGATCTCAGATCACGAGGGGTCGAGTGATGGGGGGGTGTAAAAGTTGATGTTGTTCTTTCTGGCGGTTTCTTTTGTTGTTGTGGGGAAGAGGACTTGTGACTTTGCTGTTGTTTCTTTATGTTACGGAAGAAGCAGGGAGGAAATATGTACGGGATATGCCATGGCCGCTAGTGGCCGAACACAATACGATTACAAACAAACAAATCCACCGCCTCCAAGGACTCCTCCAATCTGACCTGATGATGGCCTCGAGATAAATCTCCAAACTTAGTCTATTACGGCCTCCTAGTTTACACTATTATAGCCTCAGTGTGAATCTCCACACTCGCTCAATCATGGCCTCTGAGTTTGCACAATTGTGGGTTCCCAGTGCATCTCCAACCATGCTCGATTATGGCCTCCAAGTGCATCTCTGCGTTCACTTCCGCTTGGCCTCCAAGTGTATCTCTGAGTTCGCTCGATCGTCATCTTCAGGTGCACATCACATTCCTCTCAAATACCGCCTGCAGCCAGTCCAGATAAAACGTGTGTAGATTTCGTAGTTATATTGATACACAGATACATAGATGAGAATACGAACTGAAAAATGAGTTTTGAAAATCATTGAATGATAAGTAGTAGCTATGATTTCAAGGCGCGCCTGCAGTGTTCCCAATGAACAGGTGGTATTTCCCGGACTGCTCTACAGTAATTTGTGGTGCTCCCAGGCTTGTTGCTGGCGCTCCGATGTATGCTCAAACTTATCACAATCACTTCCATGGTACTCCTGTACCTGTCAGCAGAGATCCCACATCATGAAAACCTTCGGTGCAACTATAACAGACATATATTATCCCTGTAACTACTGTGTTACGGTTGCTTCCTATGGATTATGACTACGTACCATATACATTGGCCATTAGAGAGGAGTTGTGAGAATGAGATGCGAGTGTCATGGTATGTAATATCGATTTACAGAATACAGCAAATTTCTCATATTGCATGGATTCCATCAACCCCCTTTTTTCAGTCGTCATCCCCACCACCATCACCATCACCGCCATCTCCATCACTACCATCACCATCACCACCATCACCATCACCAGCATCACCATCACCACCATCGCCTTCACCACCATCACTATCACAACCATCACAATCATCAGCATCGGGTATTTTACTGTTCAATTATTCTTGCATGAACTTTATGTAATGCCCCCCCTACCAGTGAATCCCAATCCACTACTACCAGCTTCCTCCCAATATAGCCACATTCACCGTGACCAGGGAAGCCCGATTCACCGCTACCATCTTGCTCCCAGCGAAGCTCCTTTGACCCCTACCAGCGAAGCCTGATCCACCACTACCAGCGTGCTCCCTGCAAACCCACTTTCACCCCTACCAGCGAAGCCGAATCCACCACTGATACCAGCTTGCTCCCAGCAAAGCCAGAATGTCAGAGCGGTGGGACCAAGCATGTCAGAGCAGTAGAACAAAGTATGTTAGAGTTATGGAAGTGAAGCCAGATCCGAAAGCTTCTTGCCAGCTCAAAGCAAATCCAGATTCTCTGCTCCCAGCGAAGCCATGTCCACTGCTACCCATTTGCTCCCAGCAAAGCCAGATCCGCTGCTACCAGCAAAGCCAGGTTCACCCTACCAGTAAAGCTGGATCCACCACTGCCAGCTTGCTCCCAGCAAAGCAGGATTGTCAGAGAGGTGAGAGTGAGCATTCCACAGCTACCAGCTTGCTCACAGCAAAGCCAGGCACACTGCTTCCAGCAAAGTCAGTTTCACCCCTACCAGCAATGCCAGATCCACCGCTACTAGCATGCCCCTGGCGAATACAGTTTCACCCCGACTGGCCAAGCCAGATGCACCACAACAAGCTTGCTCCCAGTGAAGCCAGATTGTCAGAGAGGTAAGTGTGAGCGTCTTAGAGTGGTGAGACCAACCATGTCAGAGTTGTGGGAGGGAAGTCAAATCCTAAGCCCCTTGCCAGCTCATAGCGAATCCAGATTCTCTGCTATCAGCAAAGCCATATCCACTGCTACCAGTGCAGCAAGTTTCACCCCTACCAGCAATGCCAGATCCACCTGCACCAGTTTGCTCCCAGCAAAGATAGTTTCACCCCTACCAGCAATGCCAGATCCACCGCTTCCAGCTTATTCCCAGCACAGCCAGATTGTCAGACAGGTAAATGTGAACATTTCAGAGTGGTCAGACCATGCATGTCAAGGCTTTATAGGTGAGTATGTCAGATTTGAGAGCAAGCATATGAGTTGTGACAGTGAGCATGCCAGATTTATGAGAGTGAGCATGTCAGAGTTGTGCAAGTAAGCATGTCAGAGTTGATGGAGCAAGCTGATCAGAGTCACCAGACTCAGAGTGTGTACATGTCAGAGTCGACCAAGAGGGCATGTTAGTGATAAATTAGTCCCCATTAAAGATTTGACAAAAGTTGTCAGAGTAGCAAATCAATGAGTAACTGTAATGACCATATAGTATAATCCATGAATTGCAGTATATAATACATCTGATACAGTTGTATGAGAGTAATAATACTATTGAATTATTGGTAAATTACAGTTGTGCTATCGGTAAATTACAGGTGTATTATGGAGGTTACAGATAATGGCTCTGGGGTAGTGTGTATTGTATAGTAGTATTGGGGTTAGATGAGTAGTGTTAGCAGCGGGTCTGGGTAACCCGCCAGCAGTTACAGTTCGGACTGCTAAAATTGTTCGGTTGGGTTATAGACCCATCCAAAATACCGACCCACTGCATCTTGGCAGGCCAAACCCAGACATGTATTAGTGAACCCGGGGATTGCGCCGGGTTTCGCTAAACCCATCAGTGTCAATCCCCGGTTCCGTTTTTAGGGTTTTCCGATGTATGGTCGCATTCAAAAATGCTACCGCTAGTCAAAAAATATTGACTTTGGTACATCATTGTACTTTTCTGATGTATTGGCTGCCTTTATAGTCAAAAACAAGCGAGACACACTCACTCATCTCGGGTAACCTGAGTGGCAATTGGATGCAGACATTCATAAATGATATATAGGCTGCCATTATAGTCAAAAGAGAAACTGACACGCTCCGTGCCTAATCTGGAAAATGAGCATCAACACAGCGTCAACGATTTTTGGCCTGGTCAGTCAGGTAATTGAAGATTGACATGGTCTTTGTTATATATAAGTACAGTATTGACCGCCTTTATAGGCCAAACAGGATGCGACATACTCTCTGCCCGATCTTGGAAATGAGTGTCACTGTAGCGTTAATAATTCATGGTCTTACATCAAGGTTAATCAAAGCGCGATGTGGCCGTTAATGACTATATATGAAGTTGTGACTGGTTTTGTAGGCTAAAATGCTCAGCATCACTGTGTTGCCACATTGGAAATGAATTAAATTGTAATTGTCCGGAAGGCTGTTGGAGGAACATCTCTTGCATATTTGCTAACAAAGGTTGCCAACTCCTGGTTTATTGTTGTCTGAGATCATTTGCCACTCGGATTACCCAGGATGCGAGACCAAAGATGCTTGTTGCTCCGTTGACGTTCATTGTCAAGATGGGCCGGGAGTGTGTAGCTCTCTCATTTGCCCATAAACGCAGCCAATACTTTGATTATGTATAACAACGACTAATTCACTTTTTACTTACATGACTTTCAAGACCAAAAATTGTTCACACTCCATTCACACTCACTTTGAAATGGGTGTATCTGCAATATGCAACGACTCACTTTGGCATACTCTATCAATAATGATCTTGTAGCAGCCATTCTATTCTGTTCATGTATGTTCTCCTGTATCGCTACACTGTTCTTTAATATTGTTGTGTCGTGACCATTGTACTGAATCTCTCTATTGACCTCAACTCGCTGACTCGCTAGGTCTAATTGACACCTACACCAGAACTGAAGTGCATGCGGCGCTGCCGCGCATAACCCTGAACCAACCCACCTGATGACCGCACTCAAAGCATTCCCCCCACTCCTCCAGGGCGGTATCACGACCATAAGTGCTAAACTCTAAAGCAAACAAGATAGAGCTTTGGCTGAAGCTCCTCCCAAACAATCAATCGTGCGTGGAGCTCCTCCGAAGGAATCAACTGTGCCTGGAGCTCTTCTGGAACAATTATCATCTCGCTCGATGCCTCTTTCCTACATTCTTCACATCCAGCCGCATCACATCCAGCGCGAATAACCCTCCAGTCTGGCGTGCCACACCCACAAGATTTCCTCGACCTTGAACAGTACTCTCAGCCGGCGCCTTGTCATATATCTTAATCCCATAACCATTGACAGGCACAATCTGCACCCCCTGATCCATAAGTCGCGATTGTGACAGTGAATTGTATGATCGTTCAACATGCAAGACGTTTCTCACAACAACCGCATGATTTTGGCCTCCTGGTAACCGAAGCATCAGTCGTACATCGCCAAGCCCAGTGGCCTTGCCCGCGACCTTTACAGCACAATCACGGATCTCACGCTCTTCTCTCTTGGTTTACTCAGTGTATCATTTGAACTTTCCCTGATCTCCGGAAATGTGAGAAGTGGTGGCACAATCCAAGTACCAGCTCTCCTTCGATGGGGCTTCTCTGCCAGTTGTGGTCGTCCAGTAGTCCTCAATAGATGTCGTTGTCATCTCTGCAGCTGCCGCTGTCTCTGTAGCTGCTGAGCTCTCCACCGGTGCGGTGCTTGGACAATACTGTGCAATGAGCCCCACGTTATGGCATCTGTAGCATTCCTGAGTACTCCTGTACATTCTCGTAATCGCTTAATCTCACAGCTGACATCTCACCTCGCAAAGCCCAAACTTTCAGCTTCACCATCGATTTGTAGTCCTTCTTCAAATGATCCCACAGTGCCTTCGTATCCTTCTGAACGCTATACTGCTGCTGCAATGACTGCTCCATTGCGAGGAGAATGGTCGAACGTGCGATTCCATGCTGCTTATGGCCTGCTTTGAACTCTGTGCTGTCCTTCGCGTCTGGTGCTTCCTCTGTACCGTCGACAATGCCAAGAATCTGCTTCTGTTCCAAGAGTATTTCAATTTCCAAACTGCAGCTCTTGTAGTCCGTACCATCAAACGTCTTAAATGGGATCGCTGTCGATTCGGCCATCTTGCCATCCGTACACACGTCGAGTCTGTCTGTACTCCTCCGAGACTATGTCGATGATGCCGCAATTCGAGTCGAGTTTGTCCAATCAGCAAAGTGCCCAGGCTTATAACCTGTTATGTCCTGAATGCTGTACTGAATCTTTCTATTGACCTAAACTTACTGACTGGCTAAGTCTAATTGACACGTACACAAGAACTGAAGGGCATGCGGCTCTGCCACACATAACCCTAAACGAACCCACGTGATGACCACACTCAAATCCGTCCCCACAAATAATGCATATAAATGTATACTTTGAAATAAACCTTAAAGTGTCTGCTAATTGTAGATAATGATAATACTCAAAAATGCAGTTCCCTTCAATCAATTCTCGCCTTCACTGTCAGGTTCACTCAAAAGGCTGCTTTCATCTACACAATGGATATTAGCTGCATTACCACGCAGCAGATAGTGTACTAACCAGTGGATAGTCCTTCACCAGTCAGCAAATTTGGAATGAAATCTTTATCGCACTTGCAATCCCTGGTATACACATCCAAATTGAAAAACCAAGTGCTGGGGAGAAAAGTCTGTATATACACATAACTGGGCGGCACACCTTCTATTTCGGAACTTTGACTTCGCTCACTATCGCAAGGTGGGGCATGTGGCATTCCGGGTGTAGGTGGTGGCGGTTCTGGTGGAGGTGCACCCGTGCCTTTGCACCTCCAGCGTGTCTGTGGATTCTTTGCTGTACCATTTTAGCAAGAAAGGCAGCCGTCCATTTGATTTTGACGAACCATTGCTGGGGGTCTTTCTGTTGCAGCTTTCACCATTGTATGACCAGGAAACACAACAGCCCACTTTGTCTCCTCTCGGATGTCGGAGTGACGATTCTTGATTAGTTGTTGCATTTCCTCACTTGCTGCGTGCCAAAACCCTCCTTTGGCCATTTTGGCCATATTTAAGGCACGGCACATGTTGGACTGCTCGAGCTGTACCTGACCTCCTTGTCTTACCATAGTAGCTGACATGTTGAAAACGTACATGAAATTAGTTGCTGCTTCTGAAGTGAGATCCAGCTATTACCTCAACCATAGACGACTTTTTAGTGTCCACCATGGTCCTAACAGCCTATTTCGACCACTCCCAGGGACATTTCTGCCAAATTTCATCTGCGAAAACCCCAGAACAGACAATATCATGATGTTCCATTTCACGGACTGTGTGGACAAATCCCTTAGTCAACCATGGAGGTTTCCTGGTTCGGGTAGTGATGAATTGGTCACACAGCTCTTGATACACCCCAGCGGTACATTCTATTGACAGTTAACCACCGTCTACTTCAATATGGAGTTGGTCCCATCCCATTGCATACTGCATTTTATTCTTGCTGCTTCTGGTTTTACGTCCCAAGTTTGAATGTGCATCCTGGGTCACATTTTTGTTGGCTGCATTTGCTGCATCCCAGTGGACTAACTGCTGTCTGGGTTACTGCTGTGTCTCACCGGGTGGCGCAATGGATGAAGTGCATGGCATTCTGCTCGATTCGGATCCAATCACACCTGGCTGAGGGGTATGTGGAGCCCTGACTTGCTGCTGTGGATAGGTGAGGAAGATAATAACCAAAAGAAGTAGGAAGTCCTGAGATGATATAGTTAGCTACAAGTCAAATTGAATGAGTGTCAACCAACTTGCACGTTCTATTCAGGATGAATCCTGCTGTGTATAGCTGCAGGGGATTCAAACGGTCCTGCAATTAGCAGTAATTCAGTCCGTAGTTGTCGGTGTGTATACAGGGAAACATCGTCGCGAACGACTGCTGAAATCTCGTGTTTCTTAGATATAAGAGGGAAAATCTTTGACAGACAGGACGTCTGGTGATGTTAATCTCAAGACATCGCCAGGAACTTACATGAATTACACACTAACCTGCAAGTCATGATGTACGGTTAGCATGACTACTCCAAATGAAATAATTGTCAAAACGCAGATTTTGCTTTGTTAAAGTTGATCAAACCTACCAACCTTGACATTAAAAATGCAGCTTGCCTCCATGTGGTCCATATCTTGCAACATCCCTCAGCAACAACTCTAGTTTCCGTCAGAAACACACGGGTGTTCTGAACGGCTCTGATGGCTCTGACGGAACCTCGTACCCTCTGACGGAGAATTACACCCTTCCCGTCGCCCAGGCGATGTGTCGCGTTGCATAGCAGAGCACCTGGGAGCGCCGGCGACATGTCTGGGAGCGCCTCGAATCACAGCAGAGCAGTCTGGGAAATACATCATCTTCTTTGGTAACGCTGCTGGTGCGCCTGGAACTCATAGCTACTACTCATCGTTCAACAATTTTTAAAACTTATGTATTCAGGTTGTATTCTCATCTATGTATCTATGTATCTATATAGCTACCAATCAACAGACAGTATATCTGGACTGGCTGCAGGCGGTGCTTGAGAGCAATTCGAGGTGCGCCAGAAAATGACGATTGAGTGAACTCAGAGATGCACTTGGAGGCCGTGATCGAGTGAGTTTGGAGATGCACTTGGAGGCCGAGGTCGGGTGAACTGAGAGATGCACTTGGAGGCCGTGATCGATCGAGTTTGAAGATGCACTGGGAGGCCGTGATCGAGTGAGTTTGGAGATGCACTGGCAGGCTGAGGTCAAGTGAACTGACAGATGCACTTGGAGGCCGTGATCGATTGAGTTTGGACATGCACTTGGAGGCCGAGATAGAGTGAACTCAGAGATGTACTTTGTGGCCGTGATCGAGCGAGTTTGGACATGCACTTGGAGGCCAAGATGGAATGAGTTCAGAGATGCACTTTGAGGCCGTGATTGAGTGAGTTTGGAGATGCGCTTGTCGCAGGCTATGATTGAGTGAGATTGAAGCAGTACTTGGAGGTGGTCGATTTGGAGGCGGTCGATGGGAGGCGCACCAGGTGCTGAGACTCTATTGATCAGTTAGTTAACTCGAAACAGTGGGAATGTGACGAGGTGGCTTTACCTTCGAAGCTCTCATAGAGAACTGACTGGTGGCGGTGGATCGGTAAGGAGGTACACCGGAAGCTGAAGCAACATTCAGGAGTCAACTCGAAATTGTAAGAATAAAGGGATGACAGTCAATCTTAGGTGTATGCGGTACTCAGTGTATGCTCCACTCAGTGTTAACTCATGATGATGGTATGGAGAGATAGAGAGGGATGACTTAACATTGTGTTCTTGCAATGATGGTAGAGTTGTGGACACGACAGAGAGAGATGAGTGATGATGATGAGAGCGATATGGAGGATACAAGCGGCTATGAGAACTCAGGAGTACAACTTGCCTGATTGGATCTAGAGGAAGCCTGATTGGGTCTAGAAGACCTTGTATCGGTGTTATTACCTGCCGCATCAGAATTAGTACCTGCCGAATCGGGGATGGTTAATTGACTCGCACATGAAATTCTCTCAAGTCCCAGTTTGTCATGACCATTTCCCCCATCTCCTCTGATCTCTCTTTGTCTTGTGCTCAACTCTACCATCACCTAAGAACACGAAGTTAAGTCATCCCTCTCTATCTCTCCATGCCGTAATCATGAGTTAACACCAAGTACAGCATACACCAAGTACAGCATCATCCCAAAATCAACAGTCTCCCACTCCCAGCCAGTTTCTCATCTCTCGGCGGATTTTGTACTCAACTCTCTACATTCCCAAAATTACAAGTTAACCAATGAATAGAGTCTCAGCTGCTGTCGCCCCTCCCTCCAAATTGACCGCCTCCAAGTACTCCTCCAATCTTGGTCAATCATAGCCTGCAAGTGCATCTCCAAACTCGTTCGGTCACAGCCTCAGAGTGCATCTCTGAGTTCACTCGATCTCGGCCTCCAAGTGCATGTCCAAACTCGGTCGATCACGGCCTCCATGTATATAGGTAAGAAGCGACAGTGGGTGTACGGAGATACAGGGGTAACGGAGGTGAAATGAGCGACGCGGAGTATATATTTGGGAGACCCCAGGGTAGATATACAGCATCTCATTTTCATCTCATCTTGTCATGCAACGAAAATACACACTCCATCTTTTCCAACTTTTCGTCTCACTCGCTCTTTCAGAGATTACGTGGATTAAAGCAATTGCGTGGATCCTGCCTGCCGGGTAGTATCATATCTTCTCACCTTCTTCCTACGCTCCTCGAGCTTAATGTAGAAGGAACGTGAGGACAGATTTTCACAGCGTCACCCATTGCAATCCTGATGCAAGCGTGTACCCAATGAACCCAATCCGACGTATGGTCACAGTTGGCCACAACGCCAGAGTGTTTGTTTCAAATAGGAGACCGACAGAGCGAGAAGAAACTTTCATCGGAGGGCGATATGCAACGCGACGCGTAGTATTGACGCCAGGCGCAGAGTAATCCGCCACCGGGGTGTCTCTGACGGCTCTGCTGGAGCGCATCCAGTCTGACGCAGCCATTCCGCCCGGACAGAAACATTTTTTACTGATGTCCAACATCTCGCCTAACCACAAGGTCAACACAAGATACAATAGTCAATGCTCCAAAACAGAATCGTTCACCACTTCCGGCAGGCAAATATGGCAAATTCAGCTAGCAATTCACACGACGATGTCATTAAGCAAATGAAGGCCAGAGTGCCTTGGAGCCAGAAATGATCTGAGCGATGGGATTATTGCACAGTTTACAATCTAAAAGAAGCTTTCAGCAGAGAAAAGATTGGAAAGTCTGTTTTTAAGCAACCAAGACACACAGAACTGGATTGAGGATTATTTGGATAGAGAGACCGCTGTGGCAAGAAAGTCAGTTCAAGACCCAGAGGCAATGATTATGCAAGAGGTGGAAGTTATAAGCAATGTTGAACACGCATAATCGACAACCCAAAAGACTGAATAATCTTTTGATGTTGTGTTGTATGGTATCGCAGACAGTCTAAGCAATCTTCCAACTTTGGATGATAAGGAGGATGGGGATGATGAGGAAGATGAAGAAGAAGATACTGAGCTCAGCAAGCTGAGTGAAGATAACGAACCTGGCTGGGTGATGGACACACCATCCGAAACGGTACAGCACCACATGGAAGGTTTACGGCAGAAGCAGAGAAGGTTTGATGAAGTGACGCAACTGGGATGGGGGGAGGCGGCCGACTATTTCAGTGAGAGTGATATGACGCATGGGACAACCGAATTGAATGTGCTCGCAGTTGTGAAGCCCCAAACAGCTATGACTGTATTGACACCATTACATATAACATTTGGAGAGCTATTGCGGAATCTTTAAATTATCTCCACACAATCACAAATGCCGCATGTAACTTCTCAACCGGGAAGTAGTCAAATAAGGCTGGGTTTGGAGAAACCTCAGACACACAAACGCACAGCATCTCTCTTCCCCGCCGTGGTGCCTGATTCATCACTGATGGCAAATCTGAAGCGTGTTGAACACGTAAGTGTTTACCCCTGCATATAGCATCCCTAACTAATCACCATATAGATATCAGATTGAGATGAAACCATGCTGACGGCTCCTGTGTTGCCGGACGAATAGATCGCGAAATATGTTATTTTGACGACATATCTCCAAAAAAAGCAATTTGTATACCTATTTTGTTATATCTCTGTATTGTCTGGATTTCAGTAACCAAATTGTAAGACATGAGTATTTGGCTGTGTGGATGTAAGGGTTGTACAGGCAATCTGAAAGCTCTAGACTTGAAATGAAGTTGATAGACAACAACTGAGCATTATATCGTCTTTCCTGTCACAAATAAATGAGCAAGTAAAACCTACGTTTGAGATGAAATTTGCTAACAAACTTTATGTCTGTGATGTTATATGACTCATAGCAGGAGCGGTCAATGCACCACCTGAACCGAGATAAATGACAACCATCATGCTGCATTAATTGATGCAGCCAACTACATAACTCTCCGCTAAGACTTGCTGCACATGCTGGTGATATTGAAAGTTGCTTATGGTATGTCATGCAAATTGAGGAGAATGAGCAGGATAAGCAATGGCGAGGAAGTCGGGCTATATATGACAAAAACTAGTGGATAGATTTCACTGCTGGAAATTGCCGGCCGAAAGTGCTGAAGCGCGATCAACTTACACTATTTATCATTCAGATGACGTGTATCATGGTGGCTCAGAAACTGAGAGCTCTCGAAGCTTTTGGATGCATATGATAATACATAGCCACGGTTTAGTGTTTGTCAATAATGACTGAATGAATTTTGTGTACAATTGTTGGGCACCTAATGACTGTTAGTATATCTCTAAGGTGAACTCTGAGGTGAGCATCAATGGAGTGTCAGAATTTATAGTCTCACCCATTCAGCAATCAAAGTGTTGCATAGTGGCATCCATTGAAAGAAAATGTACTGGCTGTCTTTATAGGTAAATATGCAAGCAACACACCGATCCTAGAAATGAGCATCAATGAAGTGTCAACAATTTTTTGTCTTCCATCTTAGATAATTACTGGGCTGTGCAATGGCATTTACCTATAATTACAGTATTGGCCGCCTTTATGGGCAAAAACATTGGTAAAGATATTGCTACTACCTCCTAAAAATAAGGGTCAACGGAGCATCAATGAATTTAGCTCTTGCATTTTGGATAATCTGATGGCTATGGAATGGCGTTAACCGATAATGATTCTATCGGCTCCCTTCAGTATCAACAATGCTACCATTCAAAATGCCTCCACATCCTTAGAATGAGAGTCAACTGAACATCAACATTTTTCGGTCTTGCATCGTGAATAATCAAATGGCTATGTAGTGGTGTTATCCCATGATCAAAGTATTGGCCACCCTTATATGCAAAAATGCTACAGACGATATGGCTACTACCTTTACAAAATCAGCTTCAATGGCGTATGAACAATTTTGTGTCTTGCATCAATGATAATGAAAGGGCTATGCAACAGCGTCAACCCATGATCAAACTATTGGCCTTCTATGTAGATACAAATAGCTAGTGACGATATGGCAACCGCCTTCTCAAAATGAGTGCCAACTGAGCGTCAGCAGTTTGTGTGGGGGCTCAGTAATCTACACAGCAATGAACTGCACAGGGTAGTTTCTAAATGGAATTATTAACGGTCAGTCTTCTCTATATGTCTGTATATTCAATTTCACAACATACATTCTATGTCTCACAGGTCAGACATTTGTCTTGCTTCTAGCTCTCAAGTCATGATTTAAGAACCAATATTTTACTTCACTGTACGGTTACTTTTGACAGCCACTCGAGTCAAATAACCCAGCATTCAAATTCCTACTGCAATGTTAGTTTCAAAATGTTTAAATACCTCATTGCTAGAGGTTGTGATATCTTCCAAAAAGGAGCATGTCTTTATTTGTGATTTCAGTGAACATTCTTTACAAATCATCCTTGATAACTGGTGAGCTTCTATGAAAGTAGGCTCAAAGTGTCCAATTGCTTGGAATCATTCTAGACATGTGCCGTCGTGGCGATTCTATTTACACTGCTGAATTAAGGAAACCAGTAGCCTTGGCATCATATGTATCATTTGTCATCAAGTTCTTCACCATCCATCTGAACATGGGACCAGCTCACTGGGGATACAGTTGCTAGCAAAAGTGCACATCGCAAAGTTGAACAAATTATCACAGGCGGAAGTTACCGAATTGCCTAGTTCAACGGTCGATGAAACAGCCTTTGCCATGCCGAAGACTCAAGGAAGTAGAGGTATTCAAATTTTAAGTTCCCAAAGGAATATCACATTTGACTTTTATGTGTTATTTATATTGACTGAATTGACAGACAGAATGCTACAAACTGGCAGCAAAGGACATTGATAATGCCAAATTTGACCTAGACACCTGGAATCGCTGCCTCATTTTAGAATTTGTTTCGGCTCATATTTGATGGAATACTATATCAAACCTGGAGCTACGACAATTGTACAATACATTGCGCAGCGAAATGGTGCTGCCCACTGCCAGCACGCTGAGCTACATTTGCTGGAGGGAGTACAAACTGACAGTGTATGCAATTAAGAAGCAATTGCTGTCAAGAAATAAATTTGGTTTAGCTTTAGACGGATGGACATCAATCACCAAACTAGCCATAATATTGGTTATTGCATACTATATGGATTGAAATTGGGCATTGCGAGAAGTACAAATCACGATTGATGAGATTAATAACCTATTGTTTTCCTTGTTCGAAAGCTAATGAAGGATGATACATCAAGTGTCAATATACTGGACCACAGCTAGCGATGCAATGGAAGGAAGTTCTCAATCGTTTTGAGCTTACCGATGGCCGTTTTCTTGGAATTACCACTGATAACGCTTCCTCAAATTACACGATGACTCACATATTACAATCAACCCTTGAGGCTTCTGGGATCGAGGGGCCTGCATTGAAGAACCACATACCATGCATGGTGCATGTTATTCAGCTTGCTCTAGGTGCATATGTGAGCAGTCTGGGCGCAAATGTCCTCACCAAGTCTCTGGAACCCCATAAGCATGATCAGCAATTTGGAGAGAATGAAAGCATAGATAGTGGGAAGAGTCAGAGACTGTGAAAGAAAGACAATGCTAGAATCAACAAAGAGTCTGCCATGAGACCAGGTTTAGCAAAGATAATTGAGAAAGTACATATTTCAATATATTTTGAAAGTCCAGAAACTGACCTTTATATGGCAGAGAATGCTTGCTGCATTTATTACGCTGACACCTAGTTGTAGAAACAAATCCATTGACTGTCAAAAAGCCAAAGTGCGAATTGCTGTACTACCTATTGTGGATGTGAAGATATGGTGGAATTCGACACTGGAGTTGTTTGAGCAGGCCTACTGATTTCCAGAATTCAGCTGAGAGGGGCGCAAGAATTCAAAATACAGTGATTACCGGCCACTCGTTACAACACAGGATCAATGGACTATGATTGAGTATGTCAAGGTGGCTTTAAGGCCATTCTGGTACTGGATGCTTTGGATGTTGAAAATCCATATGGTTACTTTGCATCACGTTATTACAGTGTACAATGATCTGTTCGATCATATGGATGGCATTATGCAAAGATTCTCTAAGCAGAAAACTCAACCGATGGAAGACTTATACTTTGTCATGAAGGTTGCCCAACAGAGGCTGTCCTAATATTATACTGAAGTTACTCGTACGATGGGTATGCTGCTCATGTCCGCAATTATCTTTCATCCTGTCTGGAAGTTGCGATCGTTTAGAACGTGGTACAAGAGAATGGATATCAATCCTAAGCATGAGACTTCTATACTACCCAATACCAGGAGGAGGTTCTGAAGTATGTGGAGAATGAATACTGCGCCAAACATCAATGTTTCCCCATCACTAAACCTGAAAGCATACTGAACAACAATCTGTATTCTTCTGCAATGGCTCCAAGATCTGCTGAATTTTCTTGTGATCCATATGATTTGTCCAGAGATGATGAAGAATACTTAATGCCTAAAAATGTGGCCAAAACAACGCCCAGATGACGCAATTGCGCTGCACACTTACTGACCGCTGCAAGGCTCTATTTCAATTCCCTGTCTGGATTACCACAGAACTGGTAGCACATTAATCTGAATCATAACGATTACCACTCAGACCCTGTGGAAATTAGCTGTCCATTTTGGATCCCAGATATCATGGACTGGTGGTGTCAGCAAGAGGAAATGAACTGAAAGTATGCAGATCTCTCAAGCGTGGCACAAGACATATTCTGTATCATACCTGAAGGTGTCGAAGTGGAGGCCAGTTTCTCCCTTGAGCGAGATGTAATTGACTGGAGGAACTTAAAAACCACAGGCGAGATCCTTTATGGGAAAGTTGTAATCAGGCAGATTGCTCGAGCCCATGATGGGTTATTGACTGGCGATAACCCGCCATTGGTTACAATGAATACTGATGACGACCTGGAAATGATGAGAGAGGCAGAGCAGAAGAAATTGAACAGAATGGCCAAGTTCCATGATTTTTTGGAGATGTGGCAGGGCAGCCAGAACCTACGTGCTGCACAGAAGTAAGCTGGCACTCAAAACATGCAAATGGCTGCCATAGAAATCATTTCAGTTATTAAAGAGATCGTCAAAGCATCCTGGACAAACATTCAACATGATAGTGTGGCTCCATTCAAATTGTCGGAAAGATTACCCGTGCCACCAGCTTTGTCTGGAAAGGACCCCCCAGCAGGATGAACTCAAGTATTGAATGTCTGCCTAATCACACGAATTGACCGCCATCCTGTCGAACATGATGAGAATAGAGCACCTGAGTGCATTTCAGTCACCAAACATTGGCTTGACTGAAATGGGGAATTGGATAATCTGAATAACGGGGAGAACGACTAGGAGGTGGAAAACGAATCGGAGGTAGAGCTATGTAATAGCATCGAGGACTCCGAAGCCCCAGAGCAGTGGGATGTGTGTGCAGCACCAAATGTTCCCAGATTGCTTCAGGCAACACTGAAGTCCAAGCAACATGCTCAAAAGGTGTTAATGACAGTCAGTACATTGGAAACAAGAAGGAATACTGCAATCTCGAAAAAGTAGGACAGAATGAGTCAATGTAGTATAAGCAGGTTATTTATGTAGTTTGGCCTAGAATTTTATTTGGAGAAATATTATGAGAGAATATTAAGCAGTTGCCTGTCAATATTGGATAATGAACAAAAGTTTAGTGGACAAACTTAATCATTTCGCAAGATGTATAGATTTTAATAGAATAAGAGCGACCAGTGCAAGAAGATTACTGGGTTCGGCTTTGCCTCAGGGCTGAGTCTGGATCAAGCAGAAAGGTTCACAATGATATCAAAACATTATGAATTCAATTATTGATGGCGGCAGATGTTGAAGGGACAATACATTAAGATTACCATGAACAGAGCATCAACGATTACCAGTCTTGTCAGTACGGTAATGGAAATGTGATTTGATCACTGCCATGCATACCCAACTTGATAGCAGCCTTTATTGGCAAAATAGCACACGGCACGGTCACTACCCCATCTTGAAAATGAGAATCAATGGAGAGTCAATGATTTTTGGTTTTGAATCTTGGGTAACCTAAGTGGCAATTGGTTGCTGCCATCCATAAATGAGGTATTGGCTGTCTTGAGAGGCGAAAGCAATAGCCACACGCTCCCTGCCCCATCCTGAAAATGAGCATCAACAGAGCATCAACCATTTCTGGTGTTCCATCTTGGTAATCTAAGTGGTGGTTGCTTGCAATTATCTCTAAATGAGGTATTGGCCACTTTTAGAGGCAAAACAACATGCGACATGCTCCCTGCCCCATTCTGAATGTGAGCCTCAACAGCGCATCAACAATTTTTGGTATTGAATCTTGGGAAATCTAACTTTTGATTAGTTACAAACATCGATAAATGAGATATTGGCCACCTTTAGGTGCAAAAGCAATATCGATACACTTTCTGCCGAATCCCGAAATTGAGTGTCAATGTAGCGTCTCCGATTTCAGGTCTTGCATCATGGCGAATCTAAGTGTCGCTTTGTGGCAATAATTCATATACAATGTCCTGGAAACCTATTCATCTGAAACACGGCATGATATATGCATTACCCCATGTTGAAAATGAGTGCCAACAGAGCATCCACAATTTTTGGTCATGTTTAATGGGTAATCTACGTATTGCGTAGATATATGAGCTCCTTACAGAACTATTTACTGCATTTCGACACTGAAATATAACGTAGAACAGGAAAATCACGGATTCCAAAATACTTCATATGGCAAGCTGCCAAACATGCAAAACAGATCATTGGCTGCTGAATTCCTGATTTTGAATCCGACATCGCAGTAGGAATTTGGAAGCTGGGTAATTGGACTTGAGTGGCTGTCAAAAGTTACATTATAGTAAAGTAAAAAGCTGGATGTTAAATATTGACTTTAGAGCTGCAAGCAAGACAAAAGTTAGACCTGTGAGAAATGGCAAGCATAGTGATGAACGTGAGTACAAGGATATGCAGAGAAGACTGACCGTGAATAACTCCATTTAGAAATGGTGCTGTGCTGCTCATTGTTATGAAGCTTACTGAGTGCCCACAAACGCTGTTGTCTCTCAGTTGGAGCTCATTTTCAGGAGGTGGTTGTGATATTGTCACTGGCACATTTGCCCTTCAAGGTGGCCTACTTTGCTGGTATGGGTTAATGATATTGCAAAGCCCTTGGATTATCCAAGCTGCAACACCAAAAATCATGAACACTCAGTTGACAGTCAGTTTTAGAATGTAGTAGCAATATCGTCACTAGTATTTTTGCCCATAAGTGCAGCCAATACATTAATTATGGCATAACACCACTGCATACAATCTGATTATACAAGATGCTACACCCAAAGTTTTTGACACTGCGTTGACACTCAATATTACAATGTAGTAGCAATATTGACTGTTGTATTTTTACACAAAATGGTGGCCAATATTGTAATTTTTAGCTAATGCCATTGCACAGCCCAGTGATTATGCAAGATGCAAGACTAAACATCATTGACGCTCTGTTGACACTCATTTTGAGGATGGGTCCAGGAGCGTATCCCTTACCTTGTTACCTATAAAGACAGCTACTATTTCCTCTTTGGAAGAATGTGGCAATGCAGCCCTTTGATTACTGAAAACATAAGACTATAAATCGTTGACGCTCCATTGATACTTACCTTTGAGACATGGTAACTGTCATTGGGTTTTCACCAATTATACGACACATGTATACCATCATTTTTGACAGCCAACATACCATTTCTAAGTATAATCATTTCCAACCAAAAGCTTTGGAACCTCCCAGTTTCTGAGCCACTACTATATATGTCATCTTAATGATGAATGACCCAGGTCCGTTGCATTTCAGAACTTTCACCAGGCAACTTACGGCATAAAAATCCAGTCCTTAGTTTTAGACATATATAGCCCAAGTTCCTCACCATGCCTTATCCAGCACATTCTCATGAACTTCCATGATATACCATAAGCAAGGTTCATAAACTTGACACTGGGCAACAAATTGGAGCAGAGAGTTATTCAGTTGGATGTATGGATTATTGCAGCATGATGATTGTCATTCATCTGTGTTCAGATTGCGCATTGACTACTCCTTCTATGAGTTATATGACATCACTGACTTAAATTTTGCAAGTAATTTTCATCTCAAAGTTTGCTTTTGCTTTCTCATCCAACCAAAATACACAAGACGATATAAAGTTCCATGGTCGTATATTAATGTGATTTGGAGCCTCAAGCTTTTGCATTGCCCGTACACCTCTTGCATACCCATGGACACATTATCATGTCTCACACTTTGGTCACTGAAATCCAGAACAAGCTGACACATAGCACAGTTAGTACACAAATTCCTTCTACTTGAGACAAATTTTCAAAATCAACTTTTTGGCTACATATTCCTGTTGCACCCCAGGAGCCGTCACCAGGTGGTCGTCCCTATCCGATTTCTATACGGTAATCAGCTAGGGATGTTATATGCAGTGGTAATTGCTTACGGGTTCAATCAGCTTTGCATTCATAATCTGTGACAAATTGAGCACCACACCTGGTAACAGAGACATTATGCATTTGTGTGACTGTGGTTTCTCTGAACTCAGCCACATTGGACTACTTGCTGCTTAAGAAGTCACTTGCGGCATTTGTGATTGTCCGGCGGCAATATCAAGAGTTTGCATAAACTCTTCAAATGTTGTTGGTGATAGTGTGGCTGCAGTCCTGCCTGTTTAAAGCTTCACAACTGCAGAAACATTCTATTCAGGCATTCTGTACTTCATATCTCTCTCATGGAAGTCAGTGGCTGTGTCCCCCCATCTTGGTTGCACAAGTTGATCAAACCTCAGATGCTTGTGCCAAAATCTCACTGTGCGGTAAAGTACTGTTTCGGAGGTTGTGCTCATCACCCAGCTAGGTTCATATTCTTTGCTCAGCTTGCCAAGCTCTGTATCTTGTTCATTAACTTCCTTGTCTTACCCATCCTCTGCATTGTCAGAAGTTGGGAGATCGCTCAGACTGTCTTTGATAGCTTTCAATATCTCCTGAAATGTTTTTTCATGCTTTCTTGTTGTCAATTGTGCATTCTCAGAATTTCCCATATCTTTCTGCTCTTGCGTAATTCTTTCTCTTCATTACTTAAAAAGTGCATTTCTTGCCTTTTCTCCACAGAAAGCTGCTTGTTGGATCATATGCTGTGTAATGCTCCCAACACTTGGACCCATTCTGCCTGCATGCTGCTCCTGCATTTATTCGCTAAATAATGATGTCATCTGTATTGTTTATTCGATGTGCCATATTTGGCCACCAGTACTCGTGAAGGGTTCTTTCCAGAGCATTGACTATTATGTCTTGTATTGATCTTGTTGTTGGGTGAGATGTTGGATGTTGCAAGGCATGGACTACATGGAGGCAATCTCTGTCATTTATGTCAAGCTTGGTAGATTTAATCAACTTGAACAAGACAAAATCTGCAATTTGATGATTACTTCATTCGGAATAGTAATACTAACCGTACATTATAATTTGATGGTTAGCGTGTAATTTATTGAAGATAGCAGGAATGTCATGAGATGAATATCCCCGGATATCCTTTCCGTCCAAGAATGTCCAGGTTAGATCTATCAAACATGACATTTCAGCTGTCGTTTACTATAATGCATGCATGCATGTAAACAAACAAACAACATTGGACTGACTTACTGCAAATAACAGAACCATTCGAATCCCTTGCAATCAACAGCTATACCCAGCAGAGTTCATTTTGCATTGAACGAGGAAATATGCCGTCCCTAATTCCACTTAGACTTGTAGCTAACTATATATTCCTCAGGACTTCCCACTTCTTTTCGTTATCATCTTCTTCACATTTCCATACCAGCATGTCATGGCTCCACAAACACCTCAGCCAGGTGCAAGTGAATCCGAATTGAGCTGAATGACAGGCCCATCTCCAATACACCACCTTCTGAGATGCCCCAGCAATGCATACACCAATTAGTGAACTGCAACACTGCAATTGCAGCCACCGAAGCGATGACCCAGGATGTGCATAAAAATATGATCTGTAAAGCCGGATACACCAAGAATAAGAATCAGCATCCGATCTGATGTTAGTTACTACATTTCCAAGTAGACAGCAGTCAACTGAGAATACAATGTGCAGCTGGTGTACATAGAGAGCAAGGTGATAAATTGATCGCTGCCTGTAATTGGAAACCTCCATGGTCAACGAAGGCATGAGTCTGAACAGTCAGTGACATTAAGGTGAGGATGATGTCAGTTCTGGGATATTTGTGGACAAATTTCGTGATAAACATTGCAGGGGGTGCATCTGCAAAATGTATTTTAGTCACTGGAAGCCTCCAGGAGTGTCTGAGAGGATGTGGAGTATAAACTTAGATGTGTCAGTTTCAGGAGAGTATCAGACCCTAGGAGGGCATTCCTGTGGGCCTTCAGAGTAACTGGGAGCGCCGGCGACAAGCCTGGGAGTCCCAACTACAAGTCTAGGAGCACCTCGAATTTCAGTAGAGCAGTCTAGGTAAAACAAAATCTTTTTTAGGAGTGCTGCTGGTGGGCGCCTGGAAATCATAGCTACTACTTATCATTCAATGATTTTTAAAACTCAATTAGTCAGTTTGAATTCTCATCTATGTATCTATGTATCTATATAGCTACCCGCCTACACACAGTATATCTGGACTGGCTGCAGGTGGTGATCGACAGCAATTCAAGGTGTGCCTGAAAATGACAATCGAGTGAGCTCAGATGTACAGTCTGAGGCCTTGATCGAGGCAGTTTGGAGATGCACATGGATGCCATCATCGAGCCACTTTGGAGATGCTCATGGAGGCCGTGATCAAGCGAGGTTGGAGATGCACTTGGAGGCCGTGATCAAGCGAATGTGTAAATGCACTTAAAGCCCATGATTGTGTGAACTTGGAGGCTCTAATTAAGTGAGTTGGGAGATTCACTTGGAGGCCTTGATCGAGCGAGTTCGAAGATATGCACTTGGAGGCTGTGATCAAGCGAGTGTGTAGATGTACTTGGAGGCCATAATCATGTGAACTTGGAGGCTCCAATTTAGCGAGTTTGGAGATACACTTGGAGGCTGTGATCGAGCGACTTTGAAGATATGAACTTCGAGGCCGTGATCATGCGAACTTGCAGGCTGTGATCGAAGCATTGGGGAGGCTGTAAGCGAGCGAATTTGGAGGCCGTAATCGAGCGAGTTTTCACCAGTACAGCGAGGCAGTCGATGGACGGTGCGCCAGGTGCTGAGACTCTATTGATTAGTTAGTTAACTCGCAACTGTGGGAATGTGACAAGGTGACCTTACCTTTGAACTCTCATGGAGACCTGGCTGATGGCGGTCGCTCATGTAGGGAGGCACGCCAGAAGCTGAACCTACATTCAGGGATCAACTTGTAATCAACAGAATGAAGGGAAGTCAAACGATCTTCGGTGTATGCTGTACTCAGTGTATGCGGTACTCAGTGTATGCTGTACTCGGTGCATGCTGTGCTCCGTGTATGCTGCACTCGGTGTATGCTGTACTCGGCATATACTGTACTGGGTGTATGCTTTAGTCGGTGTCAACTTATGATTATGACATGGAGAGATAGAGAGGGATGATTTAACTTTGTGTTCTGCAATGATATTAGAGTTATGGATGAGAAGAAGAGAGAAGGGGGATGAAGATAAGCACGATGTGGAGGATTACGAGCAGATATGAGAAATCAGGGGCACGACTTGCATGGTTACGTTGCGAAGACCTCCTCTCGGTGTGATTACACGCCGGATCGGGACTCGCACATGCTGTATCGGGGATGGTAAATTGACTTGCACACAAAATTCTCTTAAGTCCCAGTTTCTGATGATGATTTCCCCTCTACCCATTTATCTTCTCTCTATCTTGTCCTCAATTCTCCCATCACCTGAGAATACGAAGTTAAGGCATCGCTCTCTGTCTCTCCATGCTACGATCAAGAGTTAACACCGAATACAGCATACACCAAGTACAGCACACACCAAGTACAGCATTCACCAAGTACAGCATACACCAAGTACATCATACACTGAGTACTGCATACACTGCCTACAGCATCATCCCAAGATCGGCTGTCTCCTGCTTCCAGCCAGTATCTCATCTCTTGGCAGACCATGTGGTACTCAATTCTCAACATTCGCACAATTACGAGTTAACCAATGAATAGAGTCTCAGATCCCGTTGCGCCTCCCTCTTGAACTACTGCGTCCCGATTGACAGCCTCCTAGTACTCCTCCAATCTCGTGCAATCATGGACTCCAAGTCCATCTCCAAACTCGCTCGATCACAACCTCCAAGTATATCTCTCAACTAACACGATCACGGCCTCCAAGTTTGCACCATCACAGCCTCCAAGTGCATCTCCACACATGCTTGATCATGGCCTCCGAGTGCATCTCCAAACTCGCTCGATCATAGCCTTCAAGTGTATCTCTAAACCGGCACAATTATGGCCTCCAAGTTCACACCATCACTGCCTCCAAGTGCATCTCCAAACTTGCTTGAGTATAGCCTCGAAGTGTATCTCCAAGTTCGCTCAATTACAGCCTCGGAGTGCATGTCGAAGTTCACTTGATTACAGTGTGGTGAAATGGTGGAGTTAGAAGGCAGACATCTTATCATCAACACTCCGCTTCACCTTGCATGGTATGCAAAGGGAATTCATGAGAAGTGGCGGTTCTAGCTCGAGGAGCGTAGGAAGTGGGTGCGAGGATATGAAGGGATACCCGGCCATGATGAACCACACAAATTGCGTGGATCCACGAAGCTCGGCAAGTGTGCTTGAAACTAAGAGCTGGGCAACATAGAGTATTCATTTCTTATAATGAGATGATGTCTATTTATGCCGAGGTCTCCCAAATATATGCTGCCTGTTGGTGAGTCCATATCCATTATCCCTGTATCTCTGTATGTATAAATATCAACAGACTTGGATACTACATGCCATAATATGATGTAGCGAATCTTGTGACTGTAACAAAGACGAATATGATCGATGATATGCCTCGTGGTTTTGGAACCTTAAGAACCACTGGTGTGAGAATACAGCACCAAGTCTCCTGCAGAGCTTGTGCAGAGGTCTTAGCAGCTCCAAATTTTGACCATCCTTACAGTCAAATCTCGTAGCACCCTGAATGCACCTCCATCACTGCACCTGCTTTCAGGAGCATGTGAGAATGCTCTTGCAGAGTCTGAGAACACGTGCAAAGCTCCAGGGGGGGCTGGGAGCATCTGGAAGTATTTAGAAGCACAAGCGAGGGCTACCGGAGTGTCTGGGAGGTTTGCGTATGGCTTCCAGACCGAATTACATTTTGCTTATGTTGAGACATCACTCATTGAAGACCTTAGAGGATGCTACAGAGTAGTATATCATTCAGGTAATTGCGAAATCACACTTTTAGAATCAGCACCTAATTTCCAGTTGGTTTTCAACATGGCGATTACTATGCCATTGCAATGAGGTCGGGTACAGCTAGGACAGTCCGACATACACCTTGCCTTGAATCTGGCCAAAATGGCAAAAGAAGGGATTTCGCATGCCGCAATAGAGGAAACACAACTACTACTCACGATGCCATGCCCCAATGTCTGAGAAGAGAAGAAGCGGGGTATCAAGTGTCCTGGGCATCACATGGTGATGGCTGCGATAGAAAGACACCCAGTGATGGTTAGTGAATATCATATAGAGGGCTGCCATTGATGACAATATGGCACAGCAACGAATCCGCAGACATGCTGGAGGCAAAATGGAACGTGTGTACCTCGACCCTAACCGGCGCCTTCTCCATCCAGAATGCCACCTGCACCACCTTGTGACACTGAGGGAAGTCAAAGTTCTGAAATACAATGTGTGCCACCCATTTATGTGAAGATACATACTCTTCTTTACAACGGTCAGTTTTTCAAACTTGATGCATATGCCCAGGATGGCAAGCTCAATCGAGATTTTATTCCAGATTTGTTGACTGATGACGGACCGTCCACTAGTCAGTACACTATCTGGTGTGTGGTATTGCTGCCGACATCCATTTTGCAGACAAACACTGCCTTTTGAGCGAATCTGACAGTGAAGACAAGAATTATGAGAATGGAACAGGATTGTTGAGTATTATCATTATCTCCAACTAGCAGACACTTTAAAGTATATTTTAAAGAATATATTTATATGCATTATTAGCAAACAATGTAGTGATAAAGTCGTATGTATATGAAGAGGATAGAATGGCTGCCAAAGAACCACTAATGATATTCTATGCCAATGGGAATGGCTGTATACTGCAGATATGCGTGTTGCAAATTTGGTGTCAATGGAGCATGAATGAGATTTCGTCCTGGAAGTTAGGTAATTGATAGGTGAATTAATCGTTGTTATACATCATCATTGTATTGGCTGCCTTTATTGGCAAGAGAGAAAGCTACAAGCTCCCAGCCCTAATTTGACAATTTGTGTCAGCAGAGTTACAACAATTGTTGGCGTTGCATCTTGGGTATCCAAGTTGCGAATGATCGCAGACATCTATAAACTGGCAATTGGTAACCTTGAGAGGCAGATAAGCAAGCGATGTTCCAGCAACAGTTTCCTGGACAATCACAACTTGATTTATTTTCAAAGCTGGAACTCTGTGATTCTGAGTATTTTAGCCTATAAAACTGGTCACAGCTTTATTTATAGACATTAACCACCACATCATCCTTTAATTAACCCTGATGGAAGGCGAAAAATAGTTGAAGCTCCATTTACACTCATTTTCAAGATCCGGCAGAGAGTTTGTCGCTTTCTCTTTGACCCATAAAGGCTGCCAGTACTGTTTTTATGTATAACAACAACCAAGTCACTGTTTTATTACCTGTATTACAAGACCAAAATTCGTTGACACTCAACAGGCACTCACTTTTAGGAAATAGTGGCAATGTTGCAGGTGGTGTATTTGTCTATTATGGCGCCCAATACATTTAGTACACATTACAATGACCAAATCTCTGATCCATTACCTGGCTTACTAGACCAATATTTATTCACACTCTGATGAGCATCATTTTCAGAATCGACCAGGGAGCGTCTCGCTTTCTCTGTTGCCTATAAATGCAGCCTATGCAACATTTCAGTATGGTACCAACTAGTCGCGATGCAGATTAATCACAATGCAAGGCCAAACATTGTTGACACTCCACTGAAGATTATTTTTAGAATGGGGCATGGAGCATGTTGGTTTCTCTTTTCCTTTTTAATGCGGCCTATAACTCATTCATGAATGTCTGCATCCAATCACCAGGTAGAGTACCCAAGATCCAAGACTAAAAATCATTGACATGGTATGGACTGTCACTTTCGGAATGGGGCAGGAAGTATACCTCTCTTGTTTTTGATTGTAAAGGTGGCCAATACATCAGAAATGGACAATGATGTACCATAGTCAATGTTTTGTAATTAGCAGTAGGATATCTGTATGCGACCATACATAGAGCCACCTGAAAACCAGAAACAGGGATTAGAACCTATGAGTCAAGGCAAACCAGGCACCACGCTCAGGTTGAGTATTATTGGTCTGGGTAAGCTCTGCCAAGAAGCATGGGATCAGATGGTAGGATGGGTCTGAAATTGAACCGAAATGTGCTAGCTGTCAGATTGAAACCCCTGGCGGGTCACCCTGGCCCATTACTAACACTATGTATACTATATATATGATGCCACTAGAAATTTTGAGCTATTACCTGGGCTATACCAATGAAAAAGATCTGGGAATGAATAGTATCTATCAATCTTTTCCCATACTGATAAAGAAGGCAGGTTGAATAACTATGTGCTTTTGGAACTGTCATTAATATCATCATTATTATCTTTTACCTTTACCATTATTATTATCATTACCATTACCACTGTCTCTTACTATTCTAAAGCAACTGTACATATAATTATTCAGTATTAATTGACAGCTCTCTCCATATTTCAATTTGAATCCTGAGTCAGAGATCTTCTCTTCTAAGAATTCCATTTTCTACCTTTTATGCAGCTTCTATTGTCTCAATTGAAAACTCAATCATTGTAAAATCCCCAGTAATCATGCGATAGTGTAAATGTTACAAATATTGTTCTGAGTTTAATATGAACCGATGAAATCATTTTGGCCACTATACTCCATACTGTACACCTTCTACTATATATAATCTGCTATACTCCAGATAATACACGGTGCCTAGTATTCACAAAGTCTCATTATGAAAATAAAGCTGATATACCATTCTTGAGCATACTTGGTGAAAGCCTATATCATAGCCTTTAGCAAACTTGGTTGAAGTATTATATTGCATACAGTTTGAAGTAAACTGGCAAACTTACTTGGGAGTAGACAAGAAAACATACTAGAAAGTGTAATTGAAAATATACTTGACAGTATGCTAGAGAATGCACATGCAAGTGCACTTGGAAGGATTTTAAAAGTAGACTTGGAAGCATAGGCTCAAGCAGACTGAAAGTGTACAATTAAGTAAGTTTGGAAACATATGTGCAAGCATACAAGAGCATTCACATAAGGGTATATCATAAGGTATATTCAAAACTGATCTTCACTTTTTGCAATACAGTTTACAAAGAAGTAGATAAATCTGAGTATGGTGAATGCAGCATCCTGTATAGTATCAAGCACATATAATTGCATACATATCATACTAATCTAGTCTCCACTCAGGTGTATAGAGCTTTATAGTATCATACATTAAATATCCTGTGAATAACCATTTCAAAAACAGCTTTCTATTAGTGGTACATCATACATGGTAGTTTCTTCTAATTATGTTACTCTTGGTCAGTGGAATTAGCCAATATTGGTACCATTACAGTTAGCTATCTTTGGAAACCTGATATGTATTCATATAACAGAGAGATGCATGATACAGAGAAGTAATTACCTTCAATTATTTATACAGTGCTTTGGTTTTTACAAAATTTGAGAACAATAGTGAAGATGTGAACTTCAGTGAATATGTAGGTCACTTTTAGATTCTGATGTCTGACGGCTTCTGAACTGATGATTGCTGAGGTGTGCTGAATGAGCAGTCTGGAGATAATTGCTGCTGAGTAAAGTATTGTATGCTCAGAACACCTGACATACTATTAGTTGTCTGCAAATCAGCTCCTCAGAAATAGTCACACTGCTGCAAGAATTTACAAATAGAAGCATCTAGTGGTTGCCTTTCAATTCTTAATACTCTAGGGGGAGGGTCCAAGTGGGTGGCTGCTGTAGTAATTGACAAGGCGCAGTGAGCGGGCCCACACATGTGTCCGCTACCGGCAGAGGGATACCTTCGACCAATGCCGCCTCTAAATGTCATTACTCAGCTGCATTTTCCCCCTCTTTTCAAATTGTCGTTGTGCATCTCTAAATCCATCCTCCCGATAGAATCGTTACGGCTCCTTTTTTCCTTTGCTTTTCACTTCAAACCTTGTTATTGGCGGAAACGCATTTCTCACAAAATCCTGTTGACATTGCAACACCGGATATCCCACCATATAATCCAACGATTCCAAACCGAAACCCCACCGTATAAAAATATACTATCTAGTAATACGCAATGCTGAACAAGTCTGATCTCGTGCCCAGACATTGACGCACGCTCCGCTCGCTTAGGATGTGGCTAGTATACAAGATCAGACCAAGTCCTCATTGTGATAGACACTATTCAGCTTTCGACAAATTCATCTCCTTGTCGGCCCTGTATCGGTGTTATGACACTTTTCCTTATTCTTCCCAACTTCAGCCTTTCCACCTCAGATTCATCGGAATCACCGGCATCTTCTACCATGTACCCTTCCTTAAACAAATAGGTATTTCCAGTCTGACATTGGAGAGCTTTTGTAAGCTTGCCAATGCGGTCGAACTTACTAGCGTGATACAAAGGTAGAGCATCGCACAGGCAACGAGTTGCTCGAACAGCTTTTCCTGCTAGCATCCACTCGTTTGCTGCCAATATTTTCCACATTGCAGCTTTCCGTTGCCTACTACCTAGTGCTTGAGATCCCATGCCTTGTCTTACAGAATAACAGTCCCCAACTCTTTCTGTGATCAATGCGTGGCCTATACGTCCAAGAGCTTGTGTCTCACGGGCCCTTATAGCTAACTTCGCTGCTTCATCTACGGCTGCTCCTCCGCATAACCTCAGCAACTCAGCCACTACAAGGAGACATCGTAAAGCTGAGTAGGTTGCTGAACATCGAGCGACGTAAGAATAACATGCGAGGTCAATCATGGGTTCAATGGTTTCCTGTCGAAGCTTATTCGATTGGGGCCTGCCAGTAAGGACAAGACTTATGGCTGTCATTTCCTAGTAACTAGGACATTAGGCTCCACTAACTTAGAAGTATTTGTGAAAGGTATCCTACATGGGCTGCGGCGTGATATTTCCATGCTTTATCACTGTTGAAGTCTGTTCGTAAAAGATCATAGACGCTATGTGCCAGTTTCCAATCCCTTAACATAAAGGCAAAATCGGCCAGCTTCCGCATCTGGGCCTCCGGGGAAGAAGGAGGGTATGATGCAGATATAGGGTCATAGTTGCTCGATGATGTTGAGTGTCGGGAGGAAGAGGTTCCAAAATAACGCTTGGATATAGAAAGGAAACGACCACTAATCCCCCGTCGTCTTGATGCAACTTGATCATTCCATGTAGCGATACATCGCTCCATAAAAGGTACAACGCTCATCTGGGTCATTTCCCGCACCAGAGTACTCATTGCTGATACATCAGTCTCAGGAAGGCAAAGTAACTGGTTTTCCTCCGTATCTACGCATAAACCCTGTAAGCGAAGGCTATATAAAAAAATACCTTGATACCCATAATTTACCTTTTTTGTGGATACTCGCAAGTTCTTCTGCGGCAGACCGCCATTGACATGTAGGGACAGTGATGGCATCGTCGTCTGTATTCGCGGTCTTTCCCCCAGATCTGAGGCGTAGCAAATGGCAGCTCAAGCCAAAATGCTTCTTCATCTGGTCAAATAGTGCGTTAGATCTAATAGTTTTGTCAGTATGTGAAACACTGATACTCCCAGCGGTCCGGATTTCACTGACTTCCCAATATCGTCTTCGTCTTCATCGTGGACAAGTACGTAGTATCTTAGATAATCAGCACTGACATATTTCGGAAGCGACATCTGGTTCCCGGAAGCGTAGAGATTTCGCAAAGTTTCAATGGGTGACGTGTTTCGTGAGGATATCGCAATAATACAGGCCACCGGGTGTGAAAATGTTTCATGCGGCGACACAGGTATCGCGGATAACAGCCTGCGGAGATAATGTAAATAAAAGAATTGGTCGGACAGCGGCGGAAGACTCCCAGCGCCGGTTACATCAGTCGTGAAAGGATGTGTGAGGAAGTGATCATTGTTCTGATCTAGATATAGTTCAACGAGTTCTTCAACTTCGTCAATATTTCCTCCCACAAACAAGTCTTCCCCTGCGCTGGGTGTTGCATCCTTGCCGGGACCACTGGCCCAGGTCTCCCAATGTTCTCCCGATGTAGAAACCTCCGTCAGTCTCACGAACCGCACCGCGAAGTCATCATAGCTGTTGCTACAACCCACCGAATCCCGAACCGTCAATCTTCCCTGTAAATCCTCGCCAAAAGGCCGCAACATCTGTTGAAAATTCGCAAATCCTTTCTCGCGGGCAAGTTCATCAGTGTCATCCGAGACATGCACAGCTATATGAGGTACAAACGCCCGGCATATCAGCGACTTCGAATCTTCTTCTGACCGCTTTTTAGTTCCTCCCGCACTGAGTGATGGCGCGGCAAATAATGAGCTGAGCGACGATGCACTCCTGCTGGTTTTCAAATCCGACGTACGAAAATAGCCTGGACTACCCTTCGACATAGCGGGTCTCGTAACTGGATGAGGTGGATCCATAAAACCAGCAAGAGAGGTCATCAGAGATTCCCGCGATTGAATAGTAAAATATCCTAAGTGGTAGTGAGGTCGTAATGATGATACAGCTCAATTGGAGATTACAGTCTGGAGATAGCCTTTTTGGTCGCGGGCGTTTAGCCGTCTTGGCCTAAATCTCACTATTGTACGAAAAAAACCCGTTTATTACTTGCACAGTAGTCCGTCATGCATGTGGAATTCAACTTAAATGTGTCAGTTCGTGCGAATCAACATATATTGCCCCATTTGAAACAATCATTATTAAGTTAGATATATCTAGAATGTGGTAGCAATGAGATACTCAAATCTATATACATTTGTGACAATTGCTCTGGTGTAGCATTTACATAGTACATTCATGGCCCAGTCAGACAACACATCATTGTGTATATTTGATTTCTGTGGCAGCTGTGGAGCATGTATACAAAATAAGGGTTTATTTCCATTTAGATAAGTGCTGTATTGATGCTATATTTATCTTCAATTAAAGTAGCAATCTTTATTGTATAAGATATAAGAAATATATCTATTGAACATATATTTTAAGTAAGCTTAATTTTCAATGTATCTGAAATTGTAGATGAATTTGTTCTAGAATTTCATCATATAATTGCAAACAATTTTTCTACTTCTAAATGTCCTGATATCATTACTTCTTTATATTCCTCTGGGTTCTTATTACTATTTACTTTGCATAATATTTCTCAATTTAATTGGACTGGCAATTGTAAATTTTGCAATTGTTTAATCTTTAGCTTATAGGTACTTGCATGGTTTACCACAGTACACTAACAATGAATTAGTGCAAACAGAATAAGGAGATGAATAAGGATAGTGTTTGCAACAGTTTCAGATTTGGAACTGACAGATTTTATAGGTCTGCGTAGCAACAGCATTACCACATCAAAGATCGACAATTTTTTAAGTGAACTGCCTGATGAAGTCCACCAATATTAATCAGACAATTTTGAGCTTGGTATGTGCAATATGCCCCTTTGCATGGCGCATCTTTTGGTGGTTTTCGATTTTTCATATCTTCAAAACTCAGCAAGCAGTGGCGTAAAAACATCTTTTTCGGACCAACAGTGACTGTATTTTCACAGCTGCTTGCTGAGTTTTAAAGATATCAAACATTGGAGACCACCAAAAGATGCGCCATGGAACGCTGCATATTTCACATACCAAGCTCGACATGTTCTAAGCAATATTGTTGGACTTAAAGAAGGGAACCGTAGGGTAAAAACTGGAATCGAACTGGCAGGTTCCGTGTTTTCTTTTACCTGCTATAGTAGAAACAGGCTTAAAATGGAACTGATGCGAACACTAAATAAGGACAGCTATTTCATTATAAAGCAATCTAGATATAATATATATACACACCAGGAAAAATGACCTTACACAATGTGTAACTCATAGAGAAGCTGTTTTTGGGATTGTAATCCATAGCAGATTTGATATGTGGCACAATGAACTCCTATCGACCTGCACATAGACTAGATTACTATGATACGCGTGCGATTATGCGCGCTTGATACTATACATGCTGCTTTCAACAACACTGCCAAATGCACCTCTTTGCACGCTCCCAAATAAGTTCTAAAGTACACTGCTGATTGCACGCAATGGCACACTCCCGGCCTACTTGACTGTACACACCCAAGGAAGCTCTCAAGACGCTCCCATTGGCACTCAACTGCACACTCCCGGTCTGCTTGACTGTACTCTCCCAAGGAGGCTCTCAAGATGCTCCCTATTACACTCGGAGGCACACTCCCGGCCTGCTTAAGTGTACATTTCCAGGTACACTTTCAAGATGCTCCGAATTGCACTTGATGGCACACTCCCGGCCTGCTTGACTGTACACTCACAAGTAAGCTCTCAAGATGCTCCCAATTGCACTCAATGGCACACTCCTAGCCTGCTTAACTGTACGTGTCCAGGTACACTCTCAAGACACTCCCAATTACTCTCAATGGCACACTGCCAGCCTTCTTGACTGTACGCTCCCAAGTAAGCTCTCAAGACACTCTCAATCAATCTCCAGAGCATGCTTTCAAGTACAGTCCCAATTGCACTCGATGAGACTCTCCCAGCCTGCTTGACTGTACGTTCTCAAGTACACTCCCAAGATGCTGCCAAGTACACTCTCAAGAGGCAAGTCACTCCCAATCGCACCTGACTATATACCCAAATGTTTGCTCCTGCGTACTCGATCCAGAGACTTGGTAAGTTGCAGCTGCTAGGCACCGGGAGGTGGGAGGCGGGAGGCAGGAGGTGGGAAGCCAGAGGTGGGAGGCAGGTGGCAGTGACCAAAATCATGACATTGGTCAATATCATAGTCTGAACCTTGATTTTAGTGTGGCCACTGTGATGAGATCTCACCATACCTGTTGGTCATGGTGTTGACAATTGCAGCCTTGGATTCTGCAGGAAAGGTAGACAACTGCATCTTGGGGAGAGCAGATCTCCGACTCACACTTTCCAGTAGAATCTATTGCTCGCTTCCCATTGATTGTGGGTGTATGTGTGCTCATTCAGGGCTGATGGTGATGATGGCAATGGAGCTGATGGCGATGATGATGGCATCGGTGATGGAGATTATTGGCCGGAAACACTTAGACAAGTAGGTTGGCTACGGCAACGTTAGCATCGAAGCTTCCTCAGACTTAGAGCATTCTATTAGCCAAAGCTTCCACAGCCTTAGAGCATTCTATTAGCCAAAGCTTCAACAAACTCAGAGTTTACCATCGGGCAAAAGCTTCCCGTCGAAAACTCCACTCCGCTCAAAGCACGGCTGTCCCAAGCAGGCTATCATGCAGGCTATCATGTAGGCTACTATGCAGGCTTTCAAGCAGACTCTAGAGTTAGCTTTCAATCACCAGCGGGCTCACATGTGGACTCGCGACGATAGTGTGTATCGTTCCAGTATAATAATGAAGTCTGCCAGTAGTACAGACAGATATTGGTCCATCTGTGGCTGGCGGCCGTCTATAGTTCCATAAGCCCACACGCACATCTCTGTGAATCTACTATAGGTGACTATAGGCTGCATCTTGTGCAGGGGTCTACACAAAGCTTGGTATGAGCTGCGCATATGCACACCCTATAGTCGATCTGCATGTTTTCCAATGGAATAAAGTATTTATAAATATTACAGTTTGTGATGTATAATCATTGCAATATTTTTGGGATGTTTCAATTGCAAACTGAAGTAATACAATAAATATTTAAGATATTTTCAAACAGAAATTGAAAGGTAGGTGTCAACAGAGTTATGTAAATATCAGGTATAGGTTACATAATAATCATTTGACAATTGGTAGCTATAATTGCACAGTAATTTATCTATCTGGAATATTACTAAGTAGAGTATACGGTTTCATTCTGATGATATTCATTATGTAGTACTGATAATATTTATTTCATATGGATCAGTTGGATTTAAAATGGTATAGGGTTTGAATTTAATGTTTAACTTTTATATATAAAAATATTAATATAACTGAAACTAATAGCTGCATGAATAGAATTACTGGATACAGTCTCTACCTGCATCATCAGTTTTCCACTGTATAATTAGATATTATAAATCGTAGTGGACACAGCTTATAATCATTTATAGATATTATTTATATATATATATATTTCTTGTGAATATAGTACTATACAATTAAATATCTGCAATAGCATTTGTCAACATATATATAATGATAGTTTAAAGAATCTCTAGGACATATTCAGTAGTATTTGACATATTACATTCCAATTGGTTATATACACAGGCAAATGTTACTATAAACAATATGCAGCATATAGAGAGGATGTTTCTGGGATGGTTATCAATAATTGGATTGACCTATAAAATTTTATCGTTTTATGGAACTACTGTTTAACTAAATCAGCATTATATGGACATGATTATATATATTCAACTCTATACTCACTTCATACAACAAACTTTATTCCATGCAACTATAAATAGTGTGTTTCATACTCTCAGTTATACTCTAAAGTATACATTGGAACATGTTTATTTTTACACTACCAGTCTATCTGACTGTACACCTCTAAGTAATAATTCAAAATGCACCAATGTATATCATCCAGTTTGTTTCCTAGCACGTCTACCAGTGTCCTTACCGGATAGATTTCTGGTATATTGTCTGTCATACTTCTGAGCATGCTTTCAAGTACACTTTCAGTTGTACTCAATAGTATACTTTCTGCCAGCCTGATAGTACACTTTCAAGCAAGCTTATAAGAAACTGAAAATTACACATCTAAGTATATCTGAATGTCCATTTTCATGTTGATTCTAAGTATACTTAGTGTTAGCAATGGTTCTGGACCGTCACCTCAGGTCTGGGTCTGGGTCCAAACTGAACTGTTGCGAAATTGGCAGCCCAAGTGGTCAATAAACCGGAATCATCAACTCAGATACGGTTTGATGGTAAATCCCCAACCCATCCGAATAGGGCAGGTTGTTGGCAGGTCGCCCAGCAGGTCCATCTATAGATTCATATCAGGCCCTTGTTTTTGCAGTTTGTTATAGCATCTCATCAAAATCACATTTTCAACACCCAATAATACATTTTTGCATAATTTGCAGTTTGCAATATCAAGTAATTTGGAATCCGTGTTTTACCTTTGATATATTGTATTTTTGCCAATCAAGCTGTTCAGTAATTATGTTATGTGCACGAAGATCCACCCGATGCCTTGATTATAAAAAAAGCCAGACCACGAACTGTTGATGCTCCATTAACGTTAATTTTCAGGATGGCCCAGGGAGCATGTCGCTGTTGTTTTTGCCCCTAAAGGCTGCCAACATCAGATTAATGGATGTCTGCAAGCAATTGGAACATAAATTACCCAAGATGCACAGTTAACAATTATTGACTCTCCATTGACGTTCATTTTCAGAACAGAGCGGTGACCATCTTGCTGTCTCGTTTACCTAGAACAGCTGCCAATACATTGGTTATGCATAACAGCGACCAAATCACTATTCAATTGCCATACTTACAAGACCAAAAATCGTTGACGTTCCATTGACCCTCATTTTACTGTATTATCCATTCAATATCTGCTGCCATCGATAATTGTTTTCTTCATGATTTGAACTTATCGATTGTCTTTCTGACAGCTTGAGACACTTCATTGTTGCAATGCTATGCGCAGTAACATTCTTGCACTGTTTGCTCTCACATGACTGAAATTTATATATCTCGCCAAAAGATTCATTGTGTCTACTATACATCTGTTTATCAACCGATATTAACAAGCTACTGCTCACCATTTGCCGTGAATATATCTCTAACTGAAACTCTCAGTCACGCTACATCAAGAAGCTGATGAAACATTGACACATTCTGTCCTACATTATCTTGACTCCCTTATTCCTTCTCGTTTCTATTGAATTAATCGTCATTAACACCTGTTTAGCAAGTCTCTTTGACTTCTGTGTTGGCCGAATCAATCCGGGAACATTTGGCGTAGCACTCACATCCTGCTGCGCTGGGTATACTGGATCCTTGATGCCACTGTCTCGCTCCATATTGGATTCAATGTCTGCCACACAATTGACTTCGCTATCTTTTGGGTTATTAAAGTTGCTTGTCCAGTTGAGCCAATGTTCAGTGTCCGAAATGCATTCAGGTGCGCTATTCTGCTCACTTGCCATTGGATGACTGTTCATTCTTCTGATTTGGCGAAAGTTTAATATTTGAGTGAGCCCTCCAGGGAGATCGTTTGCAGACAAAGCTGGTGGCAAAGGTGATCTTTCTGAACATTTAAATGCAGCCGCACTATCATGTTGATAGAGTGACCAGTATGCTTTGACGATCACTTCCTTGTCCGAAATATATCCTACAGCTGTCATCTGCTGGTTTTGAGTGCGAGATTGCTGCTGTGTACCAGGTAGAATTGGCCTGCTCTGCCATATCTCCACACTGTCATGGACCTTGACCAGTCTGTGCAATGTCATTTCCTCCCCCTCTTTCTTTATTTCCGAGTCAATTTCTGTATTTGTGTATCCAATACTGGGTCATCACCTGCCAAAATCCTGGTATTGGCTCAAGCAAACTGCCTTAAAACATTTTTTTGATGAAAAGTATCAGCGGTGGTTTTTGGCTGCCTCCAGCTGGTGAAATCTCGCCCAAGGGAAAACTTGGACTCCACTCCAACATCATGTGGTATGGTATAGAATATGTCGCTTGCCACATCGGAGGGATCAGTGTACTTTGACAGCGTTTCCTCTTGCTGGCGCCACCAGTCAGGTATGTCCCGTAACCAAAACGTACTGCTAATCTCCATTGGATCAGAGTGGCAATCATTGAAATTTGGATTCATTCAACCCCAGTTCATTGGTGTTTCAGGCAGTGAATGGAAATAGGGCCTGGTGGCGGTCAATCAGCTTGCTGCATGATCACTTTATCCATGTGTTATTTCAGCCAAATTGTTAGGCATTAAGTATTTTTCATCATCGCTGAACAAATCATATGGATCAAAGGATGATTGACCTAATCCTGAAGCCATTGTGGAGGGGACAAGGTTGCTGGGCAGTACGTTTTCGGGGATATTGTCCAGCACACATTGCTGGTCCGCAAAGTATTCATTCTCCAAATACTCCAGAAACGCCTCCTTGTATGGAATAGTATAGGATGTTTCGTCCTCAAAGTAAATATCCATTCCACTGTCCCATTTCATACACGATAGCAACTTCCAGAAAGGATCGAGAATATGTGCAGAAATGAGAGCTATACCCGTTGTTGGAGTCAATTCAGCACACTATGTGGACAGCATCTGTTCAGCCAACTTCACGATAAGAAACAAGTCTTCCTTCCCTTGAGTCATCTCCTTGGCAAAAGTTCGCATAACGCCATCCATATGATCGAACATGTCGTTATAGACTGTGATAATGTGATGCAATGTAACTGAATGACTCATCGACAACGACCAGGTCGAATATTGGAAAGGCCTCAAACGTTCTGTGATGTACTGGACGATGGTCCAGTTATCCTGTGCTGTGAAGAGTGGTCGGTAATCACTGCATATTGTATATTGGAGCCACTTGTGGGTGAATTCTCGTAATCCGTAGACTCGCTCAAGCAACCCCAGTGTCGAGTTTACATGTGTGTTCACATTCATAATAGGTAGTACAGTGGTGCAGAGTGTGGCTTCTTGTCAGTCAATGAATTCGTTTCGATGACCAGGTGTCAGCGTAATCACCGTACGAAGCATTCCCCACTATATGAATGTCAGTTCCAGGACTTTCAAAATATCTTGAAACATGTACTTTCCGAATTATCATTGCTAAATCTGGTTTCAAGGCCAACAGCTTATTGATTCCAGAATTGCCCTCTTTTCGAAGTCTTTGGCTCGTTCCAATGTCTGTCCTTGCATTCTCCCCAGACTGCTGATTGCACCCATGGGCTTCCCAAGACTGCGTGCGGCCTTATACACCCAGACTGCTTATGAATGCATTTAAAGCGAGCTGTATGAGGTGCGCCATCTATCGTATGAGGTTGCTCAATCCAGGCCACTCAATTCCGGAGGCTGGAAGTGTTGATTGCAGCTCACTTTGCATCAAGTAATTGGAGGATGAAATAGCAGTTGCAATTCCAAGCCAACGGCAATTGTTCAGTTCGAAATGATCAACCACGTTCTTCAAATGACTGGCTAGGCTTACTCCATTATGATGGGTGTTGACCTGTCATCCTTAATTAGCTTTCGAAACCGGCAAAGAAAAAGCGATTTACCTCATCAGAATCGAGTGGTACTTCACCTGATGCTCAATTGCGATCCATATAGTCAGCAATAACTGATGTTATAGCGAGTCTGTGTGTTGACATCCATTCGTCCAAAGCTAAACTTACTTTATTTTGTGACCATAATTGCTTCTTGATTGTTTCCACGGTCAGTGCATATTCCCTCCGGCCAATGTTGGCAAGAGTTGTGGTGGATAGCTACACTTGGACACTTCATAATGCTTGATATGACCATTGAAGGGTGCAATTTGATTTAAAATTCCATGGAATCTGAGCAAAATCAAATCCTAACATGAGGTAGCTATTCCATGTGGCTTGGTGAAAGTCAGAAGTTTGAAAGTCCTGAGCTGCCTGTTGGGAGTGTTTTGTCCGTCAGTTCGGTCAATATGGATTAACCTGGATGTGAAACATGATTGTCCTCTGCAAACTTACTGTTGGAATTACTCAACGTTCTTGCAGCTTCAGGATGACCAAAGCTGTTTCATCGACCGTCGAACTAGTCAATTCAGTAAGTCCCAACTCTGTTATTTTGTCTAACTTTGTGAGGTGAACATTTGCCAACAAGTATTCCCCCATTCAGCTGGTCCCATGTTCTGATGGATGGTGAAGAACTTGATGACAAATGATATATATGATTTCAGTGCTACTGGTCACCTCAATTCCACAGTGCAAATAAAATGGCCATCAAGACTAGTGCTAGCAACGGTTCAGGACTGTCACTTCTGGTTCTGGTCAGGGTCCAAACCAAACTGTTGCCAAAGTGGCAGTCCGGATCGTCCATAAACCCGAACCATCAACTCAGGTACGGTTTGATTGTATATTCTCAACCCGTCTAAGCTGGGCAGGATGTCAGCAGGTCGCCCTGCAGGTCCATCTATAGATTCATATAAGGCTTCTATTGTTGCAGTTTGTTAATAGTATGTTATCAAAATCGCGTTTTCAACAACCAATAATACGTTTTTGCATGTTTTGCAGTTTGCAATATCGATTAATTTGGAATGAGTGTTTTACCATTGATGCATTGTATTTTGCCCATCAGGGCGGTCAATAATTCCGTAATGAGCGTGAAGATCCGTGCGATACCTTGAATACCAAATATGCAAGAACTAAAACTGTTGACACTCGTTGGATGCTAATTATTAGAATCCAGTAGGGAGCACGTGGTGGTGGTTGTTGGCAGTCAAGGCTTCCAATATCTGATAAATGGATATCTGCAACCAATCGGAACATATATTACCCAAGATGCGAATCTAAAAATCGTTGACGTTCCGTTGATAGTAATTCTCCAAATGGGGTGCTGACTCTATTGGTGTCTCTTGTACCTATAAAAGATGCCAATATGTCGGTTATGCATAACAGTGACCAAATTATTGTGTAATTACCATACTTTCAAAACCAGAAATCTTTCATACTCTGTCGAAGCTGATTTTAATGTATTGTTCATGCAACATCTGCTGTCATCGATAATAGTTTTCATCATAATTTGAACTTATTGGTTGTCTTTCTGACAGATTGAGAGCTGGCCATGTGGCAAAGCGGAGCGCAGTAACATTCTTGCACTGATCGCTCTCGCACGACTAAAATTTACATATCTTGCCAAAAGATTCATTCCACCTGCTATACATTTGTTTATCAACCGATATTTACAAGCTACTCCACACCATTCGCCCATGATATACCTCTCACCGAAACTCTTGGTGAAGATACATCAAGAAGTTGGTGAAACATTGATACATTCTGTCCTACTTTATCTTCACTCCCTTATTCCTCCTCGTTTCGATTGCATTAACAGTCCCCAACACCTTTTCAGCCTGTCTCATTGACTTCCATGTAGGCAGAATCAATCCGGGAACATTTGGCGTGGCACTCACATTCCGCTGCTTTGAGCATTCTGTCTCCTTGATGCCATTCTGTTGCTCTATGTTACATTCACTCTCTGCCGCGCAATCGTCTTAGCTGTCATTTGGATTATCCAAGTACCCACCCCAGTTAAGCCAATTTTTGGTATCCGAAATGCTTTCTGGTGCACTATCATCATTACTGTCGACTTGATGACGGTTGATTCTTCTCATTCGGCGGACATTTCATATTTGAGTTCGTCCTCCAGGGAGGTTCTTTGCACACAAAGCTGTTGGGAAAGGAGATGCTTCTGAAAATTCAAATGCAGTGCACTATCATATTGAAAGAGTGACCAGGATACTATGGCAATCTCTTTCGTATTCGAAATGTATCCAACAGCTGTCATCTGCTTGTTTTGAGCGCAAGATTCCCTCTGGGTAGGATGTAGATTATAGCTGCCCTTCCACATCTCCAAAAAGTCGTGAACCTTCGCCGTTCTGTGGAATGTGCTTTCCTCCGCTTATATCTTCATTGCCGAGTAGTTTTCTGTGTTCGCCGTATCGAATAGTGGGTCAGCGCGTGCTGAAATCCAGTTTTTGGCTCAAACAAACTGCCTTAGAACAACTTTTTCGCGCAGGGTCTCGCCTGTGGTTTTTGACTACCTCCAGCCGATAAAATCCTAGCCAAGGGAAAAACCAGCCGCTACTCCAACACCCTGTGGTATGATAGAGAATATGTTGCGCTCCACATTGGAGTGATCAGGGTACCTTGAGTGCGTTTCCTTCTGTTGGCACCACCAGTCAGTTATGTCCGGTATCCCAAATGTACTGCTAATCTCCATTGGGTTGGAGTGGTAATCATCGAGATTTGGATCGATTTGCCCCCAGTTCTTTGGCGCTTCAGGTGGCGAATTCAAATCGAGCCTGGCGGCTGTCAATATGCGTGTTGCGCGATTGCTTCATCCGGCTGTCGGTTCAGGCACATTTTTAGGCGTCAAGGATTCTTCTCCATCGCTGGACAAATAATATGGATAAAAGGATGATAGACCGGATACTGAAGGCGTTGCGGAGGGGACGAGAATGTTGCTTGGTACACATTCAGGTTTATTGACTGTTACATGTCGATGTTTAGCACAGTACTCATTTTCCACATACTTCAGAAAGGACTCTTGGTATTGGGTAGTATAGGATGTCTTGTCCTCAGAATTAATATCCAATCCCTTATTCCACTTCCTAAATGCTCATAACTTCCAGAAAGGATTGACGATATGTGCAGAAATGTGAAGCATATCTGTCATTGGAGTCACTTCAGCGTAATGATTGGACAACTGCTGTCAAGCTAACTTCACGGCGAAGAACAAGTCTTCCTTCCACTGAGACTTGCCTTTAGCCAACGCTGACATAACGCCATCCATATGATTGAACATGTCATGATAGACTGTGATGACGTGATGCAATGTGAGTGTATGCCTCTTTGTCATCCACAGGGTCCAATATCAGAATGGCCTCAAAACTTCCATGAGATACTTCACAATGGTCCATTCATTCTGTGTTGTGACGATTGACCCGTAATCACTATATGGTGGATTTTGGAGCCACTTGCGGGTGAATTCTCATAATCGATAGGCTTGCTCAAGCAAATGTAGTATCTACTTTCAATGAGTCTTCACATCCATAATCGGTAGTACTGCGCTGCTGACTGTGGTATTTTGACAGTCAATGAACTCGTTTCGATGACCAGGTGTCAGTGTAATCAATACAATAAGCATTCTCTGCTTTATGATGATCAGTCTCAGGACTTTCAAAATATCTTGAAATGAGTACTTTCTCCATTATCTTTGCTAAACCAGGCCTCATGGCCGACAACTTACTGATTCACACCTTGCCCTCATTTCGAAGTCTTTGACTTTTCCTAATATCGATGCTTTCATTCTGTCCAAATTGCTGATTGTGCTCATGGGCTTCCCAAAACTTGGTGAGGCCTTTTACATCCAGACTGCTCATGAATGCACCTACAGCCAGCTGAATGACGTGCGCCATGCATGGTATGTGGTTCTTAAATGCAGGCCACTCGATTCTGGAGTCCTCAAGTGCTGATTGCAGCTTGCGTGTCATCGAGTAATTTGATGAAGCATTATCAGTCGTAATTGCAAGCAAACACCTGTCGGTAAGCTGAAACCGATCAAGTCCGCCCTTCAAATGCAGGGCTGGCTTTGCTCCAGAATGTTGACCCCTGATCTATCATCCTTAATTAGCTTTCGAAACTGGAAAAGACCTGGAAATCAACCTCATCGAACCGGCGTTGGACTTTACGCAATCTCCAATTCCAATCCATATAGCAAGCAATCACCGATGGTATGGTAAGTTTGTGGGTGGATGTCCATCCATCCAAAGCGATACTAAGTTTATTTCGTGACGGCAATTGCCTCTTAATTGCATCCACGGTGAGTTCGTATTCCCTGCGGCAAATGTTGCTAAGAGTCATGGCGGACGGCAGTACAATGTCACTTCGTAATGCTTTATATGACTGTCGTAGCTGAACATTTGATACAGCATTCCAGGGATTATGAGCCGAAACAAATCCTAACATGAGATAGCGATTCGACGTGTCTTGGTAAAATTCGTCAGTTTGAAAGTCCTTAACTGCCAGTTTAGAATATTTTGTCTCTCGATTCGATCAATACAGATTAAGCGGGATGTCAAATATGAATTTGCTCTGCAAACTTACTATTGTAATTCCTCGACTTCCTTGCATCTTGAGGATAGTGAAAGCTGTTTCATCCACCGTTGAACTAGTCAATTCAGTAACTTCTGACTCTGTTAAGTTGTTTAACTTTGCGATGTGAGCTTTTGCCAGCAAGTGTTTCCCCATTGAGCTGGTCGCATGTTCTGATTGATGGCGAAGAACTTGATGATAAATGATACATATGATTGCAGGGCTGCCGGTCTCCTCAATTCCACAGTGCAAATAAAATCGCCATGAAGACGCATATCTAGAATGATTCCAAGTGATAGAATATTTCGAGCCGACATTCATTGACGCTCACCAAGCATCAAGGACAATTGCTGAGTAAGGTCGCTTATATCACCAATAGAGACACATTCATTTTTGGAAGGGATCATAACCTCAAACAATGAGGTGTTGATAGATTTTGAATCTGACATGGCGGTTTGAATTACAAAGCTGGGTAATCCAACTTGGGAGACTTTCAAAAGTAACGTTATAGTAAAGCAGAATGCTAGTTCTTAAATACTCACTCTAGAGCTACTAGCAAAAAAATCAGATCTGTGAGACATTGTATGCATATGGGTGAAGTTGTATACATGGACATATTGAAAAGACTGACTACGTAAAACTCAATTTAGGAACAACACAATGCACATCAGCGCATTGTAGCTTGCAAAGCCTCTACAAAAATTGTTGATGCTCCGTGGGCGGTCAATTGTAGGAGGCAGACATAATATCGTCACTAACATCTTTGCTGATAAAGGTGGCCGATGGGTTGATTGCGGGTTAGCTGCATTTCATTGCCGTTAGAGTATCCATGATGGAAGATTAAAAATCGTTGACGCTCCATTGACGTTCATTTCAGGATATAGTTATGATGTTATCAGAAGTATTTTTGCTTAGAAAGACGACGGATCGTCCAAATAAGGCTAAATGTGGTTATGCAGCCCCATTAATTTTGATGATCCAAGGTCCAAAATCTTTGATGCTCCGTTGATGCTAATGTTCAGGGGATAGATACGGTGTTGTCGAAAGCATGTTTGGCTCGAAAGGCAGCCAATTGTTCGATCATGGATTGATGTCGTCCCACAGCCCCTTGAGTATTCCAGAAGAAAGGACTAAAATCGTTGACGCTCCGTTGTTGGTCACGTTTACGACAATGTTACAATGTTGTCGGAAGCATTTTTGACTAAAATGGCAGCCGATTGTACCATTATGGATAAATGTGATCATGGAGCGCCATTATATTGAGAGATACAACGCCTAGAAGCATTGATGCTCGGGTGTTGCTCATTTTTGGGGTATAGTTACAATGTCGTAAAAAGCAATTTTGCCTAGAATGGCGGCCAATAGTTCGGTTATTGATTGATGTGGTTACAGAGCCCATTGATTATCCCAGATGCAAGGCCTATTATCATTGCCGCTCGATTGACGCTCATATTTATGACATAGCTGCGATGTTATCGCAACCATATTTGCCTAGAAAGGTGGCCAACACTACGATTATGGGTTAACATCGCTGCACAACCCTTTGATTTTCCGCGATGCAAGGGCATAAGTCATAGACGTTCTGTTGATGCTCATTTTTAGGACGCAGTAGCATTGTTATCGAAACCATTCTCGCCTAGAAAGGCAGTAAATATTTAGATTATGAGTTCATATCGCCACGCAGCCCTTAGGATTATCCAAAATACAAGGCCAACAACCGTTGACTATCAGTTGACGCTCACATCAATCACATCGAAACAGCCTGCATACACCGAATAATTGTACGCAACTAATTGTATACGCATTATTGACATCCAATATTGCGTTTGTAAGTATTATCATTTGCATTCTGGATTGTTGTTACCTCTCAATGTCTGATCAACCTCTATCCACCGTATCTGAGTGAGAGATGACGTGGCCCTATCACATTCCTGCGCATTCGGCCAGCAATTTATGGCATGTTGATCATTTCACTAGTTTTTGGTATATATCACTCAACTTCCTGAACATTCCTCATCCAGCTCCCTCTTCTCGATTTCCTTGAAGTAACATAAGTAATTTCAAATATCTCAACAATTTACACCAGGTCTGTACGGAAAGATATGTAGTTGGATACATGGATGAATACAGCATGACTGTCATCATTCAGACAGATTTGTATTGAGCACGGACAACACTTTCTATAACTCGTATGACATCCCTCACTTAAATTTTGTTAGGATATCTCATCACTTATATTGCTTTTGCTTTCTGACTTGACAGTAATCAGCAATCAGAAATCGAACGTGTTGGCTGTCTTATAGCCTGATATAGATTCTAGACCATTCACATGGTGTGTTTGACCCTTCCACAAGCATAGATGAATAATCATGTCTCACAATTTGGTCACTGAAATCAAGACAACGCTGACACATAGCAAAATTGGTACACAAATTGCATTCGACAGAGGTATGACGTCAAAAACACCAATTTGCATCATTATTCCTCAGCTGACGCAGGAGTTGTCACCATTTCTTCGTCCAAATCTGATATCTATATTGCGACTAGCTGGGGAGGCGATATGCAGGGGTATAAGCTTACAGGTTCAGCAGGAGTCGCTATCAGAAAAGGTGACGAATCGGGCTCTGCGGATGGTGCAAAACCGGGTATACGCGTGTTCGACTGTGGCTCCCCAGAACAGAGACTTATGTGACTACTTCCTGGTCGAGTAGTCCCTTGTGGCATTTGCGATGTTCCGGGGTCAATGTCAAGACACACCATAAGCTGTCCAACTGGTGTCGTTGTAGATGAGGCTGCATCATCATCCGTTTGTAGCTGAACGACTGCCGGAACCCTCAATTCAGATTTGCCGTACTTCTTATCTCTTTCACGAGAGTAGTTGGCTGCATCCTCCCATCCCGGTTGTGTCAATTTGTCAAGCTTTATCTGCTTCTGCTGAAATCTCTCCATGCACTGCTGCACTGTTTTGGTGATTGTGCTCATCACCCAGCAGGGTTCATTATCTTCGCTCAGCTGGCACTGCTCTGTCTCTTCATCATCCTCATCATCCCAATCCCCCCCATCATCAGATGTTGCGACATCGCTCAGACTGTCTCCGATAGCAACGATGATCTCATGAAATGTTTTTTTGGGCTCTGTGGTTGTTAATCCCGCATTTTCAGCTGCCTCAGTATCTTCCTGTTCCGGCCTAATCACTGCCTCTGCATCTTCAACTTGCTTTCTTGACCCAGCGGTTTCTCTCTCTCAACATAATCCTCAATCCATTTCTCTTTCTGTTCATTGCCTGAGAAGTGAGTTTCTCGTCGTTTGTCAGCCGCAAGGTTCTTTTTGGATTGCAAGCTGCGCAATGCCCCAAGGGCTCGGACTCTTTCTGCTTCCAAGCTGCACTTGCCTTGATTCGCGTGATGACGTCATCGGATGGACAGCTTTGTTGATTAGCCATATTTGCCCACCTGATGTGACAAAATGTTCTTTTTCGGAGCATTGACCATTGTAGTTTGTGTTGACTTTGTTGTTGGGCAAGATATTGGATGTTGTAAGTTATGGACAATATTGAGGCAAGTTGTGTCTTGTATGTCAAGGTTGGTACGTTTACTCATCTTGAATAATGCAAAATCACACTTATGACAGTCAATGAAACAGGAATAGTCAAACTAACCGTACAACCTGACTTGAATGTTATCGTCAGATTCATGTAATATCCCGGGGATTATTGGAGACAAACATCACCAGACATCCTTTCCCTCGAACAATGTCAGATAACTATGTGACAATCAGGCCATTTCGGCTGTTGTACACTGCAATTTATCCCTGTTAACAAACACACAACATCGGACTGAATTATTGCAAATTGCGTGGTGGTAGGATTCCCCTACAATGTGCAGCCATACTCAGCAGGATTCATCTTGAGTATAACGATCATGTTGGCTGCAACTTATTCTATTCTGACATGAATATACCTATATAGTGCTCAGGGCTTCCCATATCTTTTCATTATCATCTTGCTCTCCTATTCCATCTCAGCAAATCATCGATACACAACCACCTCAGCCAGGTGGTAGCAGATCCCAATCTAGCCGATTGGCTGGCGCTACATCCAATACGGCAATGATTGGCACACAGCAAGAAAGCAGACACCAGGTAGGCCACCCCGATGCGGCCAATGCAGCCACCAAACTTATGACCCAGGATGCACATTCAAAAATCATCCCTAAGACTGGAAGCAGCAATAATGAGAAGCAGCATGCAGTTGGATGTGAGTGTATCCATATCATGGTAAATGGCCTGCAATTAATCGTACAACATACAGGGGGTGTCTGTAGAGAGCTATGTGACCAATTGATCGCAGCCCATAATGGGAAACCTCCATGGTAGTCAAAGGCATTTGTCCGCACAATCCACGAAATCGAACATCATGATGTCGTCAGCTCTGGGATTTGTGCAGATGAATTTGCTGATACACATCCCCGGCAGTGGACGAAACAGGCCTTAATCACCTTACAGGAGGCTATGGAAGCATAGATGGTACAGGTAATAGCCAAATCTCATTGTTAGAAGCAGCAACTAATGTCTTGTAGGTTTTCAACATGTCTGGTACTATGGCAAGGCAAAGAGAGCGGGTACAGCTGGAACAGTCCAAGATGCGCCTGGCCTTGACTATGGCCACAATGGCCAAAGAAGGGTGTTTGCGTGCCGCAATCGAAGACAATAAATATCTGATTAAGAAACCTCGTGCTGAGGTCTAAGAAGAGAAGAAGTGGGGTGTTGAGTTTCCCGGGCATACAAAGGTGAAGGCTACGGTACAATGACACACTACTATGCTTCGTCAAAACCACACGTCCGGATGCCTTCTCTGCCATAATAGCACCATAAAGAATCCGCAGACATGCTGGAGACACAATGGCTGAGGTGCACCTCCACTCAAAGGACGCAGAGAGCCGACTCCAGAGCCGACGCTACCTCAGCCAGGCATGCCACCTGCCCCAACTAGCAACAATGCCGGAACACAATGTTCCCAAATCGTCAATTTGCCGGCCAGATATGTGTATTTCCATACATCTCTTCCCTGAGCTGAATTTTTCAATCATGATGCAGCTGCCCAGGATAGCCAGCACAATACAGATTTTGATCCAGATACGCTGACTGATAAAGGAACATCCACTGGTTGATACACTATCTGTTGTGTGGTAATGCAGCTAACATCCATTTTGAAGATTGGAGCAGCCTATTGAGCAAACCTGCAAGCGATGACGAGCATTGATCGAAAGGCACCTCATTTTGGAGATTGGTATTATATGTGGTTATGTATTATCAAAGAACAATGTAGTGATCAAGAAGAAAATAAATGGAAATACTATAAAGACTGCCAATGCAATGTAAATGATAGACTATGGGAAATCAAATGATTGCATATTGTAGATTCACCCATGACAACATGAGCGTCCACGGAGCATAAACAATTTTTGGTCATGTAAGTCTGTTAATTGAAAATTGTTTCAGTTGTGGTTATATGAAGTCGATGTATTGCCCGCCGTTCTACACAAAGATTATCACGACACACTCCCTACCTCATCTTGGAAAGGTGCATCATCACAGCCTCAATGATTCTTGGTCATGCGTCCAGGGTAATTACACCGCGGATAGGTTAGATTCGGTGATAAAGGAATTTTTGGCCGCCATTATAGGCAAAACAGAGTGCAACACCATTTCTGCCCCAATTTGAAAATGTGTGTCAACGGAGCGTGAACAATTTTTGGTCATGTGTCCTGGGTAATCACACCGCTGATAGGTTGCAGACTGTCATAAAGGAATTTCTGGCGTCCTTTATTGGCAAAACAGATTGTAATACCCTCCCTGCGCCATCATGAAAATGAGTGTCTATGGAGTGTCAATGATTGTTGGTCATGTATCTTGGGTAACCTGGGGGGTGACAGGTTGCAAATAGTCATAAACGGAATATTGGCTGCGTTGATAGGCAAAAGGGAAAGTGAACTGCTCCCTGCACCCATCTTGAAAATGAGTGTCAATGGAGTGTCAACAATTGTTGGCTTTCCATCATGGTTAATCACCACACGATGTGGCCGTTCTGGTCTATATACATTGTTTTGACTGTTTTTATACACTAAAAGGCTCAAAAATACTTAGTGGTTGCTCTGGAGATGAAATAAGTTGTTACTGTCCCGGAGGATGTGGCAGAAATATCTCGTACACATCTGCCTATAAAGGCTGCCATATCCTTCTTTATGGATGCTGGAGATCAAGCACCACTAATATTACCGAAGATGCAGGACCAATAATCATTAATGCTCCGTTGACACTCATTTTCAGCATGTGGTAGAGCACATGAGTCTGTTTGTTTTGCCTATTAAGGTAGGCAATATGTCGAAAACAGACCGTAATGTAACAATCTTCATATGTTATGATTATCACTAGTATATCTGAATGCAACTATAAACGTGAAATCCGAAACTCAAAACCGGTGATTGTAACCGACAGGTCTAGCCAAACCTGGCGCAACCCCCGGGTTGATGGGTACGGGTGCAGGTTTGGCCCACCAAGAGTTGGCGGGTCTGGGGTTTGGACGGGTATTGAAGCAAACTGACATGTTTTTGCTATGCAAATTGTTAGACCGAGTCTTTGTAGAGTACGTCATCACGTGGCTGTGGGTTAGGGCTTGCGGCTACTATATAGGCTACGTGTCATCTTAGACTTAGACTCAATCAATCAATCGTCTCGACAGGTTCGTCACAACACAAATCCGGACCACTGGCACGTTACCCGGACCCATTGCTAACTCTAATGAAGATGCATGTTTGGTAATATTCGAAGCAATAAGATCTTTTGAGAATGGATTCATCGAATCCCATCAAGCATCGAAGATAAGTCACAAAATAAGGTCTCCTTTTAATTACGAATAAAGGCATTTTCATTTTTGGAAGAGATTATAACCTCTAGGAATGAGTTGTGCAATGATTTTGAATCCGACATGGCGGTAGAAATTAGAAAACTGGGTAATCCGACTTATGAGACTGCCAAAAGCAACGTTATAACACAGCAGAATTGCTAGGGGTTCTCGCCTTACAGAGGTAATGGTACATGAATGTGTTGGAAGGTCTTATCCACTCAGGATGGATACATAACCGTAGACCTAGACAATACATGTGGCCAGTCCAATGGTCCTTAGTGGGATTCCAGAAGAGCCTCATGTCGATTTGATAGCAAGCCTGATTGCTGGTGAATTCATTGATAGTTCACGAATACCGTAACAGTCGAACTGATTTGATAATGCAATAACCTTGGGCAGTCATAAGCCTTCAAGGCTTAAAGAGATGCCAGTTATTTCTTACCACACTCATTGAACTATTATAAGTGGGACTAGACACGTCGACTGCACTACAGCAACTGACGTGTCAGGCAGATGATAGCCAATATGCAATGATGTGGGATCTCAAGCTGCTTCCCCTGTTGGAAGCGGAACAACTTGGGCACTCCCCAACTAGTGAGAATGGTCTCAGCCTTAACATGGCGTGTCTGATTGATTGTGACGTAGGGAAAAGATGGGGTCCCTGCAAATCATAAGGTGGTTAATCGTCAAATCAAATGTTGACAGAGTAGCGGTGAGCCACCAGATAAACCTCTGAAATAGATAAAGTAATAAGCCTGTATGGTTGAGGTTGTGTCTTAATATATATTAAGTAATCTGTGTAAAGTCCTCCAAATAACAACGTCAGGTGAGGAGAGGTTTCAACTATCGGAAAATACAAGTTGCGAGTAATCTAAGTTGAAGTTACTATTTGATTACATTATATTGCAGATGATGGCCCGAGAGGGAGCATAGTGCGTTAAAACCAAGCATGCAAGATCACAATAACTTTTGAAAAGCATGGTCATATTATGAGAGATTAAAGGTTAATTCAAAGTACTCTAAGATAAGACAGATGAGATCATAGCGAGTCTGGTTGATGATAATGGCCCCTTGGGGGAGAGTAATTGTTTATAACCAACCATGCAATAAGAGAAAGCTATAAAGAGACAGCAATGCTCCGGCATTGAAAAGAACAGCCTCACAAGCACAAACGATACCTTCCTGCCAGAAGAAGCTGAAATATTATTGCGTTTTCAGTTCTTATTTATTATTATTATTATCTACGAGTATATTAGTATCATCTATTAAGATTGTAAGCAGTTCCCCGCCCCATGGTCAAGTACAATTTCAACAACAAATATGACGTGATATTGGTTACCTTATCTGGGTTGCTGGATTAATTCGAACAGGAAGGTGGATTATTTACCGCACAGTATATTTGGTGGGTGGCAAGTATTATCCAGTTTACTGAGATATTAACATATTTTCGACAGTACAAAGTGTTCCCTTCAGATTACATCCAAAATCTGATAGTAACACCTTTACCGAATCAAGGGACATTATCACTGGAATCCGAATTATCTATATTAGATGTTGGCGGATGTAATAGTCAATCCAATCCTTATCCAAGCAGGTGGCTTGCTGAACAATAGAGCAATAATCGTTCCCGATTAAATATGATCGGCTCTGGAAAGACGTTTCATAATAAGAAAGTTAATTATTCTGATTCTGATTTATTGAAAAGATGCGGAAACCCCAATAAGAAGGAACACAGTTGCACCCAAACCCTTCTTAAAATTGGAGCTTTGGAATATTGAGGGAGAATACGCTTCAGATGTAATATTGCCGATAGTATCTGAACGCCCGATTTATCAGGGAAATTGGCAGAGGGAATTTGTGATGGTAAGTTTCAATTTGGATTGCACTATCAACAGGCAAAATATTACTGCCACAATATTCATTAATGACTGAGATTAATCATACCAATATACTGTGCAATATTAATTAATCACCGAGATTAATTATACAAATATGGCTTACGATATTCACCATCGAGTTAATCATACCACCAGAAATCGATAAGAAATATGACCGTGTACCTAGTATAAATACTTAGGGGAAAGCACCCCAGTAACCAGAATACGGGTTCTGAAATATTGACTCTAGAGCCTCAAGCCAAAAAGTCAGATCTGTGAGACACTGCAGGCATATTTGCGAAGTTGTATACAAGAACACATTGAAAAGACTAGCCATGTAAAACTCAATTTTGAAACAGCGCAATGCAGTTCATTGCTGTTTACATCACTGAGCCTCCACGAAAATTGTTGACACTCCATGGGCACTCAATTGTAGGAGGCGGACACAATATTGTCACTAGCGTTGTTTCCAATAAAGGCTGGCGATCGGATGATTGTAGGTTAACTGCAGTCCATTGCCCTTAGATCATCCAAGATACAAGATCAAAAATTGTTGGTGCTCCGTTGATGCTTTATTGACGCTCAGTTGACGTTCTGTTGATAGTCTGTTGATAGTCTGTTGACGCTCTGTTGACGCTAATTTTGGGATATAGTTATGGTGTTGTCGCAAGGATTTTTGTGTAGAAAAAGGGGTGATAGTTCAAGTATGGATAAGTGTGGTCCCACTGCCCATTCATTTTCGAAGTTGCAAGGCCTAAAATTGTTGACGCTCCAGTGACACTTATTGTTGAGGCATAGGGATGATGTCGTTGAAATCATTGTTGCCTTGAAAGGTGTCCAATTGTTCAATTATTGATTAATGGCGTCGTACAGCCACTTGATTATCCAAGATACAAGGCCTAAAATTGTTGACACTCCATTGACAATCATTTTTGGGTCATAGCAGCGATGTTGTTGCAACTGTTTTTTGCCTAGTAAGGCGGCTGATAGTTCAATTATGGGTTAGAGTTGCCACACAACCTTTGGATTTTCCAAGTTGCGAGGCCAAAAGTTGTTGACGCTTCGTTGATGATCATTTTAAGCACAATTCAGCGATGTTGTCACAATTAATTTTGCCTAGAAAGGTGTCTGATGGTTTGATTATAACTTAATGTTGCTGTGCCGACATTCAGATTATCCAAGATTCAAAGCCAAAGATGGTTGAGGCTTTGTTGACGCTTATCTTGAGGATTCGGAAAAAAGTGTTATTTGCCATTTCACTATAACATTGACCAATACATCCACGTTGGAAGGATGTGACAATGCCACCCTTTGATTGCTGAATGTGTAAAACTATAAATCATTGACGTTCTGTTGACACTGACAGTTATCACATCAGAACAGCTGTTGTACAATCAATAATTGGATGCCACGAATCGTATACTCATTATTGACATACAATATTGTGTTTGTAAGTATTACGATCTGCATCCAGAAAGTTTTTTAACTCTCAATTTCTGATCAACCTCTCTCCACGTGATGTAAGTGAGAGATGATGTGGCCCTATCACATTCCTGCGCTTTCAGCCAGCAATTTACTGTGAGTAGATCATTTCAATCATTTTTTGTCAATGTAGCTCGACTATCTCACCTTTTCTCATGCAGCGCCTTCTCCTAGATTTCCACGACATAGCATAAGCACTTTCAAATAGCTTAACTATGTGAAACAGGTTGTGGAGGAGAGTTATTGAGTTGGGTGCAAGGATGAATGCAGCATAAAGGTCATCATTCAGAGAGAGTTGTATTAACCACTAACCATTCTTTCTATGGTTCGTATGACATCCCTCACTTATATTTTGTTAGTATATTTTGTCACTAATATAGCATTTGAATTCTGACTTAACAGATATTGACCAACAGCAATCGAACATATTGGCCATTGTACAGCCTGATTTAGATTACAGAACATTCGCATGGTGCGTTTGACCCTTACACATACACAGACAAATTATCATGTCTCACAATGTACTCAGTGAAATCAAGGAAATAATAACACGTAGCAAAATTGCTACCCAAATTGCTTTTCACAGAGAGATAATTTCAAATATTCAAGTTGCCTCACTTTTACTCTGATGATGCAAGAGCCATTACCATGTCTCTGTCTGAATCGGATTTCTATATGGTGATTTGCTGGCAAGGCTATATAGAGGGGTAAAAGCTGCCGAGTTGAACAGGCTTCGCATTGAAAATCAGTGATGAATTGGGCTCCATGGTTGGTACAAGACCGATTATACAAGTGTTCCACCGCGGCTTCCCATGACCTAGTCTAATATGATGACTTCCTGGTCAAGAAGTCCCTTGTGGCATTTGCAATATTCTGGGTAGAATGTCAAGACACCCCATTGGCTCTCCGAATGTTATCGGTGCTGGTGCTGCTACATCATCCCTTGCTTGCAGTTGAACGGCTGCTGGAACCCTCACTTCAGATGTGCTGTAAATCTTATCTGTTTCATGGAAGAAGTCGGCTGTATCCTTGCATCCTGGTTGTGTCAATTCATCAAGCGTCATCTGCATCTGTCGAAACCGCTCCATGTGCTGCTGCACCACTTTAGTGATTGTGCCCATCACCCAGCGGGGTTATTGATCTTCGCTCAGCTGGCCCTGCTCTGCGTTGTCATCATCCTCATCTTCCCCATCCTCTCCATCGTTGGAGCTTGCAAGAACACTAAGAGTGTCTCCGATACCAACCACCATCTGCTGAACAGTCTTTTCGGGATCCTTGTTCGTCAATACGGTGTGATTAGCTTTCCTTGTATCATCCTGATCTTGGTGAACTGCTGCCTCTGCCTCTTCAACTTGGTATCTGGCCCCAGCGGTCTCTCCCTCAACATTATCCTCAATCGATTTGTCTTTTCCTTAATTGCTAAGAAATGCGTTTCTTGCTGTTCTTGGCCGCAAGCGTCTTTTTGGATTGCAACCTGCGAAATGCCCCAAGGGCTCTGAAACCTTCCGCTCCGAAGTCGCTCTTGCCTACATTAGCTTGATGATGTTGTTAGGTGGAATGCTGTATTGATTTGCCATATTTGCCCGCCAGAAGTAGCAAAATGTTCCTTTTAAGAGCATTGACCATTGTAGTTTGTGTTGACTTTGTTGTTGGGCAAGATGTTGGATGTTGAATGATATGCACAATAGGGAGGTAAGCTGTGTCATTTATGTCAAGGTTGGTACGTTTACTCATCTTGAACAAAGCAAAATCTCCCTTTGACTGTCAATAACATCGGAATTGTTAAGCTAATCATACAACGTAACTTGATTGCTACTGTTAGTTTCATGTACTATCCCAGGGATCATTGGAGACAAGCATCAACACACATCCTTTACCTCGTACAATGTCCTATTTATATTTGACTATCATATGCTTTCAGCTGTCGTAAAATACAAAGTATTCCTGTTTAGAAAAACAACACAATGGACCAACTTATTGCAAATCGTGGGGCGGTGGGAAACCCCTGCAACTTGCAGCCATACACAGTAGGGGTGATGTTGAGTATAAGGCACATGTTGGCTGCTATTTGTGCCATTCTGACATGAAGCTAACTATATAGTCCTCAAGACTTCCCACTTCTTTTCGTCATCATCTTTCTCTCTTATTCCACAACAGTAAATCCTGTTTACCCAACCACCCCAGACAGGTGAGAGCGGATCGAAATCAAACCGATTGATGGGCGCAATATCACATAGGTCACTCATCGGAACACAGCATGAATGCAGACACCAATTAGTTTACTGCGACGCTGCCAATGCCGCCTGCAGAAATCTGACAAAGGATGGACATTTCGAAATTGTCCGTAAGACTGGAAGCAGCAAGAATACTATCCAGCACCCCGTTGGATATAAGCATATCCATATCTTGGTGAACTGCTGCCAATTAACCATGTAACGTGCAGTGGGTGTACGTTGAGAACTACCCAACCAATGTATTCCTGATCACAAGAGGAAACCGCCACCATCAATGAACGCAAACATCCACACAGTCAGCAAAATCGAACGTCATGATGTTGTCCACTCTGTGCCATTCGTGCACGAATTTGCTGATATGCATTCCCGGGAGTGGACGAAACAGGCATTAATTATCTTAGAGGAGGCTGCAAAAGCATGTATGGTTGAGATAATAGCCGAATCTCATTGTTACAAGCAGTAACTAATTTGTTGTAGGTTTTCAACATGTCTGCTACTATGGCAAGGCAAGAAGGTAAGGTACAGCTGGAACAGTCCGACATGTACCTGGCCTGAAATATGGCGAAAATGGCCAACGGATGGTTTTCATGTGCTGCAATGAAAGAAACGCAATACCTGAGCAAGACACCTTGCACGGAGGCCTGAGAAGAGAAGAAGCTGGGTGTGGAGTTTCCAGGACTTAAAAGGGTGAAGGCTGCAATAGAAAGACTCCAGGCTATGCTTCATCAAAACCACACCGCCGGATGCTTTCCTTGCCACAATGGCACCGCAAAGAATCCGCAGACATGCTGGGGGCACAAAGACACAGGTGCACCTACACCTGACCGATGCAGACAGCCGACTCGAGAGCTGACCCCAACTCAACCTGAACCATCACCCACCCCATGTGGTAACAATTCTGCAGCTCAACGTTCCCAAATAGTCAATTTGCCAGCCAGATATGTGTATTCACATACATTTCTTGGCTGGGCTGAATTTTTTACTCTTGATGCAGCTGTCCAAGATAGTCAGCACAATACAGATTTGGATCCAGACATGCTGACTGATGAAAGAACATCGACTGGTTAGTACACTGTCTGCTGTGTGGTAATGCAGCTGAAATCTATGTTGAAGACCAGAGAAGCCAATTGAGCAAACCTGCAAGTGATGACGAGCATTGATCGAAAGGCATAGGATTTTGGAGATTACTATTATCTACAATTAGCAGACACTGTAAAGTATACTTAAGGATATATTTATATGCATTATTAAAAAACAATGTAGTAATCAAGAGGAAAGTAAATGAAAATGCGAGAAAGGCTGCCAAAACAATGTGAATGATGGACAATGCCAAACTACATGATGGCATATTGTGGATACAACCATGGCAAAATGATCGTCAACGGAGCGTCAACAATTTTAGGTCATGTAAGTCTGGTAATTGAAAAATGATTTGGTCGTGGTTATACATAATCGAAGTATTGGCCGCCTTTATTGGGAAAAATCACAGCGACACTCTCCCTACCGCATCTTCAAAATGAGAGTGAAAGACGTGTCAAAGATTGTTCGTCATGCATCCTGGGTAATGACACCGCTGATTGGTTGAAGGCAGACATCAAGGAATTCATGGCAGCCTTTATATGCAAAACAGATTGCGATACCCTCCCTGCCCGATCTTGAAAATAAGTGTCAAGGGAGCATCAATGATTGTTGGTGGTTTATCTTGGGTAATATGGGGTGGGACAGGTTTCAAACAGTCATAAACAAAGTATTGGCTGCCTTTATAGGCAAAAGAGAAAGTGAAACGCTCCATGCCCCAGCTTGAAAATGTGCATCAATGGAGTGTCAACAATTATTGGCCTTCTATCATGGTTAATCACAGCACGATGTGGCCGTTCTGGTCTATATACATCATTTTGACTGCTTTTGTACGCTAAAAGGCTCAAGAATACTTTCTGGCAACTGTGTGAATGAAATGGGTTGTTACTGTCCCAGAGGATGTGGCGGAAATATCCCGTATATATTTGCCAATCAAGGCTGCTATATTTTTGTTTATGGCTGCTTGAGAACATGTGCAACTGATATTTCTGAAGCCGCAAGGCTAAAATGTTTTGACGCTCCACTGACGCTCAATGTCAAGACACAGTAGGGAGTGTTTTGATTTCTTGATTTGTTATAAAGGTGGCCAATACTCATTTTACTATAACTTTGTGTAACCAGTCGCCCTCCAGATTATTCAAGCTACATGACCAACAATCGTTGATTCCTCGTTGATGCTCATTTGCAGAATGTTGTAGGTCCTACATGTCTGTTCATTTTGATCACTAAGGAGGCCAAACCACAGAAAATAAACCGTGACATACCAATGTCAATGTTTTATGACTATCAGTAGCATACCTGAATGTGACCAGATATGTGAAACCCGAAACACAAAACAGGCAATTTGAACTGATGGGTCTACCCAAACGCGACAAAACCCACTGGTTGACTGGTTCGGGTTCAGGTTTCGCCCGTGAAGAGTCAGCAGGTAGGGTTGTTAGACAGCTGGGGAACGAAAGCCACCAGTTTTTGCTGTCCAAACCCGGACTGTGGACCCATTGCTAACACTAAGCATACTACAAAGTATACTTGCATGTATATTCTAGAGTAGTCTCTCAAGTACCCTTCGAACCACAGTCAATGATACATGTCTAGCGCACTTCGTGGTTGCTTCGAAATTCACTCTCAGGATTCTGGATGCCTTCAATAATGCTTGACTATGTGATTAGATGTATGTTAGAGTGTACTCAAGCCAGAAATGTGGTAAGTTATATGAAACACACACTGGGAGGTATCAAATGGATGGTATACACTGGATAGTATTTAGTAAATAGTAGGTGGTTTCTGCTATATGGTATGGGTATATTGTGTGGCAGACGGCAGGCAAATAGTAGCTAAAATTATAATTTGCATATAGATAACAGTCTAAATATTATATATAGTGTGGCTATCTCCACAACATTTTATAATATCTTACAGGGCTGGTGGGATAATTACAGTTGTTGGTTTAGCAGGAATGGTAGACAATGGAATCTCAGATAGAGCAGCATACCAAATAATAGTGTTTAGTGGAAATTGCAATTCATTCTCTGGCAAATTGGGGATTATGTGTGTGGATTCAATATAGGGCTAATACTGATCATTGAGAGGGAAATGCTGATAATAGGGCTTGTTGTAATAATGTACCTTGTGATGGTGATTGTGATGGTAATGGTAATGGTTTTAGTGATAGTGATAGTACATCAGCAAAATATTCATTGTCTCATGACACTTCTTGGAGAGTATTGGAGTTGTGAGACAGGAATTCCAGAATAGTCTAATCCCGGTGTAAATGGGACTGATATACTGGCCTACAGATGCAACTTGCACCAAAGTAGTATCATTCAGGCCTACCGGTAAGCGCAGGTGAAATATCTGGGATGATATAGGAGGTCGGGTGATAATCATGGGAGCACTTTGAAGAGTTAGTAGCAAATCTGCAAACATTGACAACAGGCCTTGATGTATCTAGAAGCCCTGAGTGCTGGGAGTTCCAAAGTCAAACCTGGGAGTACTCAAGAAAAGCTGAAGAGTGCCAATGTCACCCCTGGGAGGTTCTTGAACCACTGTAAAGCAAGCTGGAAGAAACAACACCTGTTGTGGACATGCTGCTGGTGTGTCTGGAAATCATAGCTACTACAGATTATATAACAATTGTTAAAGCTAATGTATTCAGTTTGTATTCTTATCTAGGTATCAATGTATCCAGGTAGCAATTATATTTTCACAAGATATCTCTCGACAGGCTGCACGCACTAGTTAAAAGCAATTCGAGGTGCCCTTGAGGATGGCTATTGCATCCACTGGCAGATTCACTTGGAAACGATGATCAACAATGTTTGCAGTTGCAATTAGAGGCAGAGATCAAGTGTGCCCAGAGATGTACTTGGAGGTCAGAATGCCATGAGTTTGGAGATGCACATTGAGACCATGATCATGTGATCCTGCCGGCCTTGAATAAATGAAGTTCACGATACACTTCGCGGCCATGATCGTGTGAACTTGGGGATTCAATCCAAGGCCATCATGAAGTGGATTAGAACATACACTTAGAGGCCATGATCAAGAACAATTGAAGGAGGACTTGGAGGTAATTGATGGAATGTATGTCATGTGTTAAGACTCTATTGATCATTTAGTTACACTAATTTGCAACTGTGCAAATGTGATGATGTCAGTTTACCTGTGAGCTATCATGATTGGCTACCTGGTGGCAGTCAATCTTGTCAGGTGGCATGCCAGAATCTGCAGCTATATTCTGGGGTCAACTTTTAATCATAAGTATGATCAAAACACAGTCAATCTTGGGTGGATATTATCTTGCTTGGTGAATACAGTACATGGTGTTAACTCATGATCATTCCATGAAGAGAGAGAGAGGGACTTAACTTTGCATTCTATCATCATGGTAGAGTGGTGGATAAGAAACAGATGGTAGTTGAAGATGGACATGCTGTGGAGGATAAAAGCGAATATGGCAAACTAGGGGTACGACTTGCCTGACTGCCCTTTGAAGACCACATATCAGAGGATTCACCGGCTGGATCACTAGTTATAGCTGCCCCAGTGGGAATTGTAAATTGACATGCACACAATATTCTCTGCAGCCCAACTTTCTCATGATGATTTCCCATCTGCGCTTATCTCAGACATTCTTATTCTCAACTCAACCACTACCTAAGAACAAGAAGTTAAGGCATTTCTCTCTATCTCTCCATGCCAGAATCATGAATTAATACGACATGCAATATACACCAATTACTCGACATATGGTGTAGTCCAAAAACCAAGTACTGCATACAGGGAGTGCTTCATTCACAGAGTGCGGCATCAGCCCACTATTGAGTGTCTCCCACTCGCAGCCAGTCTCTTACCTTTCCGTGTACCCGGTGGTACCCAGTTCTCTACATTCTTCCAACTATGAGTTACCTAATGAATACAATCTCAGCTCCCAGTGTACCTCCCAGCCAAATCTACCTTCCCCAATTCAATTACCTCCCGATTGACCGCCTCCAGATTGACCACCTGCAGATGGACCACTTTGAGATGGACCATCTCCAGATGCACCACCTCCAGATGCACCACCGCCAGATGCACCACCTCCAGATTGACACCTCCAATTCAACTACCTCCAGATCGACCACCTCCAGATTCAGTAAGTATGGATTGACCACCTTCAGATTGATCACTGCCAGATTGACCCCCAACAGATTGGCCACCAGCAGATTGCCAACCTCTGGATGGGCTGCTTCCAAGTACTTCTTTAATTTCTATCGAATATGGCATCCAGGGGATTCTCACAACTCTCTCCTTCACAGCCTCCAAGTTTGCCTGATAAGGACCTCCAAGTATATCTCCAACCATCTTCATTACTGCCTTTTAGTGGATCTCTGAGATTTCATGATCCTAGCCTCCAAGTGAATTTCTAAATTTGTTTATTTTCGGCCTCCATATATAACTCTATGTTTACACTCTGATATTTTGGTGAATTGGTGGAGCTATGGTGGCATCCAAGGGGAATTTATGAGATAGAGCAGCTCTGGCATAATGAGGGTAGAAGGCAGGTGACAGGATATGTAGGTGAACCTGGCCGTAAGGAACCACACAAGGTCTGTAGATATATACAGGCCCAGTAACAGTGTGTCAGGAACATTACAAATTGTGTAGATCTATGAAAGTGCAGCCAGAGTGCATGGGACCAAGAGTGAAGAAAGGTAGAGATTGTATATTGTATAATGACGTACATTAGCAAAATGTAAATCGGTCCGGAAGAAACACGAAATCCTCCCAGATACTCCGGGCGACATCATCAGTGCTTCTAAGTACTTCTAGATGCTCCCTGACCCCCCTGGAGCTAAGCAAAGTGCTCTCAGACTATGCAAGAGCATTTTCAGGTGCTCCTGAAAGCACTTGCAGTTATGGAGGTGCATTCAGGATGCTACAAGATTAGACTTATAGAATAGTCAAATTTTGGAGCTGCAGAGACCTCTGTCCAGATCTGCAGGAGACTTCAAGAGAAGCTGAGACTACTGCACAGCTATGCGGGATACTTCCAGAGCAGCCAAAACTACAGCGCAGCTCTGCAGGAGACTTGGTGCCGTATTATCACTGCAGTGATTCCTACATAACCACAAAGCATTTCTTTATTTCATATTAGTCTGTTACAATCACAAGATTCGCTACATTGTAATATGGCATGCATTATTTAAGTCTCTCTATATATATACAAATGGTCAATCTGGCCGCAGATGGTACTTTGGCATAATCGGAGGAGCACCTGGACACCCCCATTGATAGAACTTAGAGATGCACCTCTTGGAGATCATTGTGGTGAAATGATGGAGCAAGAAGGCAGCAGAGCACACCATCAACACTCCGCCACACCTCTCGCAACATCCAACCAGAATTCATCAGAATCAGCAGTTCTGGTTCGAAGAGTGTGGGAATTGGGTGAGCAGATATGATTCTACCCGTCGTTGAGGATCCATGCAATTGTGTGGAACTACGAAATCTCAGCCAGAGGGAGCGAGACCAAAACTTGGGAAAGATAGAGTGTGTATTATCAATGAATGATAAGATGGGAGGGAAATGAGATAATGTCTATCTACTCCGGGGTCTGCCGAATATATATTCCCTGTCAGTCTGTCCACTGCTGTTACCCCTGTATCTCCGTACAACCACCGTCACCCCTTGAAGATGTACTTGCAGGCCGTGATCGAGCATATTTGGAGATGCACCTGGAGACTGAGAATGCGTGAGCTCAGAGATATACTTCGAGGCTGGGCTCGGGCGAGTTTAGAGATGCACCTGGAGGCGGTGTTCGACCAAGTTCGGAGATACATTTCGAGGCCGTGATCCTGTAAACTTGCAGATCGTAATTGAGCGAGTTTGGAGACACCCATGGTGGCCAAGAACAAGCGTGTTCCGAGATGCACTTGAAGACCGAAAGATCGGGTAAACTCAGAGATGCACTTGGAGGCCATGATTGAGTGAGTTTGGAGATGCACTTGGAGGCCAATATCAAGTAAACACAGAGATAATCTTGGAAGCAGTAAGAGAGCATGTTGGGAGATATACTTGGAGGCCATGATCGATCCAGATTGGAGGAGTAATTGGAGGCGGTTGAACTCGCGGAGATTGATCTTGAGGCGATTGATCTGGAGGCGATTGATTTGAAGGCAGTCAATCTAGAGGCAGGCAATCTGCAGGCAGTCAATCTGCAGGCAGTCAATCTGCAGGCAGTCAATCTGTAGGCAGTCAATCTGCACGCTGTCAATCTGCAGGCAGTGAATCTGAAGGCAGTAGATTGGAAGGCATGTGCGATGGAAGCTCAGACTCTATTCATTGGTTAACTTGTAATTGTGGTAATGTAGAGAAATGAGTACAACAAGGTCCGGTGAGAGACTGGCTGGGAGCGGGAGACAGTCGATCTTGGGATGATGCAGTACACAGTGTATGCTTTACTCGGTGTATGCTGTACTTGGTGTATGCTGTACTTGGTGTATGTGGTACTTGGTGTATGCTGTACTTGGTGTATGCTGTACTTGGTGTATGCTGTACTTGGTGTATGCTGTACTTGGTGTATGCTGTACTTGGTGTATGCTGTACTTGGTGTATGCTGTACTTGGTGTATGCTGTACTCAGTGTCTGCTGTACTCAGTGATAACTCTTGATCATGGCATGGAGAGATAGAGAGGGATGACTTAACTATGTGTTCTTAAGTGACCGTAGAGTTGAGGATGAGAAGAAGAGAGATGAGAAAAGATACGGCAAATGATCATGAGAAACTGCGATATAGAGAATTTCGTGTGTGAGTCAATTTACCATGCCCGATACGGCAGGTATGAGTCTCCATCCGGCATGTAATTACATCGATATGAGGTCTTTCCAACCCAATAAGGCAAGTTGTACCCCTGATTTCTCATATCTGCTTGTATCCACCGCATTGTTCTCATCTTCATCCCCCATCTCTCTCTTTCTCATCCATATCTCTACCATCATTGCAAGAACACAAAGTTAAGTCATTCCTCTCAATCTCTCCATGCCATGATCATGAGTTGACACCAAGTACAGTAAACACCAAGTACAACATACACCGACTACAGCATACCCTGAGTACAGCATACACCGCATACAGTATTCACAGAGTACAGCATACAACGAGTACAGCGTACACCAAGTACAGGATACACCAAGTACAGCATACACCGAGTATAGCATACACCAAGTACAGCATACACCAAGTACAGCATACACCAAGTACAGCATACACCAAGTACAGCATACACCAAGTACAGCATACACCGAGTACAGCATACACCGAGTACAGCATATACCAAGTAAAGCATACACCGAGTACAGCATAAACCGAGTACAGCATACACCATGTGCAGCATACACCAAGTACAGCATACACCGAGTGCAGAATACACTGAGTACAGCATCCACCCATGATTGGTTGTCTTCCCTTCATTCTTATGATTACGAGTTGACCCTGAGATTTAGCTTGAACTTCCGGTATGCCTCACTTCACGATCGACCGCCATCATCCCGCTCGGTATGAGAGCTTAAAAGTAGAGTCACCCTGTCATATTTCCACGTTTGCGTGTCATCTAACTGATGAATGGAGTCTCAGCACTCGGCGGGGCGCCCATCGACTGCCTCCAAGTACTGGTATAATTCTGCTTGATTACGGCCTACCAAGTGTATCACCAAAGTCGCACGTTTACGTCCTCCAAGTTTGAATGATCATAGCCTCCAAGTGAATCTCTAAACTCACTCGATTATGGCCAACAAGTTCGCATGCTCACGGCCTCCAAGTGTATCTCCACACTCGCTCTATTACCCCCTCGAAGGGCATCTCCAAACGTGCTCGATCAAAATCTCGGATTGCATCTCCAAGTTCACTCGATCACAACCTCCAAGTGTATCTCCTAATTTGCTCGATTACCGCCTCCAAGTGCATCTCCAAATTCGCTCGATCATGTGTTGGGAGTGTATCTCTGAGTTCACATGATTGTCATTTTCAGGTGCACCTCGAATTGCTCTCACACACCGCCTGCAGCCAGTCCAGATACATTGTGTGTAGATGGGTAGCTGTATAGCTAGATGAGAATACAAACTCAATTCATGAGTTGTAAAAATCGTGGAACGATAACTAGTAGCTATGATTTCCAGGTGCACCAGCACTGTTCCCAAAGACGATGTTGTTTCTCCCAGACTGCTTTACAGTAATTCGAGGTGCTCCCAGGTGTCTCACTGGGGCTCCCAGGTGTTCCCAGCCTTTTTCTCGGGGGTCACAAACAGGTCGTCGGAGCTTTCAAACTTGCTGTCGGCGCTCCTGGACTGGTCATCGGCGCTCCCAGGTATCGCCAGTGTTCCCAGACTTGTTGCTGATGCGCCCAGGTGCTCCCAGATGCACCCAAAGTTCTCGCCGTCGCTCCGAGGTGTTCTCAAACTTATCACAATCACTCTGATGGTACTCCTGTACCATTCATCAGAGATTCCAGTGATTCTGAACACCAGCTGGAATGCCCTCCTAGGGTCTGATACTCTCCTGAAATTGATGCATTTAAGTTTACACTCCACATCCTCTCAGACACTCCTGGAGGTGTCCATTGACTAAAACACATTATGCTGATAGTAGTATTGATCTACCCCAGGGTCTTCAAAATATGCACTCCCCACTGTTCAGCTCATTTTCGTTATTCCTGTATCTCTATATACTCCCTGTCTCTCAGTCTATCTGGGTTATCCTCATATTGCCCTATGCCCCCATCTAGCTTCCCCATGCAAAACTGAATTGCCGAGGTGGTGAGGTATGGATTTTCCTCCCACAAAGAGCGACAAGTACATCTGTATATTCTCTCATTCATCATCACCAAGTTGTTCTCCATTTAATCTCCACTGTTGTCAGCAGCTAGATTGACGTATGTATATATATGAAGAGACCAAGATCGGTACTACATGCCATATAATGGTATTCTTGCGAATCATGTGACAGTAACAGAGACAAATATGAGAAACGAAATGCGTTGTAGGGATGGAATCATAGGATCTACTACTGAGAGAACCCAGTATCACGTTTTCTAAGAAGCTACCCAGAGGTCTCAGCTGCTCTTGAAATCTACCACAGACCTGTGCTGAGGTCAGTGCTGCTTTAAAATGTCACTCTCTTATAAGTTGATTATGGGTTCATCCTGAATGCACCTCCATAGCTGAAGGTGCTTTCAGGAGCACCTGCTAATGCTCTTGCTGAGTCTGGGAGCACTTTGCTTACCTCCAGGGTGGCCTGGAAGCATCTGAAAGTAGTTAGAACCACTGGTAAGATTCACTGGAGTCGCTGGAATGTTTGAATTTGGCTTCCAGACAAATTTACACTTTGCTGATATACTGATAGTACTCAGCTAAGTAGATTAGCTACATTATTGTCAATATCATCATTTTAACATACCTGAAGCAATTACTATCAGCAAGATGGATTTTGTCACTGAGAGCCTATGAGAGTTTATGAGAGTTATCGGACCAGACTGCCAGGAGGGGACAATCTAACAGTTGACTGGACTAAAGCAGTGGGTGTTTGGGGTATGTACACGTGTTGTCAACAAATATTGGAGTGGTCTGGAACGACATATTAGCCTTCAGGTGCACCTGGTTCCTCTGGCAACAGGCTTTTAAGAATCCATGCAATGAGAAAACCTTTGACATACATGGCAACATATACTACTACCTTCAGAGTATATTGAAATGGATTAAAGTTGAATGGACAAACTGATATAATCTTTGGAACTGATATCACTGCATCTAACATTCTGAATTACTGCTTATTAATAAATATGTTTATAACACTAATTGATAGTGTATTCTCATTCATGTATCAAATCATCTATACATGGTCTTCTGGACTATGTGCAACTGGTCACTGAGTACAGTTGAAGCTGCATTTTATGATGCTGTGAGACTGATTGAATGGATGCACCTGTTAGAAGCGATCCAGTGAACATAGAGATACACTTGCAGAGCTTGATTGAGTATATTTATAGAGACACTGTTGGGCTGTATATGTGTGTATATATAGACCATAATTGAATGGCCTCAGTGCTGTAGAGGAGGATCATAATTGTGTCAACACTGATATCCAAAGTCAGTGCTTGATCAACTAGCTTTGGAGGTATACTTGACGGTGGTCATCGAGAACCATTCAAGGTGGGTATGGATATAGTTAGTGTTACTAACGGGTCCGGGTAATACGCCAGTGGTCCAGATTTGGACCACAAAAATGGGTTATTTCGATTCGAGACCGGTCGAAAAGTCCCACCCGCTGACTCATGATGGGCAAAACCTGGACCCCTACCCATCAACCCACGCGTTTCGCTGGGATTGGCTGGACTCATTTGTTTCAATCTCCGGTTCTGCGTTTCGGGTGTCACATTTATGGTCGCAATCAGACATGTTACTGTTGATTGTAAAATATTGACATTGGTATGTTACAGTCCATTTTCAATGAATTGGCCGCCTCAATAATCAAAACAAATAGTCACATGCGCCCTACCACATCCTGAAAATAAGCGTCAACAGAGCGTCAACAATTTTGGGTCTTGCATCTTCAGCAATATGAGTGGCACTTCAACACAAGCATCTGTTGAGCTGATTGGAAGTACGGATATCACTATGCCAAGGACTATGATGTAACTTGGCTCTTTTGTAGTTAGCACCATTGATCATCGATCGACCTTATGTCGATGCGACATGTCTCGTTACACGATACAATAGACACACCTTTGCATACGCCCGCACACACTCGACTACTCGAGCGCACGCCACCGTACAACAGGTTATGAGCCCTTG